>Ga0208609_100074_pt1 | contig 50473 bp, 50 predicted proteins | sample SubbioR11_8A_Apr_FD_184813 | JGI IMG/M metagenome (GOLD analysis project Ga0208609, IMG submission 184813) | Serpentinite rock and fluid subsurface biosphere microbial communities from McLaughlin Reserve, California, USA - CR11_8A_Apr (SPAdes) | ecosystem: Environmental > Terrestrial > Deep...
TAGCTTCCCTGAACGATATAATTTCCTATGCTACAAGAAAAACGCTTCGCGCTTTATCCAAAGATGCGTTTTTCTTGTCCGCTAGGGGCTGCCGCCCCTTCGGCGAGCCTGCGGGCTCTGAGCACCCTGCGAGCGTTAGGGTGAATCCCCCCTGCCCCCCCATTGTGTAGGAAATCATATAATTTCCTACACAAACAAGGTTAGCTAATAAAACCTCGTTTTCAGATACTTATTTAGGGGATGTGTTACAATGGCGAAAATGAAACAACAAACAAAACAGGATGCATATACTACAAATTTGCTGATATCCTTGCTGGTGCGTTTTCCTGAAATTATGTCCATAAATTTTGACATGCCGCAGGATAATGCTAAATTTTCATTTGTCTTGGCCGGTATTGTTAATAAAGAAGATGTTAAAAATTTTAAACTCGTTCTGAGAGATTCGTTGGCTGCATACGAAGAGCTAACAGGGGAATATTTACAGGTGAAGCATAAGCTGCAACGATCCGGAAAGTTGAATTTATTAGAACTGTACTGCAGAACATCTGCTCTTTCCCTGGAATTGATTCAGCTGATTTGCGGCATTGTCTCCGGGCATTTCCCTACCATCCTAGTTCGTGAAGGTGACGTGGGAGAATCTATCCATGAGGAAGAGTTGCTTCGGCAGGAAGAAATCATCGCATATTTACTTAGCCATAATACCGGAACGCAAAAGGATAATCTGATCGCTTTTCGTGAGGCAGGCAAAGTATTTGTGTATGATATGATTAAAAATACTGTCTAAAAGCAGACTGGGGCAATCCAGTCTATTTTTAAGCATCGGAAATGTGCAGGGTATAATTGCAAAACTGAACTCTGGAGTGAGTGTTCCTAATGAGAATTCTGGTGATTGGCGATGTTGTAGGTCGTCCGGGACGAAATTGTGTCAGGGATTTACTGCCACGCATAATCGAGAACTACCAAATTGACCTAGCGATAGCTAACGGTGAAAACTTGGCTGCGGGTACCGGATTCAACGAAAAAACGGCTAATGAACTCTTTTCCTTTGGAGTTAATCTGCTTACAATGGGAAATCATGTTTGGGATAAGCGGGAGGCATTGGACTACATAGAAAAAGAAAAACGGATTATCAGACCAATTAATTATCCACCCGGTACTCCGGGGGTTGGTTATCGCTTGCTTTCTGTTCATGGCACGAAAGTAGCCGTTGTTAACGCCAGCGGACGTGTTTTCATGCCTGCCCTTGACTGTCCCTTTAGGGCGTTGCGCGATGCTGTCAGTCTGTTGCAGCAGGAAGCATCGGTGATTATTTTAGACTTTCACGCAGAAGCCACATCGGAAAAGATAGCCATGGGACGTTTTTTGGATGGCCATGTTTCGGCGGTGATTGGCACTCACACCCATGTGCAGACTGCCGATGAGCGAATTTTAACTCAGGGCACAGCATACATTACTGATGTTGGTATGACTGGTCCCTATGAATCGGTGCTGGGCGTCGAACCGGAAATTGTGCTAAACAAGTTTGTCACACAGTTGCCGGCCCGCTTTGAAGTAGCTAAGGAAGGCCCGGTGCAGTTTAATGCAGTAGTTGTTGAGATAGATTCAGTCAGCGGAAAAGCTCTGCACATTGAGCGGATCTTTGACTTGCATGAGTTCTAATTATTTTCTATTCTGTAATGTTCACACAAAAAACACCTTAGCTTTGGTGTTTTTTTCTGTGATCATCAAAGCATTCGGCTGGGAGGTCGATGGATGTGTCTGATAGTTTGAGTGCGGAAGATCTGCACCGGCAAGCCGTAGTGGTGGATGCACATTGCGATACTGTCCAGCTGTTTAATGGGATTAATAAATCATATCATTTTGGGCAGCGCAATCAAGTTGGACACTTGGATTTACCTCGTTTGCGGGAAGGTGGCGTAAAGATACAGTTTTTTGCGCTCTTTCTTGAACCGGAATATAAAGCTTGCGCCGCTTTAGAACGCACACTGACATTGATGGAACATTTTTTGTATGAAATGGGAAAACATCCTGAAAGTGTGGCGGTGATTCAAAGTTGGCCTGACTTGGCGGCAGCGTTGGCAAAGGATAAACTAGGAGCTATTTTGGCCTTGGAAGGGGCAGAGGCGCTGGCAAACGTTGAAATTCTCCACATACTTTATCGGTTAGGTTTGCGCAGCGTGGGACTTACCTGGAACGCGCGCAATATGTTGGCTGATGGTGTGGGTGCCGGACGAAATCCAGGTGGTCTGACTGAACTAGGCAGGGAGATGGTTCGCGAAATGAATCGGCTAGGTATTCTTGTGGATGCTGCTCACCTGGCACCACGGGGATTTTACGATTTATTGACTGAAACATCTTTGCCGATCATCGTGACACATGCTAACGCTGCCGGAGTCTGCAGTCACAAAAGAAATCTGAGCGATGAGCAACTGCGCTTATTGCGGGATAATGATGGAGTAGTAGGGTTGACCTACTATCCGCCTTTTGTCGCTCATTCAGCTACTTGCGGGATAGAGGAGTTACTGGATCATTTTTGTTATATCGCAGATCGTTTTGGCATTAATATTTTGGGACTAGGCTCTGATTATGATGGGATTTCAACTGTTGTGAACGGATTAAATGATGTTTCTAGGCTGCCCAGACTTACAGAGGCTTTGTTGCAGCGCGGCTTTTCTCCTGAAGAGGTAAAACAAATTTTGGGAGAGAACTTTTTGCGGGTCATTAAAACAACTCTGGAACAGGGGGGCCGCTGATGCCTGTCGTTGCCGATTTGCATATTCATACAACTGCCAGTGATGGTTTGCTATCTTCCGGTGAAGTCGTAAGAAAAGCGCTTGCTCTCGGCATGTCAGCCATTGCCATTACAGATCATGATACAATTGATGGCATAAGTGCCGCTATGAATGCTTCTGAAAATGCTCTGCCTGAAATCATTCCTGGGATAGAACTCAGTGCGCAAATGGATGATAGAGAAATTCATATATTGGGGTACTATATTGACCATGCCGAGCCCGATTTACTAGCTTTATTAAAAATACTACAGGAGAGCCGTTTTAATCGAACAGAGAAGATGGTGAAAAAACTAAACTCATTAGGTTATCAAATTAGCCTGGGGGAAGTGCTGGATTGTGCCGGCAAAGCTGCTCCAGGGCGCCTTCATGTGGCTAGAACACTGGTTGAAAAAGGATATCTGCCGAGCGAATCGGCGGCGTTTAATATTCTGCTGGGGTACCGAATGCCTGGATATGTGGAACGCTACAAACTAAGCCCACAAGAGGCCATAGCAAGAATCAGGGCTGCGGGTGGTGTGGCAGCCTGGGCTCATCCTTACTTGTCGGGCAAAGATAGTTTGCTGACTGAATTCATTTCCTATGGTTTGCAAGGACTGGAAGCATATCATCCGGACCAAAATCGCTCTCAGTCTGGTCATTATCGACAATTAGCAAAATTGCACCGCTTATTTATTTGTGGCGGATCAGATTTTCATGGTCCAGGAGTAGGTCACACTTCTCCTTTGGCGAAGTGCGGTCTAAGCGCCAGTGAACTAAGCGATTTCCGGGAGTATCGAGAACAACTGTTGCAAAATTCAGAAATAAAGAAAAAAGGAGTTTCTTAGCTTAAGTCGAATTAATCTGAAGCTGAGAAAATAGCAATTCGCAGGTATTTTTTTTGGGTAAAATCTGCAGGAGGCAATGTGAATATAAAGAGCCACTCAATTATCATTAATCATAAATGGTGTAAGCAATGCGGTATCTGCTTTAGTCTTTGTCCGAAAAATGTTTTGGCAATGGGAGAAGACGGCAGGCCATATCTTAAAAATCCAACCGCTTGCAGTGGCTGCGGACTTTGTGAACTGCGTTGCCCCGATTTTGCCATAACCCTAGAAGGAGCAGAACATGATTAAGCAGAGAAAGCTCATGCAGGGGAATGAAGCGTGCGTTTTCGGTGCGTTATACGCTGGATTAAACTTTTTTGCCGGGTATCCTATTACCCCTTCAACGGAAATTGCGGAGACTTTGGCTAGAAAGTTGCCCGCAATAGGCGGTAATTTTATACAGATGGAAGATGAAATCGCCAGTATTGCAGCCTGCATCGGTGCCTCTCTAGCCGGGGCAAAAGCGATGACTGCTACTAGCGGCCCTGGGTTTAGCCTGATGCAGGAAAACATAGGTTATGCGATTATGACAGAAATACCTTGTGTCGTCGTAAATGTACAGCGTTTGGGGCCCAGCACCGGTGGACCTACTGCACCGGCTCAAGGGGATGTAATGCAGGCTCGTTGGGGAACCCATGGTGATCATGAAATGGTGGTGTTAACGCCAGCCGGGGTGGAGGAAGTGTTTACTCTGACAGTAAAAGCGTTTAACATTGCAGAAACATTACGGACTCCGGTGATTTTGTTAATGGATGAAGTGATTGCCCATCTGCGGGAGGGAGCATCACCGCCTGAAGCAGGCGAATTGCTTGTTGTCGCTCGCAAAGAACCAAAAGAGTCGCCTGCCGAATATCTGCCGTTTAAACCGCAAGACGATCTTGTTCCTGTGCCGGCATCATTTGGTACCGGCTACCGCTATCATGTTACCGGACTATACCATGATGAAGCAGGTTTTCCAACTGGTAATCCGGAGAAAATTGACCGGTTAGTTAGGCGTTTGAAGCATAAGATCATTCTTCATCAAGAAAAATTCTTATTTTATGAAGAATATCTTACTAATGATGCAGATATCATTTTAATCTCTTATGGAGCCAGTGCCAGATCTGCAAAAGCTGCTGTTAATGATGCCAGAGCTGTCGGGATCAGCGTCGGATTGCTTCGTTTAATAACATTATGGCCTTTTCCATCAACAGCTGTGTCACGTATTTGTGCTAACGCCAGCGTTGTAATTACGGCGGAAATGAACTTAGGCCAGATCTATGCGGAGGTCTGCCGCGTCTTAGACTCTGCTCAGAGGACACTATCTGTTACTCATGTGGACGGTACGCTCATTGCGCCGCAGAAAATCCTTGCTGCAATCAAGGAGGCGGCTAAATGAAGAGGAGTACAGGTATTGGCAAATATATGCGACTTGACCGTTTTCCTACTATCTGGTGCGCAGGCTGTGGCAACGGTCAAGTGGTGGGCGCGTTACTCCGGGCTATTGATACACTGGAACTGCCGCAAGACAAGGTTGTGCTTGTTTCCGGGATAGGCTGTTCAGCTCGCGCTTCCGGTTATTTAGACTTCAATACTTTCCACACCACCCACGGGCGCCCTGTCGCCTTTGCTACCGGCGTAAAGCTTGCTAACCCTGATTTGCATGTTCTGGTCCTTTCCGGTGACGGCGATACAACCGCCATTGGTGGAAATCACTTCATCCATGCCGCCAGACGTAATATTGGCATCAAGTTGTTTATTTTCAACAACGGTATTTATGGCATGACCGGTGGCCAGTGTTCACCACTAACGGCTCATGCCTGCAACGCCACCACAGCGCCAAATGGCAATATGGACACGCCTTTTGATATTTGTGAGCTCGGCAAGGCTGCAGGCGCCACATATGTAGCGCGGGGCGCCACCTATTCGCCCGTTAGACTGGAAGCAATGATGACGGATGCGCTGCGACATGACGGATTTGCTGTAATTGATTGCGTGACACAGTGTCCCACATATTTTGGGCGGATGAATAAGATGAGCTCTGCTGCGGAGATGCTCCAATGGCAGAAAGAGCGAACAATTACTCTGGAAAGAACTGCCTCTTTGCCAGCGCATGCAGTTAAGGATAAAATTATTACAGGTGTTTTTAGGAGCGAGCGCAAACCTGAGTATACTGCACTGTACCATAATTTTCGTCAGCAGTTTGGGAAGGATAAGGACCATGTTTAAAAAAGAAATTCGCTTCTCAGGTTCCGGTGGACAGGGTATTATCCTAGCCGCCGTGATCTTGGCCGATGCGGCTGTGCAAGCAGGTTTTTACGCTGTTCAAACGCAGTCTTACGGGCCGGAAGCCCGCGGCGGCGCCAGTAAGGCGGAAGTTATTTTTAGTGATCAACCGGTTGATTATCCAAAAGTTTCGACGCCAGATATTTTTTTGGCACTTTCTGCTGAAGCATATGCTAAGTATTGCCATGATCTTAAACATAACGGTATAATTGTGCTGGAAGAAACCTTGCTGACTCCGCATTGTGCTGCTGACACCTTAAAGTTCCCAGTATTTGCCACTGCACGAAAAACTGGCAAGGAAATTACTGCCAATATGGTGCTTCTAGGTATCCTCTCATCCTTATTAATTGATTTTTTACCTAAAGCTCTTTTGGAGCAGGCAATTAATGAACGGGTTCCTTCAGGAACGACGGAAATTAATTTACTTGCTTTTAACTACGGATACGCTTTAAGCTGAGCTAATAGAAATATGGTTAATTGCAGAAAGTTTTTCTGGAAGGAGGAGATAAACAGTGGATGATAGTCAGCTTAGTTTGGCGGGGTCGGTGACAGCTAACTCTGCTAAAGAATTTTGTTCGGTAACGCCTTCCGGCGAATTACAGCAGGCAGGAACTGCCCCGGAAATTGTTGCGGCCATTGCAGCGGCAGTTTCATCATACTTAAATATGTCGGCAAGTCAATTTGCAATCAGCTCAGTGATCTCTGTCCCCTCCCATTGTAGCAGTTCCTTCTGGACAATTGCAGGCAGACAAAGATTGATGGAGCAACGCCAAGATTTAGCTAGCTTGCGAAGGAGGAAAAACTAATGAGAGCTTTTCGTGTCACCGTCAATGGTCTGTCTTATGATGTTTCTGTCGAAGAATTGGCAGCCGCTCCTGCTGTAAGGACGGCTCCCCAGTCTGTAGCAGCACCTAAACAGGTTGCCGCTCCGATTGCTGCTCCCGCAAAAGCCGCCCATGAAACTGCAGCCAAGCCGACTTTTCTTAATGGAGAGGCTGTCCTAGCGCCTATGCCTGGCGTGGTGCTAAATGTTATGGTAGAAATAGGTCAGACTGTAAACTGTGGAGATGTTTTGTTAATTCTGGAAGCGATGAAAATGGAGAATGAGGTGACTGCTCCGGTCGCAGGTACGATTAAAGAAATTGCTGTTGCCAAAGGTGCCAGTGTAAACGCACGTGATTTAATGTTGGTGATTGAGTAGAATACACAACGCATATTTAGTTCTTAACAAAAATGAATTAAAAAGAAGAACCTCACAGTTGGTGTTTTGTAAGTCGAAGGTAAACTGAGCCATTTACTTCGAACTTTCAGCCGCCTGTGAGGTTCATTATTATTTTGTCCAGGGTTTTCGTAACTATGCAAAATAATCAGCAGAAAATTATCCCAAGACGAAGCAGGTGAGGCAAAAAGAAAGAACCTCACAGTTGGTTTTTGTTGAGTCAAAAGTAAATTTGATTAATTTACTTATAGACTTTCGGCCGCCTATGAGGTTCATCTCTATCTTGTCCAGGGTTTTTGTTAATATGCATAATAATCAGCAGAAAATTATCCCAGCACTCTGTCCACGGCTTTTTATCATAATTTGCGCCACTTTTCGATATCTATAGTACTAGAAATTGTATTTTCATAAATGCGGGGGCAGAAAATGAGTAAAGAAAAAAGACTGCACTGGCTGTTTGCCGTTCTTAGCTTACTCCTGCTCTTTCTTGTGGCAGATTATTTCTATCATCAAGACAGAATATATGCCGGTATCTTCGTTGACGGCCTTGACGTCGGCGGTAAAAGAACCGAAGAAGCGGCTGAGTTGCTCCGGGAAAAATTTAGGCAGGAAAGGCTTCCTGATCGGGAAATTAGTTTGATTTTCCAAGGGAATAAGTGGTCTGGCAGCTTTTTTGAGTTGGGGATTGCTCCTGACATAGAATCCACCATAGCAGAAGCGCATGCTGTGGGTCGGGAGGAGTACCACTTTTTTTCTTGCTTACAGCGGTTTTACCTGAGAAACAGAACTATTAACTTGAAACCTAATTTTATAGTCGATTCGGCTCTTTTTCGCCAAGCCTTGGCAGTAGCTGCAAAAGTTATTTGGCAAGAACCGCAGGATGCGATATTTGCCCTTGCTGATGATCGAAAACGGGTGGAAATCATTCCGGACAAAAACGGCAGGGAATTGGATTTTGCTACAACTTTGGCGGTATTAGAGCAAGGGCTGGAAAACTACTCAGAGAAGAAAAGACTTTACCTTGCAGAAAAGCCGGTAACGGCGACGATTACAGCAGCCTATCTTGAAAGTTTGAACGTACGGGAGCCGATAGCCACTTTTAGCACTACCTTTGCTGCCGACGATATAAACAGAAATCATAATATTCAGCTTGCCGCCAAAGCAATTGATAAAACGCTGGTTTTTTCAGGCGACCAGTTTTCTTTCAATAAGGTGGTAGGTAAAGCCACAGCTCAGAGAGGATATAGAGAAGCGCCCGTTATCGTTGGTGGCGAACTGGTGGAAGGAATAGGCGGTGGTATCTGCCAGGTTTCTTCCACACTATATAATACAATCCTACTAGCCGACCTTAGTATTGTGGAACGCAGAAATCACGGTTTAGCCGTGTCTTATCTGTCTCCCGGCCGTGATGCCACCATCTCCTACGGCTGGATTGACCTAAAGTTTCTAAATGACCGCAACCATGCCGTTTGGTTGCGAACATTTATTGACGGAAACAAATTAACCGTTACGTTTTATGGCAAAGTGATTCCCGGGCATGAAGTCACAATTCTTACAACAGATCTTACCAGCATCAAAGCAGCAGAGGAAATTATCATGACTGCAGATTTGCCAAAAGGTGTTCGCGAACGGCTCAAAAAAGGTCAACCTGGTTATCATGTGACTGTTTGGCGAGTCACCAAAATGAATGGCGAAGTAATAAGCCGGGAAATGCTTTCACAAGATAGCTATCGCTCTGTTCCGTCAAAATATCGCGTGGGAACTGCTGAGTAGCAGGAAAACCAAGATAGAACGGAGAACGAAAATAACGGGTGATTAAAGATGAGAATCAAGATCTATGCACTGGGAGACTCGATTACATACGGATTTCCCTACGGTCCGGACCATTCTTGGGTTCGGATATTGGCACAGAAAACGGGACTGGCCATCATAAATGGGGGAATTAATGGCGATACGACTACCTTGATGCTGCACAGGCTCTCTCAGGCCTTTAACCACAATCCCAGTCATTTGCTATTGCTGGGAGGAACAAATGATGCCTACTGGGGGCAAGACCTGCGTACCGTGACCCAAAATATTAGAGAGATCTGTCTTCGTTGCCGTGAACAGAAAATTTATCCTCTGCTAGCCACACCTATTCCTGTGGACGAGCCTCAGGTGGAGGCTGTTTTAGGGGAATATCGCGCGTTTATTCAGGAAACTGCTAAAAAAGAGGATATTCCGCTTATTCCGTTTCACAAGGCATTTCTTGCTGAGGATAAACGCTTCAAAGTCGAACTTACTGTCGATGGTTGTCACCCTAATCTTGACGGCTACAAAGCCATGGCCGAATTGGCAATAAAAAAACTCCGGATCTCAGGCTATCCGGAGCGTAAAAGCTAAAATATGTACTTCTTTACTTAAAGTAACGATTCAGCAAACCCTGCAGGGCTCGGGCGTGACGTCCTTCATCCCGGCTGGTTTCATCCAAAATATCGTGAGCGTGATCAAGTCCAGCATCTTTGGCCTTCATGGCTGCTTCCCTTTTGCCTTTATTGGCGGAAATTTCGCCGGCAAGCATTTTCTCAATATTTTCTTTAGTGCTGGTAGATATTCTGCCGGAAAGCTCGGCAAAAAGAGCTGCATGATTTGCTTCTTCCAAAGCGATTTCTTTTAAAACAATGGCAATTTCGGGAAGGCCTTCCCGATGTGCTTGACGAGCCATTGCTAAGTAGATTCCGACTTCCCAGCTTTCTCCTTTAAATTCATTGCCAACCTCATCAATTACGCAAGTGCCTAGACAAATGCCGATTTTGCTTTCATTAACTAAATCCATCATTATTGCCTCCTAATTAGTATTAATTACTGACAATTAATTTATATCCTATTTTTTTCCGTTTGTCAATCTTTCAGGTTTGTTAAAAATTAAGACCTCCTGCGTTGTTTTCTACTCGCAGGAGGTCTTAAGCTTGCTAAATGCGTGAGAGGGCGCTGACTACTGTTTGATGGATGATACTCAAGACCAGCATGGCAATCAGCGGCGACAAGTCAATCGGTAAGGCGCTGCGCGGCATTAGGCGGCGAAACGGCGCTAAAAGGGGCTCAGTTCCTTCGTAGAGTATTTTCAGCAATGGATTCTCCGGATTATGTGGAATCCAAGAGAGCAGAATTCGGGCAAATAAGGCGTAACGTAAAATAGTAAAAAAATAATCTGCTATCAAAGCCGGCTGGTTCAGGCTAACCAACTCCTTATATTATCTCACTGTTCTTCTTCTCTTGCCATTAACTATTGTAACACAAGAGAAGCCTGTTTGGTAGGTTAATCTTTGTCGAGCCTGGTCGTCCTGTTCAAAGCTTTTCACAGGATTTGCGATTCGCTTTACTGGAGCAGGCAGGATTTAACACAATCTTTTGCGAACAATATAATAAAAAGATAAAAGAAAGGTGGGTGAGACAGTGGAGTTTTATCAGCTTGAAGCTTTTGTTATGGTAGTAGGCCATCGTTCCTTTTCCCGTGCCGCAGAAATTCTTTTTTTAAGCCAGCCCACAGTCAGCGCCCATGTAAAAAACCTGGAAACAGAATTAGGGATGCCGCTGTTTGACCGGGGTAAAAGTGAATTGCTACTTACCCAGGCCGGAGAATCTCTTTACCGCCATGCACGTGATATGTTGGATATGCGGACGGTGGCATTAACAGAGCTGCAAGGGCAGGGGGAATTGGGGAAGGAAATGCTGATGGTGGCCGCGAGTTCCGTTCCCTGCCAATACCTGTTGCCTCGAGCGATCGCAGCCTTTGAAGCGCAATATCCTTCAGTTTCTGTTACCTTGCGTCAAGAAAATTCCCGTCAAGTTTGTGAAGATATTTTTCGCTACCACTATCCTCTGGGTGTAGTTGGGGAGAAGAACCTACTGCCTCATCTGGTTTTTGAGCCGGTTCTTGAGGATGAATTGATTGTAGCCATTCCTAGGCGGGAGGAGTATAGTGACCTTTTGCGGCACGATTCGCTGACCGGCGGCGACTTGCTCGGGCGAAAGATTCTGTTGCGAGAACCAGGTTCAGGGACTCGCTCTATATTTGAACGGGAATTACGAAACGCCGGCTATACACTGGAGCAGTTCAAGGTCTCCATCTTTGATAATCAGGAAACAATCAAACAGGCGGTCAGGCAGGGAGTGGGGCTAACTGTCATCTCCCGCTTCGTGGTGGAAGAGTATGCTGAGTTTGGCCTGTTAGATATTCGCCCTTTAGCCGGTCAAAGGCTGAAACGGGAGTTTTGGTTGGTCTATCATCAAAAACGGGTGTTTTCGCCGGCTGTTCGTGCGCTTTATGCAAACCTGAGCACATTTTTTCGTCAGGAGGCTCCGTGATGAGGGAAATTTACGCCGACCATGCCGCCACCACATTTCCTAGGCCTCCGGAAGTGGTGGAAAATATGGTTCACTATTTGCGCGATATTGGCTGCAGCCCTGGACGCGGGGCGTATCATAAGTCGCTCGCTGCAGCCAGAATGGTTTATGAGGCAAGAGGCTTGTTGGCTCGCCTTTTGGCTGTTCCGGAACCGGAACAAATTATTTTCACTCCAAACGTAACTACATCGCTCAATTTAGTATTCAAGGGTTTGCTGGCGGAAGGTGATCATGTGTTGATCTCTTCCATGGAACATAATGCTGTTGTCCGGCCGCTCTCCCGTTTAGCTCGGGAAAAAAATGTTTTGCTCGAACAGCTTGCGTGTGCTCCGGACGGAACGCTGGATTTGCTTAAGCTTCGCCGAGCTTTGCGGCCAAATACGCGGCTTGTTGTGCTCACACACGCCTCTAACGTAACAGGGACAATTCTTCCCGTTTATGAGGCGGGAGAAATGTTGGCGGGAACAGATACATTTTTCTGTGTAGATGCGGCGCAAACTGCCGGCACAGAAGTAGTGGACTTTGCTGCTTTACAGTGTGATTATCTAGCGTTTACCGGCCATAAAGGCCTCTTAGGGCCGCCGGGCATCGGCGGACTTTGCATCAGCCGACGTGCGGCAACCGTGACAAGACCACTAATAGAAGGAGGAACCGGAAGTCGATCCGAAGATGAGTATCAGCCGGATTTTTTGCCGGACAAATTTGAAAGCGGCACACAAAACATGCCGGGCATTGCCGGTTTGGCAGCCGGAGTGCGCTTGATCTCTGATACGGGTTTAGCTGTGATTTGCAAGGAAAGAACCACGCTAATGGAAAGTCTGCTTTCCGGTTTGGCTGAAATTAACGGTCTGACGATACACGGGACAAAAGAAGCAGCTAAATCTGTTTACACCGTCTCGATCAACATGGCGGGGGTAGATTGCAGCGACTTAAGCTTTATGCTGGACCAGGCTTATGGAATTCAAACCAGAGCCGGTCTGCACTGTGCGCCACTGGCTCACAAAACCATCGGCACTTTCCCGCAAGGAACAGTACGGTTTTCTCTGGGCTATCAAAACACAGCAGACGACGTAGCTGCCATTATAGCTGCCTTGCGCGAAATATCGGCTTTTTAGAGGGTCTGCATAAATGCCTCCAACACTGCTAATGGTTCAGGAATTTCTCCCACTGCCAACCAGTAAACGTAGAGGCCGTCTAGCCAGTAGTAATGATCCATGCCCATGCCGGTAACATGATAGATTTGCTGCCCCTCCATTGGGAAGATTGACTCTTCTTTAAAAACAGTGCTGGCCGGCATTGTTTCGATCATCCGTTCCATTAGCATCTCGGCTTCAGCTGCTGTGGGAGAGAGAGAGACCCAGACTGTTACCTCCGCAGCCCCGGAATACTGTGCAATCAGACCGTCAAGCAGCGGAAAGGGATTTCGGTGCAGCTTTAAAATTTCCCGCATTGCGGCTTCTCCGCTTTCGGACGAAACGAGCTGGAAGCCTGCAAATTGCTCCGGCAGGACAGGTAACTGAGGAGTTTCCCCGGCAACAGGCGGCGCAGTAACAGAAGGTGTTGCCTTTGGCAACAGTGAGGGGGCAAGTACGAGAGCTGTGGCGGCTAAAAGTAGCGCTAAAACGATCAGGATCAGCTTTCTAAGCATTTCAAACCTCCAACTCTGTTTAAATTAAATTTATTTTTTTGCCTTGACTACTTAAACGAAGAAATTCACTAATAACTTTATTCTGACGCATTTACCAAATTCCTGCCGTAAACTGTGATATAATAACAAAAAAGCAACAAAAGCAACAAAAGCATCAGAAGCAACATTGAGCAAATTCTAAATGGTTCAGGGGGATCGTCATGAATATAAATGAACTGGCAAGACAAGTAGAGGAAGCTAGTCTTCTCTTGGCTGTTGCCAACACAGAACTGAAAGACAAAGCACTGCGGCTCATCGCCGCAGCTCTGCAAACCAGAAAAGATGAAATTATCAGTGCTAACCGTGCGGATCTGGAAAGGAGCAAAAATGAAAATCTGCCGGCGCCTTTATTAAAACGTTTGAAATTTGATGAAGCAAAAATTGCTGATGTAACGGAAGGTATCGCCAGCCTGCTAGCCTTAGCGGACCCTGTGGGCAAAACATTGCTGTCGACAGAGTTGGACGATGGATTGGAGTTGTACAAGGTAAGCTGCCCAATTGGGGTAATTGGAGTTATCTTTGAATCAAGACCGGATGCCCTTGTGCAAATCGCTACTCTTTGCCTCAAAAGCGGCAATGCAGTGCTCTTGAAAGGCGGAGCAGAAGCAAAGGAGACTAACGCCATCTTAGCTGAAATTATTATCCAAGCTGCGACGGAGGCCGGGCTTCCCCCGAAATGGGCTGCTCTCCTCACGACGCGCTCGGATGTCAACGAGATGCTTAAAATGGACAAGCAGATTGATTTAATTATTCCCAGAGGTTCCAATGAATTTGTCCGTCATATTATGGACAATTCAAATATCCCGGTAATGGGTCACGCAGATGGGATTTGTCACTGTTATGTGGACAAAGAGGCAGACATTGCAATGGCGGCAAAGATTGTGCTAGATGCAAAAACGCAATATGTGGCCGTTTGTAACGCCACTGAAACTCTTTTGGTTCACGAGAAGATTGCAGCCGAGTTTTTACCCGTAATCAAAGAAGTGCTGGTCAGCAAAAATGTTGAGTTGGTGGGTTGTGCCAGAACACAAGCTTTGATTGCTGTTAACCCTGCCACAGAGGAAGACTGGAGAAGCGAATACCTTGATTATAAGCTGGCCATCAAGGTTGTTTCCACCCTCGAACAGGCCATTGACCATATCAATACGTATGGCTCCGGACACACCGACAGCATTGTCACCGGAAACGAGGCTAGGGCCCGTCGCTTTATGGATTTTGTTGACGCGGGCAACGTATTTTGGAACTGCTCCACCCGCTTTAGTGACGGTTTCCGCTATGGTTTTGGGGCAGAGGTGGGTGTAAGTACCGGCAAGTTGCACGCCCGGGGACCTGTAGGCCTAGAGGGCTTATTGATTTATAAGTATAAGCTTTTAGGAAATGGTCACGTGGTTGAAGATTATGCCAACCGCTCCAGAACATTTAAACATAGAAATTCACACAAAAAATATTAAGGCGGGCGAGGCAGGTTAATGGCAAAGAAGAAATACAGCCTGACAGTTTTTGGCTGTCAGATGAATGAACGTGACGCTGAGACACTCCGGGGTTTTTTGCTGGAGCTCGATTATGAGCAGACGGCTGAGGCAGAAAATGCGGATTTGGTAATCATCAATACCTGTGCAGTGCGGCAGAAGGCGGAAGAAAAAGTATTTGGTCAAATTGGGCGTCTGGGTAAGCTGAAAAAGGCTAGGCCTGAGATGATGATCGCTATTTGCGGCTGTATGGTTCAGCAGGAAGCTGTCGCGCGGAAACTGGTAAAAAAGCACCCATTTATAGATTTGATTTTTGGTACTCATAATATTTCGGTGTTTCCGGCATTGTTGCAACGCGCGTCGGAATCTAGCGAGCCGCTGCTTGATTTGTGGGATGAAGCAGGCGAAGTTGTGGAAGGTTTGCCGGTGAGCCGTAAAGATGGGATTCGTGCTTGGGTAAATATCAGCTACGGGTGCGATAATTTTTGTGCCTATTGCATTGTGCCGTATGTGCGCGGGCGAGAGAGAAGCCGCCATCCGGCTGAAATTATGGCTGAAATTAGCAACTTGGCGAGCCTAGGCTATCAAGAAGTGACGCTTTTGGGACAAAATGTAAATTCATACGGCAAGGACCTGGTTGAGCAGATAGACTTCTCCGATTTGTTGCAGCGGATAGATCGGGAAGGTGGGATAAATCGCCTGCGTTTTATGACGTCTCACCCCAGAGATTGGCATGAAAAACTGGCTCGTGTGATTGGAGAAGGAACAAATATCTGCGAGCACGTTCATTTACCGATTCAGTCCGGCAGCAATCGAATATTAGCTTTAATGAACCGAGGGTATACTCGAGAGCATTATTTGCATCAGGTGGAAATTTTAAGGCGCTATGTGCCGAATTGTGCGATCACGACAGACTTAATAGTTGGTTTCCCCGGGGAGACAGAGGCAGATTTCTTAGCTACCTTGGATATTGTCGAACAGGTAAGTTATGATGCGGCCTTTACCTTTCTATATTCGCAGCGTTCCGGGACCCCGGCGGCGAAAATGGCGGCGCAGATTAGCAGTGAAGTGAAAAAAGAGCGTTTTCAGCGGCTTTTGGAAATCCAAAACAGGCATAGCCTGCGCCATAATCAGTTGTTGATAGGTAAAACAGTGGAGGTATTGGTGGAAGGAAGCAGTAAAACTAACCCTGATGTGCTGAGCGGACGAACCAGGGGAGGTAAAACGGTGAATTTCGCGGGAGAGGGGGTTCTCGCAGGAGATTTGCTGCAGGTAGAAATTAGCGAAGCCAAAACGTGGAGCCTATCGGGGAGGATAAGCGTTGAAAACCGAAACACCAATGATCAAGCAGTACAGGGAGATTAAAGAGCAGCATCAGGATAAAATCCTCCTTTTTCGCGTGGGAGACTTTTATGAGCTTTTTTTTGAGGATGCGAAGGTAGGGGCGCGAGAGTTGGAAATCGTTCTTACGTCTCGGGATAATCATGTGCCGCTGGCAGGCTTCCCATACCATGCTCTTAATACCTACCTAGGGCGCTTGCTTGAACGCGGTTACAAAGTGGCCATCTGTGAACAGATGGAAGACCCTAAAGCTGTTAAAGGAATTGTCAAGCGAGAAATTGTGCAGATCATTACGCCGGGAACTGTGATGGACGAGTCCTTGCTTGATGAAAAGAATAACAATTATCTGGTTTCCGTTTACGTAGGTCGCGGTGGTTGCGGCCTTGCGGCCGCAGATGTATCCACCGGCGAGTTTATCATGACGCAACAGCGAGGTAACCTGTCGGAAAAGTTTCTAATTGATGAATTGTGGCGTTTGCAACCGGCGGAAGTTATTGTAAATGAAGGGGCGCAGCATGAGCCGCTAATAACAGCTGCATTAAACAGGCTGGGCGGCGATTTGCTCGCCCAACCTGTTAACGATAAATGGTATGCGCTGAAGCAATCTAAGGAAATAATGTTAAGCCAGTTTGGAGTCAGCAGCTTAACAAGTTTGGGCTGCGCCGAATTGCTTTATGCTCTGCCGGCCGCCGGTGCTCTACTGGCGTATTTGCATGGAAACAGACAAAGCGGTTTGCAGCATTTGCGCAAACCACTTGTTTATGATCCGGAAGGCTGCATGGTACTTGATGCTGCCACTAGGCGCAACCTGGAGCTAATACGGACAATTCGTAACGAACGAAAACATGGTTCATTACTATGGGTGTTGGACAGGACGAAGACAGCGGCGGGGGGCAGGTTGTTAAAACGCTGGCTTGAGCAACCTCTGCTGGAACCGGCGGCAATTGAAGCCCGGCAGGATGCGGTGGAGGAGCTGGTGAGGGACTTTGCCTTGCTGGATGATGCAGGCGGCCTGTTAAAAGAAGCAGCTGATCTCGAACGATTGTTGAGCCGTGTACACTGTGCCGGCGCCAACGCGCGTGATTTGCAGTCGTTAGCTAAGACTTTAGCTTTATTGCCGGCAGTACAGAAATTGCTGCTGGGTGGCGGCAAAACTATGCAGGCGCTGGCTAAACGCATTCCGCTGCTGGAAGAGTTAACTTGTTTCTTGCTCACGGCGTTAGCTGATGAACCGCTGCTGTCGCTGCGTGAAGGCGGTATCTTGCGGGACGGCTTTAATGATGAATTGGATAAGTTACGCCATGTCTGTCGGCATGGGCGCGAGACAATTCTAAATATTGAACAGCAGGAACGGGAACGAAGCGGGATTAAATCTTTGAAGGTTGGGTACAACAAAGTATTTGGTTATTACATTGAGATTACGCGAGCCAACGCCAGCCTAACCCCGGCGGACTATATCCGAAAACAGACGCTGTCCAACGCGGAGCGCTATATTACACCCGAGTTAAAAGAGCTTGAAGCGCTAGTGCTGGGGGCAGAAGAAAAGATTTGCGCCTTGGAGTATGAGCTTTTTTTGGCTGTGCGGGAGCGGGTGGCTGGCCATACGGCTGCGATTCAGTCGGCGGCGGCGGTGCTCGCGGAGCTGGATGTTTTCCTCTCCCTGGCACTGATCGCACGTGAATACCGATATGTGCGTCCGGTGGTAGATGAGAGCGGATTACTAGAAATCTTTGACGGGCGGCACCCGGTACTCGAGCGTGTGGCGCAAGCAGGGATGTTTGTTCCAAATGACACTATTTTGCATCCGGACACAAGGCGAATTTTACTTATTACCGGACCAAACATGGCAGGTAAATCGACTTACATGCGGCAAACGGCTTTAATTGTGCTTATGGCTCAGATAGGCAGCTTTGTACCAGCCAAAAAAGCCAGGATCGGGATCGTGGACAGGATATTTACGCGAATAGGCGCTGCCGATGATTTGGTGGGCGGACAAAGTACATTCATGGTTGAAATGAGTGAAGTAGCAAATATTTTGGCTCGGGGCACAAGCCGAAGTCTTGTTTTACTAGATGAGGTAGGGCGCGGTACAAGCACATTTGATGGTATCAGTATCGCTCGTGCTGTGCTTGAACATCTTTACCGCAAAACGGGAGCCAGAACACTTTTTGCCACCCATTATCACGAACTGACAGACTTAGCTGAAGTTTTTCCCGGAGTGGTAAACTTGGCTACTGCGGTAAAAGAGAAAGGTGAGGAAATTGTTTTCTTACATAAAGTAATTGCCGGCAGCGTTGATCACAGCTATGGGCTTCATGTGGCGCGGCTGGCCGGATTGCCAAAAAGCGTGGTCGAGCGGGCACGAAAAATTCTGATGGCACTCGAGTCGCCGGCTAAAGGAGTGGAGGAAGCGGCGGTTCCCAGAGAGGAAGAGCAGCTCCGGCTTTTTACCGACCCGGCTCTGGCTAAAGCAGTGGCTGCGGCAGAGCACGTTGACTTAATGACTACTACGCCGCTTGAGGCGATGCAGTTACTTTACAGCCTGCAGCAAGCTTTGAAAAAGGAGATTACTCATGGGCAAGATTCAACTGTTGGATAATGTTACCGCCAACCAGATTGCCGCCGGCGAAGTTGTGGAACGGCCGGCAGCAGTAGTGAAAGAACTGGTGGAGAATGCTATTGATGCCGGTGCGTCAGCTATAACCATTCAAATCAGCGGTGGAGGACTTGAAAGTATTCGGGTCAGTGACGACGGCAGCGGCATGGCGGCGGAAGACGTGCCATTAGCTTTGCAGCGTCATGCCACCAGTAAAATTAAGAGTGCTGCTGACCTGGCAGTCGTGACATCCCTTGGGTTTCGTGGTGAGGCGTTGCCTAGTATCGCCGCTGTCAGCCGTTTCCAGCTGACCACACGTCAACCTGAAGAGTTGGTAGGTACTGAAATTGTGGTGCATGGCGGTCAGCTGATCAAAATAGATGAGGCAGGCTCTCCAATAGGAACCGAAATTCGGGTAGAAGGTTTATTTTACAATACTCCGGCTCGTTTGAAATTCAGCAAAAGCGAAGGAGCAGAGAATGCCAGAATTACTGATACTGTTCAGCGACTGGCGTTAGCATGGCCAGAGATTTCCTTTAATTTGACGGTGAACGAGAAAAGTCAGCTTGTCACAGTAGGCAATGGTAAGCTAGAAGATGCGGCGGCACAGGTGCTGGGAAGGCAGAATATGCGTCAGATGTTACCGCTGGAATGGCAAGGTTCCTTAGTGGAGCTTAGCGGTTTTGTTGCCAAGCCTGCTCTCGTTAGGGCAAACCGGAATCTCCAGTATTTCTTTGTGAACAGGAGACCAGTGCGTTCGCCGCTGTTAAGTGATGCGCTTCAGACTGCTTACCATACGCTTTTGCCCAGGAATCGTTTCCCTGCAGCCGTATTATTGCTGAAGATTGATCCACAGGAGGTGGATGTGAACGTTCATCCTGCCAAGCGAGAAATTCGCTTTTCTCGGGAAAGAGATTTATACAGACAGGTCTTGGCCGGTGTGAAAGATGCTCTGCAGCAAACAGATCTAGGGTTTGAGCTGGGAGTTCCACGCACTTCCGTGGTGCGGGAGAATCCGAGTAACGTCAATTTCTATGAATTACTGCCAAGACAACAGACGACGGCACAAAACTCTTTTATTTCTGTTCAGCCGCCGGAGATGCCCGTTAGCAAGTTTGCGACTGAGCCTTTGATTCAACAAGGCGGAGCTATATCTCCGTTTCCCCGTTTGCAGCCGATTGGGCAATACCTTGCCACCTATCTTCTCGCTCAGTCAGAGGCGGGGGAGTTATATGTTGTCGATCAACACGCCGCTCATGAGCGGATACTTTACGAACAACTAAAAAAAGAGCTGTCGCAAGGTTCCATAACCGTCCAGGAAGTAATCCCCCAAACTTTTGAGCTGGATCCATTAGCGGCAGCGGCGTTGGAGAAATCCCTAGATTTTTTTGCTACTTTGGGTTTAACATTTGAAACATTTGGTAATAATACGTTTATTCTGCGCTCAATACCAGCTTTTTCCCACCGTTGCCTAAATCAGGATGACCTAACAGAAATTATAGCAGTGGTACGGGAAGAAGCGGCGGGGACTACAGTTTTTTTTGAAAGAACACTGCAGATGATGGCTTGTAAGGCAGCAATTAAGGCAAACCAGTTAATGGAGCGGCGGGAGATGGAAACGCTTTTGGAACGGCTGGCAGATACTGACGGCCCCTTTACCTGTCCTCATGGACGTCCAACGGTGCTCGTCTTTTCCGAACAAGCACTTGCCAGGAATTTCCGGAGGCACACATGAAGGGAAAACTGCTGGTTATTACTGGGCCTACCTCTGTAGGGAAATCGGCTGTTGCTGTGGCAGTAGCAAAAATGACAGGCGGCGAAATAATTTCAGCCGATTCGGTGCAGGTATATCGCGGTTTAAATATTGGCGCAGCTAAGCCTACCATGGCAGAGAGAGAAACAGTGCCTCATCATCTAATTGATTTGGTGGATCCTAACCAGAATTATACCGTAGCCCAGTTTCAACAACAGGCAGGCGAGGTGATTGCTGCTCTGCATCAAGAGGGGAAACTGCCGATTTTGGTGGGGGGAACGGGACTATATCTCAGAGCGGTAGTAAAAGGATACGCTTTCGGCGAGAATGCGGAAGACGAACTATTGCGGCTCCGCTTACGACAAGAAGCAAAGGAATTAGGCGCTTTGGCTCTCCACAGCAAGTTAAGCGCAGTAGATCGGCAGACGGCTGCAAAACTTCATCCCAACGATTTGCGCCGGGTCATCCGTGCCCTAGAGTTTTATGAAAAAAACAGGCAGACCATTTCAGAACAACTGGCGGCCACACCGCAGGAGAATGTCTACGATACGTTACTTTTTTGCCTCACCATGCCCCGCGAATTGCTCTACCAGCGGATAGAAATGAGGGTGGAAGAAATGTTGGCGGCAGGCCTGGTCGATGAAGTGCGAGGCTTGTTGGCCGAGGGAGTATCCCCAGAGGCTAAATCGATGCAATCACTGGGATATAAACAGATCATAGCTTATTTATTAGGAACGCTATCTTTAGCGGCGGCTGTCTCAGAAATAAAACGCGACACACGACGCTTTGCCAAAAGGCAACTTACTTGGTTTAGGCGGGAAAGAGAACTTATTTGGCTCGATCTGACAAAATATAACGATAATGCTGAGCTGGTGGCAAATATTTCAAAGGGGGTTGCAGGATATTTTGGGCAGGAAACGAATAGATAAGTGAGTATGCTTTTCACGAAAAATAATCGTCTGGAGGGGATGGCATGAATAAGGGCCCTATAAATTTGCAGGATAACTTTCTGAACATCGCACGCAAAGAAGATATGATGCTGACCGTCTTTTTAGTCAACGGGTACCAGATTAAAGGGACGGTTCGCAGCTTCGACAATTTTACGATCCTGCTTAATGCAGACAACAAGCAACAGTTGGTCTATAAGCATGCCGTGTCCACCATTATTCCGTTTCGCAATATTAACTTGGCTCAGACTACGGAATAATGCCGGAGCCGGTATAAGGAAGGACAGCCTTGCTTTCAATTGTGAAGGCAACGACTGTCCTTTTTTGCCGCGAAGATGGTATAATTGCCTGCAAATTCCGCCTCCGGCTAATAATAACTTTATGGAGGTTTTAACTATGGAGAAGGCTGTTCTCGTAGGCTTGGAAACACAGCATGAGCAGTGGAATATTGAAGAGACCATGCAGGAACTAGCCCTACTGACTGAAACGGCCGGTGCGGAGCCGGTTGCGGAAATTATGCAAAAGCGCTCAAAACCTGATTCCGCTTTTTATGTAGGCAAAGGAAAGGCTGAAGAAATCCGCCTGCTTGTAGCAGAAACTGGGGCAGACCTAGTAATTTTTGATGATGAACTTTCTCCTTCACAAAAAAGGAATTTAGAAAAAGTGATTGAGGCGCGGGTAGTGGACCGAACCGCCTTGATTCTCGATATTTTTGCTCAACGTGCTAAAACTCATGAAGGTGTTTTGCAGGTAGAGCTGGCACAGTTAAATTATCTGCTGCCGCGTCTTACAGGCTTTGGCATCCAACTTTCTCGGCTTGGCGGAGGAATTGGTACGCGCGGCCCCGGTGAAACTAAGCTGGAAGTGGATCGGCGACGTATTCGCAAGCGTATCGGCGATTTAAAGGGAGAAATTGAGGAAATCAAAAAACACCGTAGTCTACACCGCAAAGCGAGGCAGGCGGTCTCGTTACCTGTGGTAACAATTGTTGGCTATACTAATGCTGGCAAGTCTACTTTACTTAATGCGCTGACTGCGGCTGACGTATTTGTGGAGGACAAACTCTTTGCCACGCTTGATCCCACTACACGCCAGGTTGAGCTCCCCGATGGCAGCCGCTTTTTATTGACGGATACAGTTGGTTTTATCCAAAAACTTCCGCATCATTTAGTGGCAGCATTTCGCTCTACGTTGGAGGAAGTACTGGAGGCGGAGTTGCTTTTGCACGTGGTCGATGCATCTCACCCCCAGGCGGAGGCACAAATGTCTGCGGTAAATGAACTGCTCCAGAAAATTGGCGCGGAAAAATTACCGGTTTTTGTCGTCTTTAATAAAATGGATTTGCCTGAAGCACATGCCGCCTTGCCGGCGTTGTGCCGGGATTGGCCTGATCATCTGGCTATTTCTGCCAGAAACGGAATTGGTCTGACTGAACTCTTAACCAGGATAGATGAAGTTATCCGCGGAGAACATCAGCGGCTTGATTTAAAATTGCCTTTTGGTACGGAAAAAATTCTGGCTATTATTCGCAGCCACGGGAAATTGGAAGCAGAGGAATATACGTCGGAGGGGATTCAAATCCGAGCCATCCTGCCAAAACCATGGGCCGCAAAAATACTACATAGTCTTGATGAAGGAGCGGCTAATCTTGCTGGAGACGACTAGTTACTTTAAATACCAAACGTTGATCCGCGAAATAGAGAGACAGCTAACGGCGACTTTTCAAGAAATTGACGATCTGATGCTGATTAACCAAGCCAGAGTACTTGACGCTTTCCGCGCAGAACAGGTGGATGAAACCTGTTTTTATGAATCTACCGGCTACGGCTATCATGACCTGGGGCGGCATAAGCTTGATAGTCTTTATGCCAGGGTATTTGGCGCGGAGGCCGGGCTGATTCGCCCCCAGTTTGTTTCTGGCACCCATGCCATCGCCTGCTGTCTCTATGGTGTGCTAGAACAAGGCAATCGCTTGGTTTCTTTGACAGGAAGGCCATATGATACTTTACAAAAAGCTCTGGGCCTTTCTTCTTCCGACAATGGTGGTCTGCGCGCCCAAAAGATTAGCTACGCCGAAGCTGATCTGACTACAGGGCTGGATCATGACCTACTGGATTACATTTTGGCTGAAAAGACTCAGGTTGTCTTGATTCAGCGTTCGCGCGGCTATGCGCAGCGCCGGGCTCTGACTATGGCTGATATTGCTGATTTAGTATTGGCGGTGAAAAAAAGGCAACCGGACACCATTGTTTTTGTAGATAACTGCTATGGTGAGTTCGTGCAGGAACGGGAGCCATGTCATGGCGGAGCTGATTTAGTTGCCGGTTCGTTGATTAAAAATCCCGGTGCTGGCTTGGCAGCAGGAGGCGGCTATGTTGTGGGCCGTGCTGATTTGGTGGAAAAAGCTGCCTGGCGCTTGACCGCCCCAGGCCTTGGCGCAGGTGTTGGCGCAATGGGTACAGTTAAGCGGCTTTTTTTTCAAGGTCTGTTTCTCGCTCCCCATCAGGTAGGGCAGGCTTTAAAAGGGATGGTGCTGGCTGCGGCACTTTTTGAGAGGTTTGGTTACTCTGTTAGCCCCAGTCCTACAGAGATGAGAGGAGATATTGTGCAGTCAATCTCTTTGGGTAGTCCGGAATTGTTAAAACTATTTTGCCGGGCTGTGCAAGCTGCTTCTCCAATAGACAGCCATCTGAGACCGCAACCGGCTCCCATGCAGGGTTATAACAATAAAATTATTATGGCGGCAGGTACTTTTGTTCAAGGGGCGAGCAGCGAATTTTCTGCCGATGGACCGTTGCGCCCACCATATACAGTATTTCTCCAGGGAGGACTTACATACGAGCATTGTAAGCTGGCACTGGCCGAGGTGCTGGCAGCTCTGGAAACTCGCCTTTCTTGACAATTTTTACTGGCAACCGCTATAATCGTAAAAGATGAATAAACTTTGACAAGAGAAAAGAGGAAGATGGTATGGCTTATACTAGAAATGATGTGTTGCATTTTGTTAAAGATTTAAAAATTAGGTTTATCCGCCTGCAGTTTGCGGACGTTTTGGGAATTTCCAAAAATGTGGCAATCCCGGTGGAGCAATTGGAAAAGGCTTTAGACGGCGAGCTGATGTTTGACGGTTCGTCCATTGAAGGTTTTGTAAGGATTGAAGAGTCGGATATGTATTTGCGCCCTGACGTCAACACGTTTACCGTCTTTCCCTGGAATAAACATGCCGGTGGCGGGGAAGCACGGCTCATTTGCGATATTTATAATCCAGACGGGACCCCCTTTGAGGGTTGTCCTCGCAACACACTGCGCCGTTCGATTGCGGAAGCGGCAGCTCTCGGTTACGAGTTGAACGCCGGTCCGGAAGCTGAATTTTTTCTCTTTTTGAAAGATGAACAGGGGCGTGCCACTACAAAAACGCATGATCGTGGCAGCTATTTTGACTTCATGCCGGTTGATCTGGGAGAGTCGGCGCGCCGCGACATGGTGCTGACTTTAGAGGAAATGGGCTTTGAAGTGGAAGCATCTCATCATGAAGTGGCACCGGGTCAGCATGAAATTGCTTTTAAATATGCAGATGCCTTAACGACTGCAGACAATATCGCCACCTTTAAGCTGGTTGTGCGCACCGTCGCCATGCAACACAATCTGCATGCCACCTTTATGCCAAAACCCATCTTCGGTATTTCCGGCTCCGGCATGCATACCCATCAGTCCCTTTCTAAAAATGGGCAAAATGCGTTTTACGATCCAGCCGACCCTTCTCAACTCTCCGATATTGCCCGTTATTATATTGGCGGTTTGTTGCGCCACGTGAAAGGCTTTACAGCCATAACTAATCCGCTGGTCAACTCTTACAAACGGCTGGTGCCCGGCTTCGAAGCACCGGTATATATCGCTTGGAGTGAACATAACCGCAGTCCGTTAATCCGCATTCCTGCCAGACGTGGCGTTGGTACCAGAATAGAATTGCGTAACCCGGATCCTTCCTGCAATCCCTACCTTACCTTGGCTGTGACTCTGAGCGCCGGTTTAGATGGAATAAAAAATAAAATTATGCCACCTGCTTCAGTAACTCAGAATATCTATGATATGTCCGCAGATGAACGAGCAGTAGTTGGGATTGAAAGCTTGCCAAAGACGCTGGGCGATGCCCTCATCGAGCTGTCGGCTAACAGCGTTATCAAGCAAGCATTAGGAAACCATATTTACGAGCATTTCATGGAAGCAAAGACTATTGAGTGGACACAGTATCGTACCCAAGTGCATCAGTGGGAAGTTGATAATTACTTGACCGTATTTTAAAAAACTGACAGATTTAGATTTATGAAAAGCCCGCTATGCTTGTGCGGGCTTTTAAATACAGGAAAAGATGCGATATTTATCTGCTACGCTTAAGCCACTGATTGACACGCTTCATAGATGGTGTTAAGCTTAAAACAATTTATCACATAGGGTGGGGGGTATAGCATGAAGAAACAGAGCATGGAACGGTTAGCTGCCAAAGAGGAAAATTCTCTGGCTAAAGAAACAATCAAAGTTAGTGGTATGACTTGTGTGGCTTGTGCAAACAGCATCGAAAAGGCACTGCAAAAGAAAGCGGGAATCAAAGAGGCAACAGTAAATTTCGCTGCTGAAAAAGTTATAGTTCTCTATGACATAACTAAGACGAATCGACGTGAAATGGTTACTGTCATTGAAGGTTTGGGCTATGGTGTGCCGGCTGAAGCAAGCGCAGAAGTTCAAGCAAGCTTAGACCAGGAAGCACGTGAGCAGGCTGCACTGCTTGCTCGTAAACGGATAGTGATCTTTGCGATGTCTGTTACGGCGATTATCGAAATCATTATGCTCCTGGAATTTCGCTATCATTTCCATCTTCCTTACCATAACTGGATTATGTTGGTGGCTGCCACACCAATTGTCTTTTGGGCTGGATTACCTACTCACCGCGGCGCTTGGCGTTCCATCAGCCATGGCAACACTAATATGGATGTGTTGATTTCCCTGGGAACTCTGGCTGCCTATAGTTGGGGAATCGTCGCCTTTTTTCTCCCTTACACCGTTTCTTTTATGGGAATTTCCGGAATGATCATGTCTTTTCATCTGCTGGGACGTTATTTAGAGGCTATTGCCAGAAGCAAAACATCTAGTGCTATTAGAAAACTGTTGGAACTAGGCGCTAAAACAGCGCGCATTATTGTGGATGGGATCGAAAAAGAGATCTCGGTTGACCAGGTCCAGGCCGGAGATGTGATTGTTGTCCGTCCCGGGGAAAAAATCCCTGTTGACGGCGAAATTATTCAAGGTTATACAACTATAGATGAATCAATGGTAACCGGCGAAAGTTTGCCTGCTGAAAAAACGGTGGGTGACCAAGTAGTGGGTGCTACTATTAATAAAAACGGCTTTATCCAATTTAAGGCTACAAAAGTAGGCAAAGATACTTTTTTAGCGCAAATTATTAGGATGGTAGAAGATGCACAAGGCTCCAAAGCACCTATTCAAGAATTGGCAGATAAAGTGACAAGTTATTTTGTTCCCGTTGTTATCTTAGTTTCACTCTCAACTCTGACGGGCTGGCTACTTTTAGGCGGGGTGGAAGCACTGGACCGGGCTGTTTTTGCCGCCATTGCCGTACTCGTGATTGCTTGTCCCTGCGCTCTGGGGCTAGCGACACCTACCGCAATTATGGTAGGCGCTGGAATTGGTGCGGAACGCGGTATTTTGATTAAGGATGCCACCAGCCTGCAGGCCTTATTGGACGTTGACACGATCATTTTTGACAAAACCGGGACAATTACCAAAGGCGAACCTTCTGTTACCGAAATTATCAGCACCGGTGAGCTTACAGAAGATGAGTTGCTGCGCTTGGCAGCCGGTGGCGAGAAAGGCTCCGAACATCCGCTCGGTCAAGCAATAGTGCGCGCTGCCTCGGAACGTGCGTTAACACTGGATGGCGCCACTGATTTCCAAGCCATTCCCGGTAAAGGAATCAGAGCTATAATTGCGGGAAAAGACGTGCTTTTGGGCAACAGAAAACTGATGAGTGAAATGGAGATTCAGACTGACAGTATGGAAAACACGGTGGCAGGGTTGGAAGACCAGGGAAAAACTGCCATGATGATCGCTGTAGACAGGCAATTAGCCGGGATAATAGCCGTTGCCGACATCGTCAAGGAAGATAGCAGACGTGCGATTGCAGCGCTGACTAAGGCGGGGCTAACCACAGCCATGCTTACCGGTGATAATGAGCGCACCGCAAAAACCATTGCTCTGCAGGTAGGAATTGACCGGATCTTGGCGCAGGTACTGCCGGATCAGAAAGAAGCTGAAGTACGGCGGCTCCAGGAAGAGGGGCGAGTGGTGGCGATGGTTGGGGACGGGATTAATGATGCTCCGGCGCTGGCGCAGGCAAATGTGGGTATCGCTATCGGCAGCGGCACAGATATTGCTATTGAGGCTAGCGATATAACTCTGATTCGCGGTGATCTTACTTCGGTGGTGACGGCAATTCGTTTGTCCCGCAATACTTTTAAGATTATCCGCCAAAACTTATTTTGGGCTTTCGCCTATAATGTACTCGCCATTCCGATTGCAACCTCAGGCCACCTAAGCCCTGCAATTGCAGCTTTGGCCATGGCTATGTCTTCGGTATCGGTGCTTTTAAATTCTTTGCGGTTGCGGCGCCAGAAATTGGATACAGAGCTCTAAAATGAGCGAAAGAAGAGCAAAGGCCAAACGAATTTTCACTATTCTAGAGGAGCAGAACCCCCGTCCCGTCACGGAGTTAAATTTTGAGACGCCTTGGCAATTACTCGTGGCCACCGTGCTCTCCGCACAGTCTACCGACAAACAAGTCAATAAAGTAACGTCACTCTTGTTTGTCAAATACCCTCATCCTGCCCAGCTTGCAGCGCTAATGCCGGAAGAATTGGCGGCAGAAATTAAAAGTATAGGCCTATTCCGCACTAAGAGCAAACACTTGGTGGCTTCGGCAAAAGCATTGCTTGAGAGACACGGCGGTGAAGTTCCGGCGGATCTCCCCTCTTTGCTGGCCTTACCGGGGGTGGGCCAAAAAACGGCAAATGTGATTTTGGCCAATGCTTTTGGCATTCCGGCATTAGCCGTCGATACACACGTTTTCCGTGTGGCAAACCGCCTAGGCTTGGTCAAGGCAAAAACACCTACAGCCACAGAGCAGCAGTTAACTTCTTTAATTGCTCGTGAGTTATGGACTGATGCACACCACTGGCTGATTTTACACGGACGTTACATTTGCCATGCACGCAACCCGCACTGCACACACTGTTCTCTTAGCGAACACTGTGATTATTTCCACAGACAAGAAAATCGAAAAGGTAGGTAGCTTTGATGCGGATAGTACGGAGAATATTTTTGACCGGCTTAGTAATCTTACTGCCGGCAATTATTAGCATCTATATTTTGGGCTTTACATTTAACTGGGTTGATTCACTGCTCGGCAACCTGCTGCGTCAGTATCTGGGCGTGAGAATCCCTGGATTAGGATTTCTGATTACCGTAGCCGCAATCTTTGTTGCAGGTCTGGTGGCAAACAATGTCTTTGGTAACAAAGTTCTGAAAATGGTGGAAAATGGCTTTGCTAACATTCCTTTGGTTAGGCCAATTTATACTGCAACTAAGCAGATCATCGACGCTTTTTCCGCACAGCGAAAAAGTGTGTTTGAATCGGTGGCGATGATTGAATACCCGCGAAAAGGAATCTATGGTGTGGGCTTTGTGACCGGCAGCGGTTTAGGAGAAGTGCAGGAGAAGACCTCCCAGGATGTTGTGGCTCTGTTTTTGCCTACAACACCTAATCCTACTTCCGGTTTTCTGCTTTTGGTGCCGCGGGAAGAGCTAATACCGCTGGAAATGTCTGTGGAGGAAGCGCTAAAACTGATCATTTCCGGTGGGGTGATCGTCCCTGACTGGCCGCGCAATTCGGCCAAAACAGAACAACGCTGCGTTTCGCCTGAGATACACAATTGAGCGCTCCTGCGCATCTGTCTAACAAAACGAGCATGCCGGCTATAGCCGGCATGCTCGTTTTGTCAAGTTGTGGAAGCGCTAATGAATGTTACGGAAAACGCCGATAACTTTACCGATTACGACAATATGGGGAGAAGCAACTGGTTCATAGAAATCGTTCTCAGGTTGCAGGCGGATATGGTCTTTTTCCCTATAATAACGTTTCACCGTCGCCTCACCATCCAGCATCGCCACAATAATTTCTCCATTTTGAGCGGTTGCTTGCTGGCGCACAATTACCAAGTCTCCGTCCATAATTCCGGCTTTAATCATACTGTCGCCGCGTACTTTAAGCAAAAACACTGTGTCCCGATGAACCAGCGTCTTAGGAAGAGGAAAGTAGTCCTCAATATTTTGCTCTGCCAGAATCGGTTCACCCGCAGTGACATGACCTACCACAGGAACACTGACTACGTCCTGGATAAAAGGTGAAGCAGGATGATAATCGAGCAGTTCGATGGCTCGCGGTTTAGTCGGATCACGGCGGATAAACCCTTTTTCCTCCAACTTGGCCAGATGGGCATGGACGGTTGAACTAGAGGACAGGCCTACCGCTTCCCCTATCTCCCGCACAGAAGGCGGATAATTTTTCGTCATTACCTCGTGGCGGATATAGTTCAGGATTTGCAGTTGTCTTGATGTTAGGTCATCCAATTGGCAACACCTTCCTTTAGCAGCATTATACCACAACAGATATAAAATAATCAAACATTTGTTCGCATTTTCTGTTTTAATCACTTAAGGCGAAGTCGACGTTAAATCCGGACTTGATAAATTTTGCCCTGAAAATAGCATCTACCATCCCGATAAATTCCCCTCTCCCTGCGGGAGAGCAACCGGGCGAACACGCATGTTCGCCCCTACAGCACCCTTCCCGGCTAGGGTGAGGGCAAATACCTAGGGTGAGGGCAGGGTAAAGGCGTATTTTCATCCTTCTGATGGTGCTCCCGCCTTCGGCGAGGGCATGGGGGTTTACTTAAAATATTTGTGGAATTTTTTTGCATAATTAGCTTATTTATGGTAGCATTGTTTATAGGTGAGTAAATGAGAGAATATGCTAAACTGCGAGCTTAGACACTGAATAGCCCTTACTGCCTGAAAAGAGGGGGAGACATGGTGGAGAGCAAGTCGCAAGTATGTACGAAAAGTTCCGGTTCACAACTGGAAATATTGACACTTGGCAGTTTTTCAGTCAGAAATGGTGAGTCGGATCTTGCAGAGTTCGGCTCCCGCTCTAGAAAAGTCTGGGATTTATTCAAATTTTTTTTAGCTCATCAAGGTCAAGTTTTACTTCCGGAAGTTGCGGTCGAACAGTTGTGGCCGGAAAACGATTACGCCGATCCGAAAAGCACTTTGCGCACCTTAGTATATCGCTTGCGTCAGTTGCTTAATGATGACGGAGAATTAATCAAGTTTTATCAGGGCGGATATATCCTGAAGCAGCCGAAAAACTTCTGGTGGGATGTACCGGCTTTTGTTTCCAACTGTCGACTGGCTCATCAGGAGGCTGCTGCCGGGAACGAAGGAGGAGCTTTAACTAGTTACCGGCTGGGTCTTTCATATTATCAGGGAGATTTTCTGCCGGAGTGTGCTTATAACGACTGGGTAATCCCGTCTAGAAATTATTACCACCAAATATATTTACAGGGCGTTTGTGAAATGCTGACTATCTTAAAGAAGCAGGGAGAATACGGCGAAATAATAACCGAAGCCGGCAGAGCCCTTTTTATCGACTTTTTTCAGGAAGAGATACATATTTTATATTTGGAGGCGCTTCTTGCTGAAGAGATGATCATGCAGGCACGTAGCCATTACCAGAATGTAACTACTGTTTTTTACCGGGAGATGGGTTTAAAGCCCTCTCCAAAGATGAAGCAACTTTACCGTCAGATCCAGTCAGACGGTGAGAGTGAGAATTACTCTGAGTTTTCCGCTCTCAAAGAAACATTGCAAAACAGGGAGCAAATCAAGGGAGCTTTCTGCTGCGAGCCTGATTATTTTCGTTTTCTTTGTAAGCTTGAAAGCAGGCGCCTTGAAAGAAGCGGGCAGCAGGCTATTTTAGCTTTACTCTTTATCACAACGTCAGATGACCGGTTGCAGGAAAATAAACTATTGCAGGAAGCTATCTTCATCCTCCAGCAACTGCTTCAGTCTACTTTACGAAAAGGCGATGTGTTCTGTCAACTTAACAAGCTGCAATTTATGCTGCTTTTGCCAACATCCAATCAGGAGCAGGCGCAAAAAGTCTTGCAGCGCATCGCGGAGAGATTTCGTATCGCCGCCGGTGAGGGATTTTCTGTAAATTTTCGTAGTCAGCTCCTCTAAGCGGTAGCGCAGATAAAAAGAATAAAAATAAAAAAATAGAAGTTTTATTGTCCGTGGACTTGTTTGGTCCACGGCTTTATTTTGCCGCTAAAAAATTTACTGAAATCCAATTGGAATTTGCCTGTAATTGCGTTAAGACGAAGCAGTCATTATTCTGCAATGAAGATGTTACCATGCTGTGACATCGTACTGTTAAACTAAGCTTGTACCAGAGTTTCTCTCAGGACTAAGGAGGCGCAAAATTGTATCCGGATCAGTCTTTTCCAAATCAAATACATGATAAGGAACAAGCCTTCCTTATTCGCATAAAATTTCGTCGGCATAATTGTTGGCAAGGAAGCATTCAGTGGTTAGAAGGACAAAAAATTCTCTCATTCCGGAGTTTATTAGAGATGATTCTCTTGATGCATGAAGCGTTGGATAAAAATGAAAAAGCAGTGGACGAGCAGATCTTCCGTTCCTGGACGGATGGTTAAAACGTTCTGGGGGGTTAAGTGATGGCAAGGCTGGAAACTCGTCTTAAAAAGCACAGAAGTCAAGAAAAACTTAAAAAACGACTGGCTGCGCTGTATAGTAAGACAGGATCGTTAGCCGTAGCCCTGTTGCTTTTTTACACTCTATTACAATTGCCGGCAACTTATGCTTTTTTTGCTTCCCAGGCTGAAACTTCTGCCGAGAATTTTCGCGCCACAAGTTTTGCGGACAACTTGAAGATTTATCCCGGCAAGACTATGACGAATAATAGCCCGGGAGAACCGGGACCGGCTTTCCCGGTAGCGCAAGTTGTGCATGAAGATATTTATCTTGATTTTGGGACATATCCCACCGCTAATCGCAGAAATTTTCCCTCAATATTGGTGTTGAAAAATATTTCTCAGCGAACTCTGGCGCTAAATTGGAACTTTTCGGCTGAATTAGAGAATTTCTTCGTAACAGAAGAGGGGTCCATAGTTCTCGGACCCGGAGAGCAGTACACTTTAGGAGTTAAGCTGCGCGGGAGCGAGGCTACTCCGGGGGAATTCGCCGGAATGCTGCAGCTCACAGCACTGAACGGTTTTGTCAGCAGAGAGCTTCCGGCCAGGTTGCGCTTGGTAGCAGGCGGCAACAAGCAAGCACTAGTGGCTGATGAGCAAGAAAATAAAGATACAGAGCACGTTGATTTTAAAGATCAAGATAGGCAAAACGATAAAAATGAAGAAGAACAGCAAAGCGAATCAGCAGTTACCGGTTTTGTTTATCTTGATAATGCTGCTGTAGAAGTTAGCGAGCAAGATTTTGAAGCCGCTCCGCGTGAAGCCGGCAACAATATTATAAAGGAGCAGACTATCGAAAAAGTCCCGAATAACACGGAGGTTGAGAATATTGGAAAATACGATAACTAAACGACAACTTCTTTTTGTCGCCGGAAGAAAAATTGCTCAGCTTGCCGGCAAGCTCTTCTTTGCAGCAACTTTTATTTTGATGGCACTGCTCGTCTTCTTTCTGCTGCAAAGTCGCCTGGCGGGCGGCGTCCCCACCGTTGCCGGCTATCAGCTTTATATCGTCTTGAGCGGCAGCATGAGTCCTGCTTTTGAAACTGGGAGCATAGTTTTGGTTCGCCAGCTCGAACCAGCGCTTGTGCAGGTTAATGACATAATTACCTATTATGACCCGGAAAGGCAGGATACAATTACGACTCACCGTGTCGTAGAAATCCTGCCCACTCAGCCCTTAATGTTTGTCACCCGCGGAGATGCGAACGACGCCAATGACACCGTCCCCGTTTTCGCAGATAATTTGGTCGGGCGGGTAGCCTTTAGTCTGCCTTATCTAGGCTATCTGTTCAGTTTTGTCAATACTGGCGCCGGCATTCTGTTCCTTATCATCGTACCATCTCTGCTGATGATCGCTTCTGAACTGCGCAAACTTATGAGCTATGTCGCAGTTCATGAAAGTGTGAAGAAAGGAGGAGGAGTCTAGCAGTTGCTGTCTGAAAGCCAGTTAATGTCGTTAATTTCAGACCGGTAGGGGCAAAACTGTTGCGAAGCAGTGACGCAAAGCCGCTGGGCCTTTCATCTGAAAAGGCAGCCTGGTTACCCGGTGGGGGCGTGCCAAGGTGTACAAGTAAAAAAATAAAAAATCGGAGGTTAGAATAATGAAAAGCAAAATGTTTATGAGCATGATGGTCATCGCTTTAGCTGCTGCCTTAGTTGGCGGCGCAACCATGGCTTGGTTTACTTCGCAGGCAACAAATCCCGCAAACACATTTAGTGCAGGTACGCTTATTGTCGGTGCCGGTTCCCAGACTTACGCAGTGCCAATCGGCAATATGGCGCCTGGCGATGTGATTAGCGGCAGTTTCCTCGTTAGTAACGCCGGAACACTTGACCTGAAATACATGACTACAGCTGCGACAACCGGCGCTTTGTTTGGTGCCGGAGGAGCATCAGTAGCTTTTACTGCCAACGACACTGGAACCATTGCTGCAGGTGGCCCAGCTGTAACGGTTAGTTACACTGTAACGCTGCCGACAACCGCCGGTAATGCCTTCCAAGGAAATACCGGGACTCTCGCCTTCACAGTAGATGCTACCCAGCCTGCCAATCCAGGTTGGACTCAGTAAGACAAATTTGCCAGCTTAAGCGAGTATAATTCTTAGCAAAAGCCTGGTGTCATAGCTGAGTTAGGAGGTGTAACATTTGAAAAGAAAACTTTTTCTGGCAGCAATTTTGATTCTGGTATTGGCAGCTTTGGCAGGCGGTGCTACAATGGCATGGTTTACAAGCGCAGCTTCTAATGCTCCGAACACTTTTACTGCGGGTACAGTGTCTATTGCTGCCGACCGTGGCTTGGGCGAGCCGCTTCCCGGCCCGATGTTTTATACAACACTGGCTGAGGGGCAGGTCGGACCTCTGCCAGCGTTTAACCCGACCGGTCCCTGGTTCCCTGGCATGGCGGTCACCCGCAACTTGGAAGTGCGCAACATTGGCACGTTGCAAGTGCGGCTTCATCAAGTTTCAGCAGCCATTTACTCCATCAATGGACTGCCGCCGGATCTTAATCCTGCTTTAGCTGCCGCATTTGCAGCCAATATGAATGTTAAAGTCCGTATGGCAGCCAACCCATTGCAGGTGTTGTATAACGGCTCGCTCGCAGCATTGCTGACAGGCCCGCAAGCCTGTATATTCGAGCCAGTTATTGCTCCATGGATACCGCCGGCTTGGCCGCCAATGCAACAGCTTGCCTTTGAAGTTACCATGTCAACAGCAGCAGGCAACATTCTGCAGGGCGTTGTACCGGTAGTGGAGTTTTTTGTTCACGCCGAACAGACGGCTAATAACCCTTAATTAAGCTTAGCTTAGCTTAAAATAGGCCAGCGAGCGGTTTTTGCCGCCCCCTGGCTTGTTTTTTTAATAGCCTCAAAACAATAGAATCAAACATTTGTCCGTATTTTCTGCTGGAAAGACTTGACACGCACGTATGTTCGTGTTAAGTTATATACAAACAAATGTTTGGGGTGATGATGATTAAAGCGCTGGCGACTTTTAACTACTGTCGGAAGAAGAAGGGCAAGCAGCTCCGAAAAATATTGCGTGTCTCAGCACTCTTTGTCATTTGGCTGACTGTTACGGGAGGTATCTTTCTGGCAGACAGTCCAGCTAATGGTGAAATCAGTCAGCCTGTCAAGGTGATTGTTGACAGCGGCGACACACTGTGGGGGCTAGCGAAAATTCATGCTCCCCGCGGCATGGACGTCCGTCATTACTTAGCTGAAGTTTTAGAAGAAAACAAGCTAGCCAGTATGCTTATCTATCCTGGTCAAGAAATAATCCTGCCTTAACCAGTCGTCGCCTTCACACTGCTCTCACCCTAGGTATTTGCCCTCACCCTAGCCCTCTCCCGGGGGGAGAGGGGAATTTGTTGGGATGGGAGAGGGGATTTTTTTTATTCCCCGCCAAGGGAGGGGAATTTTCAGTGCAGGACGCGGCGGCTATTTTCGGAGAAGTAGTAGAGTCGGTAAATAAGGACTTTTGGTTTGAGATTATTCGCTATCTCCTGGCGGGCTGCTGTTGCCGTTGACTTTCGATAAGGAGAGCAGTTTATTGATCCCGTTTAGATAAGCTTTGATTGAAGCTTCAATCACATCGGTGGACGTACCGCGACCGACAATTGTTTTGTCTTGGTATTTGATCATAATTGAGACTTCACCCAAAGCGTCGCGACCTTCTGTTACGCCGCGCAGATTGTAGGTTTCCAGGCGTGGGCTAATGCCTGTAATTTTATCAATCGCGTTATACGCGGCATCAATCGGACCGGCGCCAAAATCTGTTTCCACAAATATCTGTTCGTCCTTTTTTAACTTGACGACAGCGGCAGGGATACTTTTTGAGCCGCTAACTGTCTGCAAATATTCCAGGGTGTAGGTAGGAGCGGTATAGGCGAGACGGTCCGCCATGAGCGCTTCTAGGTCTTCGCGGAACACTTCTTTTTTCTTGTCGCCCAAGACCAAGAATTCGGTGAAAAATTCTTCAAACTCGCTTTCATTCAGTTGGAAACCCATTTCCTGCAACTCGTGGCGAACGGCATGTCGGCCGGAGCGCGCCGTGAGAACCATTTGTGCTGCTTTTCCGCCAATAAGTTCTGCGCTAATAATCTCATATGTGGACATATTTTTCAAAATGCCGTCCTGGTGAATTCCCGAGGAGTGAGCAAAAGCATTCATGCCAATTACAGCTTTATTTACTGGTACTGGAATGCCGGTCAGGCTGGAAACCAGCCGACTTGTTTTGTAGATTTCCTTCTGATTAACTTCAGTGTGGAACTGACTGAAGTAGTCCTGGCGTACCAGCAGCCCCACCACGATTTCTTCCAGTGCCGCGTTGCCTGCCCGTTCCCCGATCCCGTTGACATTGCATTCCACTTGGCGCGCACCGTTTTGTACGGCAATCAGCGAATTGGCGACGGCTAAACCCAAATCATCATGGCAGTGAACGCTGATGGTGGCTCGATCGATATTTGGCACTCGTCTGATAATCTCGCTGATCAATTGCCCATACTGCTCGGGGACTGCATAGCCCACAGTATCCGGGATATTGATTACTGTGGCGCCGGCTTTGATTACAGCTTCAATGACACGACACATATAGCCTAACTCGCTGCGTGTCGCGTCTTCCAGCGAATACTGAACATCCGAGGTGTAGTTCTTGGCGTATTTTACTGCTTCCACAGCCATTTCCAGCAAAACTTCTGGGTCTTTGCGCAGCTTATGCTTCATATGGATTTCAGAGGAGGCGAGGAAGGTGTGAATCCTTGGCCGCTCCGCGTATTTAATAGCTTCCCAGACAGCGTCAATATCCGCTTGGACTGTCCTGGCCAGAGCGGTAATAATCGGGCCTTTTACTTGTTTTGCAATGGTTTGCACCGCCATGAACTCACCTGGAGAAGAGACAGGAAAACCACATTCAATAATATCTACATTTAATTTTGCCAACTGTTTGGCAATTTTTAGTTTCTCCTCCAGGTTAAGACGGGCACCAGGTGTCTGTTCACCGTCACGTAGTGTAGAATCAAAAATCATCACTTTTTCGCTCATCATAGGTCCTCCCCAGTTAGAATTTTTTTGAAAACAAAATACTTCCGCCCCCATAGAGGCGAAAGTATTTCCGCGGTACCACTCTACTGAGCCACATCGAAAATAGATGCGCCCACTTCAACCCTTAACGCGGGAACGGCCAGAACTACTGGTTTCCTTTCGACTGGCACTCCGGGGGGAGATTCAGGCGTGGCTTTCGGACCGTCTTGCACCTTCCGACGGCTCTCTGCTCCGAAATATCCAGCTTACTGTCCCCATCATTGTTTTGATTATTATTTTACTCCTAATCATAACAAAAATGGTGGAAATGTCAAATATTTTTTCCCGGTTTTTTCCCGGTTCCTTTTTTTTCGCAGCAAAGGAAATTATATCGTTCAGGGAAGCTACGATCCTATGCGTTGGGGTTTGTAAGGGGCGTGCCCCTTACTCTTGCGGGGTGCTCAGGAACGAAGTTCCGCCGAAGGGGCGGCAGCCCCTAGCGGACAAGAAAAACGCATCTTTAGATAAAGCGCGAAGCGTTTTTCTTGGTGGCGGGCGTTTGCTAAGGGCTTGACGGTAAGCGAAAAGTTTTGGAAAGGCAGTCCTTTGCAAGGGGATAGTGTTAAAAGTATACAATTTTTTTTCCAATCATATAATACTAAGGAAGGAGGAGATACCAATGTCTCTGTATGCAATTGCCGTCAAACACTCGACGCCCGATCTGCCAGAAAAACTGGGAGTAGGGATGTTTTTTTTTCGTAAAATGGGCTGGAAAGTGAGCTTCACAGAGAAGACGATTAATCACTGGCCTCATCTGTTCTGTAAAATTGAAAGTAATCAAGGGGCTGAATTTGACCAGGAGGAGCTCTTTGGCAGAATTTTAGCTGAAAATTTAGCTATTTTTATTATGGAGCAGCAGGCCAGCCACTATCTTAGTGAAATAGTTGAGCAATCATATTTTTATTTTCCCCGCTATGAGCGACGGGAGATTTTATCTTTGTCAGTAAAGCACTATGAAAGCGAGCGAAGCAAAGAGGCGGGGGGACAGCTTTTAGAAGAAGTACGGGAGTTGTTAGCGGTTTATCTGGCGCGAAGACAATATCTTAATTTGCACGGGTTTATTCTCTTTCGTCTGCGGACCTGGCTTGAATTTTTGCGCAAGAACGTTGACAGAGCTGTGGATGATTTTCTCTGGGAAAAGGAATACCAGGAATTTATTCAATTACTAAAATATTTTATGACATTGCAGGAGCCAAAAATTAAGCTGGCCCATGTGATATTAGATGAATTTGGGCAAGCTCGGTTGCTTGATGAGCATTATAAGCCGATCGAGCAGTGTCAAGAAGATGTTCATTGGGGCGTCTGCGATAGTGTTACAGATGTCGAAAATCAGTTGATGAGCATGTTGATTAGCGTGGTGCCATATCGTGTGGTGTTGCATAAACAGATCTATAACTTTTACCCCAAAACAGTGGAAACATTAAAACATATTTTTGAAAGCCGGGTGACCTTTTGCAGGCGGTGTAAGCTTTGTCTGAGTGAGAGTATCTACCTCACATTGAAAGAAAAATAGAGCGCCGCAATTGCGGCGCTCTATTTTTCTTTGCAGCTTTTATGGTAGAATGGAGTATGAAAGGAGAGAGCGAATGATTTTTGTTCTTTTGCCTTTGACCGGTGCGGTGATTGGCTGGGTTACTAATGTACTGGCGATTCGTCTGCTTTTCCGGCCGCTTCAACCGTTCCGCCTAGGACCTCTTACCTTTCAGGGCCTTATTCCTAAACGCAGAGGGCAGATTGCCTATACCGTTGGAGATGTAGTGGCTGAACAGCTCTTTTCTGTGGACGAGTTGGCGGAACAGTTGGACATGCCGGCTATCCGGCGGAAAATGGAGTGGCTGGTATGTATAGCAGTCGACCGCTGGTGCGGAGAAAAGATAGGTATGCTGCCTAAGTCTGTGCGTCAGACTCTTAGCCAGCGGTTAAGTGATTTAGTGACGGCTGAAGTGGTGCATCAATTTCCGCAAATGGTGGAATTGCTTATTACCCATATGCGGGAACAGGTCGATGTGCGTGTTATCGTGGAAAGAAAGATTAATGCGTTGCCTCTGCTTGAAGTGGAGAGGCTAGTTTTAAGTGTGGCCAGAAGTGAGCTAAAGCAGATTGAACTGCTTGGGGCAGTTCTTGGTTTCCTGATTGGCCTGTTGCAAGCGCTGCTGGTGTTTTGGCTTGTTTAAAACTCTTTGAGGTGGTATTAGTCAGAATTTACATCTGCAAGGCAACTTTATGGAGGATGGAGTGGTAAAATTTGCCTAAGGTAACATTAATGGATGGTTCTGTGCGGGAATATCCCGAAGCTGCCCGCGTGCTCGATATTGCAAATGAGCTGGGCGGCCGCTTAAAAAAAGAAGCAACAGCCGCTAAAGTAAATAATTCTGTCAGAGATTTGTCAGCAGTTTTGCCTGGAGAAGCGGAAGTGCGTTTCCTGCTTTTTGATGATGAAGAAGGGGCGGAAGTCTATCGTCATACATCTAGTCATATCCTTGCTCAGGCGGTGAAGCGCCTGTTTACAGATGTGAAATTGGGAATTGGCCCTGCCATTAAAGACGGGTACTATTATGATTTTGATTACAGTGAGTCTTTTGTGCCTGCTGATCTGGAGAAGATTGAGGCTGAAATGGCACAGATAATCAAAGAGGATCTGCCGTTGGAACGTTTTGAGCTGAGCCGGGAAGAAGCGGCGTCATATTTCGAAAAACTGGGTGAAATGTATAAAGTGGAACTCATTCGGGATTTACCTGCAGATGCGGTCATTAGCTGCTACCGCTGCGGAGATTTTGTAGATTTATGTGCCGGACCACATCTGCCTTCCACCGGTAAGGTAAAAGTGGTAAAACTGTTAAATTTGGCAGGTGCTTACTGGCGCGGCAGTGAAAAAAATCCGATGTTGCAGAGGATTTACGGCACATCGTTTCCCAAGAGAGCGCTTTTGGATGAATACCTGCATCGCCTAGAAGAAGCGAAAAAGCGTGATCACCGCAAACTGGGCCGTGAACTCGATTTATTCAGTATTCAGGAGGAAGGACCGGGATTTCCGTTGTTGCACCCAAGAGGAATGGTCATCCGCAACGGCTTGGAAGCCTACTGGCGTGAGGAGCACCACCGAGCCGGCTATGATGAGATTAAGACGCCGATAATTTTAAATCGGGTATTGTGGGAGCGTTCAGGTCACTGGGCGCATTATAAAGAGAATATGTATTTCACGCGTATCGAGGAGCAGGATTTTGCCGTTAAGCCGATGAACTGTCCCGGTGCGATGCTGCTGTTTAAAACAAAAATGCATTCCTATCGGGATTTGCCACTCCGCATGGCAGAACTAGGCCTTGTGCACCGCCATGAACTGTCCGGCGCGTTGCACGGCTTAATGCGTGTGCGAGCCTTTACCCAGGATGATGCCCATATTTTTATGCTGCCGTCACAGATTAAAGACGAAGTGGCTAGAGTTATAGAACTGACAGACAGAATGTATCATCTTTTTGGCTTTGAATATCACGTGGAACTGTCTACCAAGCCGGAAAAAGCCATGGGCTCTGACGAGATGTGGGAGATTGCCACTACGGCGCTGCGGGATGTACTGGAAGAACGAAAGATTACTTATTTAGTTAATGCAGGAGACGGTGCTTTTTACGGGCCTAAAATTGATTTCCACCTTAAAGATTCCATCGGCCGAACCTGGCAATGCGGTACTATTCAATTAGATTTTCAGATGCCAGAGAAGTTTGATTTAAGCTATGTGGGAGAAGATGGGCAAAAGCACAGGCCGGCGGTGATTCATCGGGTGATCTATGGTTCTATTGAGCGATTTATGGCGGTGCTGATTGAGCATTTTGCCGGAGCCTTCCCAGTTTGGCTGTCGCCCCAGCAGGTGACGGTGCTGCCGATTACGGAGAAGTTTCATCAATATGCTAAGGATGTGACTGCCAGGCTTTGGACTGCAGGCGTCCGCGTGGAAGCTGATTTGCGCAATGAAAAGGTTGGCTACAAAATTCGCGAGGCTCAGATGCAGAAAGTTCCTTACATGCTGGTGGTGGGGGAAAAGGAAGAATCTGCCGGAGCAGTAGCTGTCAGAGAGCGTTCATCAGGTGAGGTCGGCACAATGAAGATCGAAGACTTTATTGAGAAAATTAAGCTGGAAATTCGCGAAAAGTGCCGTTGACTTCTTGATTAGAGTATGTTATATTGAGTTGACTTAAGAAGAAGCCACTGCTTCTCACCCTAAGGCTTAGCCCCATGGGTCAACAATAATCGCCGGATTGAATGAGCGTATTTTTTGTTGAAGATGAACGTAGGTGGATTCGCCTGCGTTTTTTAATTGTGTAGGGAATTATATTAGGCTTTCTACGCAATAGGGGTGACAATTATATTTTTGGAGGTGATGCAAGATTAGTAAGGACTTACTTGTTAATGAACAAATCCGTGCCCGGGAAGTCCGGGTGGTCGATACGGATGGTGCTCAGTTGGGGATTATGCCATTAAAAGAAGCGTTGCGATTGGCTACTGAGAAGAATCTTGATCTGGTGGCTATGTCTCTTGCTGCCAAACCGCCTGTTTGCCGCATCATGGATTTTGGGAAATACAAGTTTGAGCAGAGTAAGAGGGAGAAAGAAGCGCGCAAGAACCAGAAAATTATTACGGTCAAAGAAGTTAAAGTCCGTCCTAATATTGAAGATAATGACTTTAATGTCAAACTGAAAAATGCCCGTCGGTTTCTGGAAGCCGGAGATAAAGTAAAGGCTACCGTTATGTTTAGAGGCCGGGAAATTACCCACCCTGAAATGGGTCAGAAGCTGCTTCTGCGGATGGCAAAGGAAGTGGAAGACCTGGGCAATGTGGAACGTGTCCCTAAGGTGGAAGGACGGAACATGATCATGATTCTGACGCCGAAATCGAACTAGGAGGGAAACAGCTATGCCTAAGATGAAGACGCATCGAGGCGCCGCCAAGCGCTTTAAAAAAACAGGAACCGGCAAATTTAAGCGTAGCCATGCTTACGCGCGCCATATTCTAGAGAAGAAAGCCCCCGGCCGCAAGCGTCGGCTGCGCAAAAATACTTTGGTCAGCACTTCCGACATTAAGCGAGTGGCTCGGATGCTGCCTAACTAAATATCAGCACATACTAAAGAATATAACGATGCAAGGAGGTTTTTTTATGCCAAGGGTTAAACGAGGCGTGACCGGCAGGGCGCGTCATAAAAAAGTAATCAAACTTGCCAAAGGTTATTTTGGCGCTAAGAGTAAGTTGTTTCGCACAGCTAACCAAGCAGTAATGAAGTCGCTGGCTTACGCTTATCGCGACCGCCGCAATCTAAAGAGGGATTACAGAAGGCTGTGGATTGCCAGAATTAACGCTGCTGCCCGGATAAATGGGATGTCTTACAGTCGTCTGATTAATGGGCTAAAACGTGCCGGCGTTGACATTAACCGCAAAATGCTTGCCGAGCTGGCTGTCAATGACACGGAAAGTTTCAGCCAATTAATTGGTGTTGCTAAAGAAAACCTCTAATCAAAATGCTTAAACTTTAAAGTCAGAAGTATTTGCTTCTGGCTTCGCCTTTTAGGAGGTGGCAGGAGCCTTGTATCTCAATCCGTTTCAGGCACGCAAAGTGTCTCCACCCAAAATTTTGGTAGGCGGTTTTGCAGCTCTCATTTTGATTGGGGCTATTTTGCTTTCACTGCCCATTTCCACACATACCGGACGAATCTCGTTTTTAGACGCCTTGTTTACGTCCACTTCTGCCGTGTGCGTTACTGGACTGGTCGTGGTAGACAGCGGTACATATTTTACAAGGTTTGGACAAACGGTAATCATGTTTTTGATTCAGATTGGCGGTTTAGGGATTATGACTGCCGCCACCTTGGTATATATTCTCTTGGGCAAGAAAATTACTTTGCGGGAACGACTGGTGATTCAGGAGGCGATGAACCAGATCTCTCAACAAGACTTGATCCGGCTTGTATATAGAGTTGTCTTGCTGACTTTGGCAATTCAAGCTATTGGCGCCCTGTTTTTAAGTACAAGGTTCATTCCCCAATATGGTTTATGGACAGGCCTTTTTTACGCAGCGTTTCATGCCGTCTCCGCCTTTTGCAACGCTGGTTTTGACTTGATTGGCGGATTTGCCAGCTTGACACCTTATGCCCACGACCCTGTTATTCTCCTGACAGTCGCCGGCTTGTTCATCATTGGGGGTTTGGGTTTCGCTGTAATTATGGAGGTTCATCAGAAACGCCGCTTCGTACGATATACGCTTCATACGAAAATTGTGTTGTTAGTCACAGGACTTTTGCTAGTGCTCCCTACCGTGATAATTTTTGCTTTAGAGTATAGTAATCCTGCCACGCTTGGACAGCTTAGCCTAAGCAACAAAGTTATCAACGCCTTCTTTACTGCGGCAACACCTAGAACGGCAGGTTTTAATTCAGTGCCCACGGATGGATTGTTCCCCTATACGCTTTTCTTCATCGTTGGTCTAATGTTCATTGGTGCCTCTCCTGCTTCAACAGGTGGTGGTATTAAAACGACCACATTTGGGGCGCTGGTAGTAGCGGTAATTTCGACCATTCGGGGAAGAGAGCACCCTCTGCTCTATAAAAAACAAATACCGGTCGAAATTTTGCGACGCGCACTGTCCATTACCATGATATCGTTTCTGTTGGTTTTTTCTGCCACTTTTGCCTTACTGATCACAGAGGGAGGTTCACTGCTGGATATGCTTTTTGAAGTCGTGTCAGCTTTTGGCACTGTGGGGCTCTCCACCGGGGTCACGCCGGAGCTTTCTCCTGTCGGCCGCATGATTATTATTATAGTCATGTTTGCCGGTCGAGTAGGTCCGCTGACACTCGTGTTCTCGTTGGCGAAGAGGATGCAGAAGGCGCCTGTCAAATATCCCGAAGAGAGAATCATGATCGGTTAAAGGAGTGAATTCTGTGAAGGCTAGACAGTTTGCGGTGATTGGAATCGGACGTTTTGGGGCCAGCGTTGCGGCAAAGCTGTATGAAATGGGCTACGATGTCCTAGCCATCGATACTAGCGAGTCCAGGATTGATGGAATTGTGGATAGAGTTACTCATGCGGTTGTGGCTGATTCCACTAGTGAAACGGCGCTGAAGTCGCTTGGCATTAGCAATTTTGATGTGGTTATTGTGGCCATCGGACAAGATATTCAGGCCAGCATTCTCACAACCTTGGTTTTGAAAGAGATGGGTGTAAAACAGATTGTTACTAAAGCACTTACTGAGCAGCACGGTAAAGTATTGCAAAAAATTGGCGCAGACAGGATTGTTTTCCCCGAACGTGATATGGGTATCCGTGTGGCTAATAATCTGGCTGCCACTAATGTGCTGGATTTTATCGAGCTGTCGCCCGATTTTAGCATCGTGGAGTTTATCGCAACTGCCGAAATGGTGGGAAAGTCTTTAAATGAGTTAGATTTACGCGCAAAATTTGGCGTAAATGTCTTGGCTATCCGCACGTCTGACAAAAACATCAACGTCTCACCAGGAGCCTCTGATAAAATTCAGGCCGGAGATTTGCTAATTATGGTGGGAGAAAATACTAGTCTGCAAAAAATGGGCGAGTCTTAGAATGCTATCTGTGATAAATAGCGCCCAAAATCAATATCTTAAGCTGTACCGCAACCTAAAGAAGCGAGATGTACGGGATGAGCTGAACCTGCTGCCGCTAGAAGGGGTCAAGCTGGTTAGCGATGCTCTTTCCCGGGGAATTATTCCGAAGCTGATTCTCGTGCGGGAAGATGTAGACATGGGCAAATTTCCTTTTCTCCTGCCGCACTTAGGAAATGCTTCAATTGTCCGGGTGGCGGAAAAACTTTTTGACTGTACGGCATTTACCGATTCTCCGCAGGGAATTATCGCCATCGCAGAAAAGCCCAGCTATACTTTGACTGACCTTTTTGTCGGCACTGCACCGCTTTTGTTGGTGGTTGACGCTGTGCAGGATCCGGGGAATTTGGGAACCATGTTGCGCTCTGCGGTTGCCGCCGGTGCCGCCGGAGCAGTGCTGCTACCGGGAACGGTGGATAGCGCCAATCCAAAAACGCTTCGCGCGGCTATGGGCGCCCATTTTGCCATCCCGGTGGTGGAAGCGACGACTTCCGAACTGTTAAATGAACTGCGACTGCGGCAGATTCCGCTTGTTGCCGCCGCCGCGACAGCTACTACTGCATATGACGGCTTTGACTGGTCTGTGCCGGCTGCGGTAGTAATCGGCAACGAAGGAGCCGGAGTTTCCCGAGTTGTGGCAGAAGCCGCGGATGCGTGGGTTTCGATTCCGTTGGCAGCCGCAGTTGAATCGCTTAATGCTGCTATTGCCATGTCTGTTATTTTTTTTGAAGCTGCCCGTCAGCGACGAAGTCTTTAAGGAAATACAGAAGATTTCTTGTATCATCTTTTTGCCTGTGCTATAATGAAGGCAGTCCCATTCCATGAATAAGGAGTGGTCTGCGATGTTTAACGCTGACCTGTTTTGGCGGTTTTTTGAAAGAACCGGTTCTGTAACAGCTTATCTTTTGTATAAACAGATTGTAACAACCAAAAGAGGCTAGAAGCAATGACGGGACGAGTATGTGCGCCAAGCTGCGGAGCCTCCGTTACAGAACAAGAATGAGTGGTGTATCTGCTCAGTATGGGTGGTACTGCGGAAGTTAGCTTTCGTCCCTTTTTTGGGGCGATATTTTTTATTTCTTTCTTGTTATAAAAAGGGAGTGAAGACGTTCCGTGCAGAAAAAACTTCGGGAGATACATAACCAGGCTGTTGCAGAAATTGCTACTGTACAGACAGAAGAGGACTTGAAACAGATTCAAATTCGTTTTCTAGGCAAAAAAGGAGAGCTGACTTCTCTGCTGCGTGGAATGGGGCAGCTTCCGCCGGAGGAGCGTCCGCTGGTAGGAGGCTTGGCGAATCAGATTAGGGATGAGCTGACGAACCTTTTTGCTGCGCGGGAAGAAGAACTGCGCAGCATGGCTCGCCACAAAGCTATGACCAAGGAGCAGGTGGATGTGACTCTGCCCGGCAAGCCGCCCATGATCGGTCATTTGCATCCTCTGACACTGATCATGGAAGAAATTGCCGAAATTTTCCTCGGGATGGGTTTTACAATTAAAGAGGGTCCGGAAATCGAGACAGAATATTATAATTTTGAGGCACTGAATATTCCCAGGGAGCACCCGGCACGGGAAATGCAAGATTCTTTTTATATCCGCCCGGAGATTTTGCTGCGTACCCACACATCACCTGTACAGATCAGGACCATGGAAGAGTTGGCGCCGCAGGTGCCGGTACGGATTATCGCACCGGGAAAAGTATATAGGCGAGATGATGACGCTACCCATTCCCCGATGTTTCACCAGGTGGAGGGGTTGGTGATTGACCGTGATATTTCTCTTTCCGATTTAAAGGGCACTTTGCTTTTGTTTGCCCGTCAGATGTTTGGACCGAACCAGCAGGTACGATTACGCCCCAGCTTTTTCCCGTTTACCGAACCGAGTGCGGAAGTAGATATTGCTTGTGTGATTTGTGGCGGACAGGGCTGTCGTGTCTGTAAAGATAGCGGCTGGATTGAAATTCTCGGTTCAGGCATGGTCCACCCTCGGGTGCTGGAGTTGTCTGGATATGATCCGGAAGAGTATACTGCCTATGCGTTTGGTATGGGCGTGGAACGTGTTGCTATGCTCAAATATGGGATTGACGATCTGCGGATGTTTTTTAGTAACGATATTCGTATGTTGCGGCAATTCGGCTGAGCAGGCAAGCAAAGGAGGAAGTAGTATGCGTGTACCATATACGTGGCTAAAGGACTTTATCGAGATTGAGTTGACGGCCAAGGAACTGGCGGATGTCCTGACAAATGCCGGTATTGAAGTGGAAGAAATCACAACGCTTAGTGTGGACTTTAGCGGGGTGGTAGTGGCCGAAGTGCTGACGGTGGAAAAGCATCCTGAGGCAGACAAGCTTTTTGTGGTTCAGGTATGGGATGGAGAAGAGGAACATACTGTGGTAGCAGGCATTGCCAATTTGCTGCCCGGTGAGAGGGTACCCCTTGCCAAACCGGGAGCTGTGCTGCCCGGCAATCTGAAGATTAAGCGAACGAGGCTACGAGGCGTGGAATCGGCCGGCATGCTTTGCTCTGCCGCTGAACTCGGCCTTGCTCTAAATCCTAACTTAGACGGTATTCTCGTTTTAGATAAGAATACACCGCTTGGTCAATCTTTAACAGAAGCCCTCTACCTAACAGACCCGATTCTTGTTTTGGGTCTGACTCCTAACCGCGCAGATTGTTTGGGTTTGCTGGGGGTTGCTTATGAAGTGGCGTCCCTGACAGGAAAATTGGTGCAGATGCCAAATGCCACTGCCGACATCAAGCCGTTAACTTCTCCGCCACCGAAGATTAGCATCAAAGATCAGAAATTATGTGCCCGTTACTCAGGGTTGGTTGTACGGAATGTACGCGTTGGTCTTTCTCCGGTTTGGATGCAGGTTCGTTTGCTGCAGGCTGGAGTGCGTCCGATCAACAATATCGTGGATGTGACCAACTATGTGATGTGGGAATGGGGACAACCACTACACGCCTTCGATTATTCGACACTTACGGAGGGTAGAATTGAAGTGCGGCTTGCCTTTGAAAATGAGGTTCTTGTTACGCTCGACAAAATGGAGCGTCCGTTAACAGGAGAGATGTTAGTGATTGCTGATGCGTTGCGGCCGATTGCCATAGCAGGTGTAATGGGGGGCTTGGAAACGGAAGTGACTGAGGAAACGACTAGCGTTTTGCTGGAATCGGCTCATTTTGATCCCACCTCCATCCGTCGAACAGGCCGTAGTCTTGGTCTTTATTCAGAAGCGCAGCAGCGTTTTGAAAAAGGTGTGGACGTTAACGGCTGCACGCAAGCAATCCAGAGGGCTTCTCGATTGATTGAACTGTTAGGCGCCGGATACCCAGACGGAGAAGTGGTTGATGAATATGTTGCTCCACGCTATCCGCAGCAAATTCGACTTCGTCCTGAGCGGGCGCGGAAGCTGATTGGTCTAGAAATTTCCCAGCTGGAGATGGCTTTGATTTTTCGTCGGCAAGGGTTTTCTGTGGGAGAGGGAACTCAATTACATGTGACTGTCCCTACCCGTCGTCCAGATTTGCAACTGGAAGTGGATCTGATTGAAGAAGTGGCTCGTATTCATGGCTATCATAAAATTGGCAGCACGTTGCCCGCCGGCGCCATGACCCAGGGCAGACTTACCGACAGACAGCAGCTACTGAAAAAAACCAAGCAGATCTTGCAGTCCTGCGGCTTTGCGGAAGTGATCAACTACTCATTTGTTAGTAGACAGGATGCGGAAAAGCTCCAAATCCCGGCAGATAGCCGGCTGCGGCAGGCGATTCCCCTAGCTAATCCGTTATCGGAAGAGCAAAGTGTGATGCGGACACAATTAGTTAGCGGCTTATTATCTACCATCAACTATAACAAAAATCGAAATCAGCACGACTTAAAGCTCTTTGAGCTGGGCTCAGTCTATTTTGCTCAGGAATTGACCGAGGGTTTTGCTGACGAACGCACAGTTTTGGGTATTGCCATAACCGGTGCATTTCCGGACGAACACTGGCAGCAAAAACCGTTGGCAGCCGATTTCTTTGATATAAAAGGCACGGTGGAAACCGTTTTAGCGCGCCTAGGTAGTAGGCCGGCAACATATCTGCCGGCGGAAATTTCCTGGTGCCAGCCAGGTCAGAGCGCCAGCATTCTATTGGCAGGCGAAGAAGTAGGCTGGCTTGGCAGAATTCACCCCAATGTGGCAGATAGCTATGATTTTGATAAGCCGGTTTATTTGGCAGAGCTTGACTTGCAGACTGTGCTGACACGCACAAATTTATGTTCTGAATATGTTCCGCTGCCGCGTTATCCTGCTATGTTGCGGGATATGGCAATTGTCGTGCCTGATGCAGTAAGCGCTGCGGAAGTTATTAATTTAATCCGCGAAGCCGGCGGTTTGCTGGTGGAAGAAGTTAACCTTTTTGACTTGTATCGTGGGCCTCAAATTCCGGCAGGTAGCCGTAGCTTGGCTTTTGCAGTCAAGTACCGGGATAAATTTAGGACACTGAGTGACGAAGTGGTGGCGCGGCAGCACCAAAATATTGAAGAAGCTCTGTCCGCCAGGTTTTCTGCCAGTTTGCGCCGATAACGGTAAAAGACTTGCCGGGAGCAGGAAAAATGTCAGATTGAGGCGAATAATAAAGGGACAAAGGATCGGGAGGTCGGTGGCCTTGACCCAAACGGAACAAAAAAACCGTGTCCATGTAAAAATTTACGGTGAGGAATACACTATGAGGGGGCCTGCATCTCCTGATTATATGAAGCGGGCAGCTCATTACGTTGATGAAAAAATGAGGCAAATCGGGCAGACTAACAGTAGGTTGGGAGTCAGTAGGATTGCTGTATTAACAGCCATTAATTTGGCGGATGAACTGTTTTTGCTGCGAAAGGAATTGCAGGAGCTGGAAACCATTCTGGATCAGAAAACAACAAGATGAGCAACTGGCTGGATATTTTGATTATTATGATCCTACTTTTCTCTGCTGTCATGGGTTGGCGGCGAGGGCTTGTCCGTCAGTTTTTTGATGTTGCAGCCGTTCTTGCCTCGTATTTGGTAGCGCTAAGTTATGGCAGCCAGTTTATCCTGCTGCTTGACAGTTATCTGCCTATTTTTCGCTGGCTCCCTGACTGGGCAAATAATCCTACACCGTTTGGGTTTGTCTTGGGTGATATTCTTTTACGCCTGTTTGGGTTTGCTCTTTTGTTTTTTCTAGTGCGTCTGCTTTTTCGGATAATGGCGGGGATGGCACACAGCCTCTTTTCCCTGCCTGTACTGGGAACGGTAAATGCTTTAGGTGGGTTTGGGCTGGGTTTGTTAAAAGGTCTGCTCTTTGCGCTGATTCTGGTAGCAGTGGCCAATTTAATTGGCACCCCATTTTGGGAGAAAGCGTTGCAAAGCTCGTTTGTGGCTTCACACATTATGGAGATTTGGCCTGTCGTCTATCAACAAATGCTCCACTTTCTTATGCGCGAAAACCCTGTTCTGCTTTAAATTATGGACGAACCGTGTGTTTAGCACGGTTTTTTATTGTGTAGGAAATTACCCCTTGGGCGGGTTTGAAACCCGCCCCT
>Ga0208609_100077_pt1 | contig 48925 bp, 47 predicted proteins | sample SubbioR11_8A_Apr_FD_184813 | JGI IMG/M metagenome (GOLD analysis project Ga0208609, IMG submission 184813) | Serpentinite rock and fluid subsurface biosphere microbial communities from McLaughlin Reserve, California, USA - CR11_8A_Apr (SPAdes) | ecosystem: Environmental > Terrestrial > Deep...
GCAGCCAGCAGCCGACGGCGCCGACGCTGCGGGCGCGGCCACGGCCACCGACCGCGACGGCCGCCCCTGGGTCGAGGCCGAAGTACGCCGGGTGGACCGCAGCAACCGCCGCGTCAGCCTGCGCCACGGCCCCATCCCCAACCTCGACATGGGCGGCATGACCATGGTGTTCCAGCTCAGCGACCCGGCCCTGCTGGAACAGGTGCAGCCGGGTCAGCGCATCCGCTTCAGCGCCGCGCTCATCCAGGGCGAATACACCGTGATGCAGATCGCACCCCTGCCTTGATTTTGTCCAATCCCGTCGCGCACCCACACCCCTTCCCTTGCACACCGGAGTCTGACCATGAACCGTTTGAAAACCTTGCTCAAGATCGCCCCCGCTGCGCTGGCGCTGCACCTGCTGCTGGCCACGCCCCATCTGCACGCCCATGCCCAGCCCGAGGGCTCGCTGCCCGCGCACGGCAGCACCGTCACAGGCAGCCCGAACCGGATCGCGGTCTGGTTCGATCACCCAATGCGGCTGACGCTGTTTGAAGTCAGCGGCCCCCGGGGCGTGGTGCCGCTCACCCAAGGCCCAGGCCGCGACGCGCTCACCCGCTTCGAGACCAGCCCCGCTGCCCCCTTGGGCCCTGGCCGATACACGGTGCGCTGGCGCGGCCTGGCGGCAGACGGGCACGTGATGGCCGATGAAATTTATTTCACCGTGCGCTGATCCCTGCAGGATACCGCTCCCGCAATGAGCACCGCCCTGTCGTTGTTGCAACCCCTGCTAGAACTGCTCGCGCAGACCGATGGCTGGACCTGGCTGCGCGTGCTGGTGGCGGCGGCCTTCTACGCCTGCGCCTTGGTGGCCGTAGGCGGGGTGCTGTTTGGGCAGGTGTTTGCTCACCCTACGGGGCTGCATCGGGCCGCTGGGTTGCGGCCGCTGGTGCCCGTAGCCGCCGGGCTGGCGCTGGCCCTGCTGCTGTTGCAGTGGCCGCTGCAGGCCGGCTTTCTGGGTGGCGGCACCTGGGCGGCGGCCTTCGACCCTGGCTTGCTCGCGCTGGTGTTTGACGGTGCCACCGGCCAGCGCCTGCTGCTGGCCGGCAGCGGCTTGCTGCTGTTGCAGGCGTTTTGGATAGTGTCGGGGCGCTGGCGCGGGCCCGCGGCGGCAGCGAGTCTGCTGGGCGCGGCGTTGGTGCTGCTGGCCTTCACGCTAGTCGGGCACAGCACCGGTGCACCGCGTGCGCTGCTGGCGGTGCTGCTGCTGCTGCACCTAGGCGCGGTGGCGTTCTGGATCGGCGCCCTGATCCCCCTGTACCGCATCAGCGGGCCGCCGCAACTGGGCGAACCAGCGGCCCACGTGCTGCAGCGCTTTGGCCTGGTGGCGGCCCCGGTGGTGGCGGGCCTGATCGTCGCCGGGCTGTGGCTGGCCTGGCGCCTGCTGGAGGGCTGGTCGCCCCTGCTGCACAGCGCCTACGGCCTCGTGCTGCTGCTCAAGCTCGCCGTGCTGGGCCTGCTGCTGGCCTTGGCGGGGCTGAACCGCTGGCTGCTGGTGCCGGCCTTGGTGGCCCATGCGCCGCGCGCACGGCAAAGGCTGCGCGCCAGCATAGGTTGCGAGATGCTGCTGGTGGCCCTGATCCTGCTCCTGACGGCATTTTTGACCACCACCACCTCACCCTGAGTGCGCCAGCCTGCCCCAGCGGCTGAGTCTTGAGCACGCTCGACCTCACAGCAAGGGGACATTTCTACTTTGTGCAAATAGGGGACATTTCTACTTTGGGTTGACACGGTTTGCAATCCGGCCCGGCGCAGCCGATAATTCCACCAGACCTTTAGCCCTCGGAACCGACCATGAGCACTGCCTTCATCGACGCCCACCTGATCGCTGCCGACGGCGCGCTGCGCGCCCTGTTTGCGCCGCACCGTGCCGCCCGCCCGTGCCCGCGCCCGCCCGCCGATGTGGCTGTGACGGCGTTGAGCGAAGCTGAAAAGCGCCACGCCGGTGCGCTCATGCGCGTCAACCACGTGGGCGAGATCTGCGCCCAAGCGCTCTACACCTCGCAGGCGCTGGCGGCGCGGCTAGGGCCGGGCTCTGAGGCCGAAAAAGAAAAACTGGCGCACCATCTCGAGGCCGCCGGGCAGGACGAAACCGACCACTTGGCTTGGTGCAAGCAGCGCTTGGATGAGCTGGGTGACCGGCCTTCGCTGCTCAACCCGCTCTGGTTCGCCGGCGCCTTTGGGCTGGGCCTGCTGGCCGGGCGCTTCGGTAAAGGCGTGAGCCTGGGCTTTGTGGTCGAGACCGAACGCCAAGTCGAGGCCCACCTCGACAGCCACCTCGGGCGACTGCCGGCGCACGACCACGCCTCGCGCGCCATCGTCGAGCAGATGAAGGCCGACGAAGTGCGCCACGCCAACGAGGCCAAACGCGACGGCGGCGTCGATCTGCCACCCCCCGTTAAGGGCCTGATGCGGCTGGCGGCCAAGGTCATGACCACGGTGGCGCACCGGGTCTAGAGCGCGCCTGCCAGCCTGCCAGCCTCCCAGCCCCTCAGTCTTCGATCAGCTCGAAACTGGTCGTGATGGCGGCGGTTTTGCCCAGCATCACGCTGGCCGAGCAGTATTTTTCGTGGCTCAGCTCAATGGCGCGCTGCACGGCCGCCTCGGGGATGCCGCGCCCGCGCACCGTGAAGTGCATTTGAATCTGGGTGAACACCTTGGGGTCGGTCTCGGCGCGCTGGCTCGTGAGCTTGACGCTGCAGCCGCTCACCGCGTGGCGGCCGCGCTTGAGGATCAGCACCACATCGTAGGCGCTGCAACCGCCCGTGCCCGCCAGCAGCGCCTCCATCGGGCGCGGCGCCAGGTTGGCGCCGCCGTGCTCGGGCCGCGCCGGGTCGGGCGCGCCGTCCATCAGCAGCATGTGGCCGCTGCCGGTCTCGGCCACAAAACCCATGTTCGAGCGGGTGCCGGTGGCCCCAGTCCAAGTGACGGTGCATTCCATTTAAATCAATCCCAAAAAAACCACAGCCGCTTACAAAAAAGATGTTGCATTGCAGCAAATCCGGGTTTACACTAGCGTCATTGTATGCAAACACCGGCCCAGCCGGGTGGCTGCATCGCCCGGGGCACCGCCCCGTTGCCAGTTGTCTCCTCTGCCCTTCATCGGGTGGTTCAAGCCCGGTCACCGCGACCGGGCTTTTTTTTGGCTGTGCCGCCCCCCGTTTGCATATGATGCGCCCTTGTGCTTGGCTCCCCGCCTTGCCTCCAAGCCCCTACCTGCCTACCTGCGCCCGCTCCATGCCCGATAGCCCTACCCGCCCCGCCAAGTTGGCCACAACAGCCAACCCAGCCGCCAGCCTTGCAGTGGCCCCGGTGGCCGCCGATCTCAGCCCGGCCGACTACCTCAAGCTCATCCTCACGGCGCGCGTCTATGACGTGGCGGTGGAGTCGGCGCTGGAGCCGGCGCGCCAGCTCAGCCGGCGCTTGCACAACAAAATCTTGTTTAAGCGCGAAGACCAGCAGCCGGTGTTCAGCTTCAAGCTGCGCGGCGCCTACAACAAGCTGGTGCACCTGGCGCCCGAGCAGTTGCAGCGCGGCGTCATCTGCGCCTCGGCCGGCAACCACGCCCAGGGGGTGGCGCTGGGGGCGCACAAGCTGGGGGCGCGCGCCGTCATCGTCATGCCCATCACCACGCCGCAGCTCAAGGTCGATGCGGTGCGCGCGCTCGGTGGCGAGGTGTTGCTGCACGGCGACAGCTACTCCGACGCCCACGCGCACGCGCTGGCGCTGCAAGCCGAGCACGGCTACACCTTCGTGCACCCCTTCGACGACCCCCACGTGATCGCCGGCCAAGGCACGGTGGCCATGGAGCTGCTGCGCCAGTTGCAGAGCCTGGGCAACCAGCGCCTCGATGCGGTGTTTGTGGCCATCGGTGGCGGCGGCCTGATCAGCGGGGTGGCCAACTACATCAAGGCGCTGCGGCCCGAAATCAAGGTGATCGGGGTGCAGATGAACGACTCCAACGCCATGCTGCGTTCGGTGCGCCAGGGTGAGCTGGTCACGCTGCCCGAGGTTGGGCTGTTTTCCGACGGCACCGCGGTCAAGCGCGTGGGCGATGAGACCTTTCGCATCAGCCGCGCGCTGGTCGATGACTACATCGAGGTCGATACCGACGCCGTCTGCGCCGCCATCAAAGATGTGTTCGTCGATACGCGCAGCATCGTCGAGCCCGCCGGAGCGCTGGCGGTGGCGGCGATCAAGCAGTACGTGGCCACACACAAAACCCGTGGCGAGACCTACGCCGCCATTTTGTGCGGCGCCAACATGAACTTCGACCGGCTGCGCTTCGTGGCCGAGCGCGCCGAAGTGGGCGAGCAGCGCGAGGGCCTGTTTGCCGTCACCCTGCCCGAGGAACGCGGCAGCTTCAAGCGTTTTTTGCAAGCCATCGGCAACCTGCCGGGCGGCCCGCGCAACGTGACCGAGTTCAGCTACCGCATCAGCGACGCGAGCGAGGCGCACGTGTTCATGGGTCTGAGCACGCACGGGCGCGGCGAGAGCACAAAAATAGCCACCAACTTTGCCAAGCACGGCTTTGCCACGCTCGACCTCACGCACGACGATCTGGCGCAGGAGCACATCCGCCACATGGTGGGCGGCCACTCGCCGCTGGCGCAAGAGGAGCGGCTGCTGCGCTTCGTGTTCCCCGAGCGCCCCGGTGCGCTGCTCAAGTTTTTGAGCCTGATGCGGCCGGGCTGGAACATCAGCCTGTTTCACTACCGCAACCAGGGCGCCGACTATGGCCGCATTCTGGTCGGGCTGCAGGTGCCGGCGCCGGACGAAGCCGAGTTCCAAAGCTTCCTGAGCACCCTGGGCTACCCGTGGGTGGACGAAACCGCCAACCCGGTATATCGGTTGTTTTTGCGCCGTTGAGGGCCGTGCACCGGCGGCCCCAAAAAGCAAAAACCGCCCAAAGTGGCGGTTTTTGCTGGCGACCCAAGCTGCGTATTACTTCAGCTTGACCTCTTTGTACTGCACGTGTTTGCGTGCTTTGGGGTCGAACTTGGCGAAGGCCAGTTTTTCTGGTGTGGTCTTCTTGTTCTTGGTCGTGGTGTAGAAGTGGCCGGTTCCTGCAGTGGATTCCAGCTTGATTTTTTCGCGTCCGCCTTTGCTTGCCATGGTGTTGCTCCTTTAAGCGATCAGGCTTGACCGCGGGCGCGCAAATCGGCGAGCACCGCTTCGATACCGTTTTTGTCGATCAGGCGCAGTGCTGCACCCGAAATGCGCAGGCGCACCCAGCGTTTTTCGCTCTCGACCCAGAAGCGGCGCGACTGCAGGTTGGGCAGAAAGCGGCGCTTGGTTTTGTTGTTGGCGTGGGACACATTGTTCCCTACCATGGGCTTTTTGCCCGTGACTTCACAAACTCGTGCCATGTGGGCACTCCTATCAAATGAAAAACGGCCCGAGGGCCGCACCTCGCTCGCGTCCTGTGTTGTGCCGCCTGCCTTGATGGCCTACAGCGATGCTGTGTGGGCTACACAAGGACGGCTCCGGCTCGCGAGCGGTCGGGGGTCTAACCAAGGCTTTGGGCGTGACGTAACTTGACTCACACCCACTGATTTGGTCAGCCTTCGATTTTAAACCATAACACGAAGGTATTGCAAGGCACTTTTTGCGCCACGAACCCCGGTGGCGCGCCGAGCTGCGCGGCTCTATGTGCTTGAGCAACCGCAAGGTGCGCCAGCGCACAGACGCGCGCTCGAGCGGGTTTTACCATGAAGGCAATGGCACTGGATACAAACCCGGTCCGCCATGCGGAGCAGCCCTAGGTTGTTCAGCCCATTCAACCTACGCCCAAGAAAGCCTCTCATGAAAACCACCGCTCACCGCCTCTCTGTCCTCATGCTCGCCGCTGCTGCTGCCGTCGCCTTCACCGGCCTTGCCGGTTGTGCCTCCACCGCCACGCAGCGCAGCACCGGTCAGTACGTAGACGACACGGCCACTACCGCCAAGGTCAAGGCAGCCATCTTCAACGACGCCACGCTGAAGTTGAGCGAGATCAACGTCGAAACCTTCCAAGGCACGGTCCAGCTCAGCGGCTTTGTCAATTCCGCCGCCGACATCCAGCGCGCCGTGACCGTTGTTCAGGGCGTGAGCGGTGTGCGCTCGGTCAAAAACGACATGCGCATAAAGTAAACCCCGCATCACCACTCAAGCTTGAACGAAAGACAAACATGAACCACTCCATCAAGACCCTAGGCGATCAAGCCTCCACGCTGGCTCACGACACCGAGACCCTGACCCACCGTGGCATGGAGGCGGTGCGCGAATGCTCGCACCAGCTGCGCCAGAAATCGATGCACGTGAAAGACGCCGCCACCAGCCACATCCAGCACGAACCGCTCAAGTCGGTGTTGATCGCTGCCGCCGTAGGTGCTGCGCTCGCGGGCTTGGTGGCGCTGTTGAGCCGCCACAGCCGCTCAGGGCGCTAAAAAAAGCGCGGGGCGGCTCCATGCTCCATCTGGCGCTTCGCCTGGCCGCCTCGAAGCCTCTGCGCTCCAGCCCCCATTCTCCCCCGTAAACCCCAAAAGGTCTTACCATGCTCTACACTATTGCTCTCGTGTTGATCATCCTCTGGCTACTGGGTCTGGTCACAGCCATAACCATGGGCGGTTTCATACATGTCCTGCTGGTGATCGCCCTGGTGGTGGTGCTGCTGCGCGTGATCAGCGGACGCCGCCCCCTCTAAGCCCCTTCAACGGGCTGTGTGTGCCAGCGCACAGACCGCAGCCCGTTGTGCGGTCAAGGTGGACGCCGTCCGTCCGCAGGGCGGCCAACACAAGAACACCACGATGCCAGAGATCCCGGTTTGGACCCCCAAGCGCCGCCGACGCAACGCACTGCTCAAAGCCGGCGCGTTGCAGAACGCCATCCTCACCAGCGCCAATTTTTCGATCATCGCGACCGACGAGAAAGGCATCATCCAGCTCTTCAACGCGGGGGCCGAGCGCATGCTGGGCTACCGCCCCGAAGAAGTGGTCAACCGCGTGCGCCCGAGCGACATGCACGACCCGCAAGAAGTGCGCGCGCGCGCCATGGCGCTGAGCGTGGAGCTCGGCACGCCGATTGCGCCGGGCTTCGAAGCGCTGGCCTTCAAGGCCTCGCGCGGCATCGAAGACATCTACGAGCTCACCTACATCTGCAAGGACGGCAGCAGCTTCCCGGCCATCGTCTCCATCACCGCGCTGCGCGACGACTATGGTGATCTGATCGGCTACCTGCTGATCGGCACCGACAACTCGGTGCGCAAGCGCGGCGAGCTGCAGCTCAACGAGGCCATGGCCGCGGCCGAGAAGGCCAACCGCGCCAAGACCGATTTCATCTCCAGCATGAGCCACGAGCTGCGCACGCCGCTCAACGCCATCCTGGGCTTCGCGCAACTGGTGGAATCGGGCACGCCGGTGCCTACACCGACACAAAAGCGCAGCATCGACCAGATCCTCAAGGCCGGCTGGTACCTGCTGGAGCTGATCAACGAAATCCTCGATCTCACGCTCATCGAGAGCGGCAAGCTCAGCTTGTCGGGCGAACCGGTGTCGCTCACCGAGGTGCTGGCCGAATGCCGCGCCATGGTGGAGCCACAGGCACAGCAGCGCGGCATCGGCATGCTCTTTCCCCGGCTGGAGCAGCCGCGCTTTGTGAAGGCCGACCGCACGCGGCTCAAGCAGGTGCTGATCAACCTGTTGTTCAACGCCATCAAATACAACCAGCCTGGCGGCCATGTCACGGTGGAATGCACGCTGTGTCCGCCCGAGGCGATCCGCCTGAGTGTGCGTGACACCGGGCCGGGGCTCACGCCCGCGCAGCTGGCCCAGCTGTTCCAGCCGTTCAACCGGCTGGGGCAAGAGTCGGGTGCCGAAGAGGGCACCGGCATCGGCCTGGTGGTGACGCAGCGCCTGGTGCACCTGATGGGTGGCCAGATCGGTGTCGACAGCACACCCGGTGTGGGCAGCGTGTTCTGGGTTCAGATGGCGCTCACCGCCGTGCCGCAGCTCGCCCCCCCAGACGACGACGCCACCCGCGCCGACCCGCTGCGCCCCGAGGCACCGCAGGGTGCACCCCTGCACACCCTGCTGTACGTGGAAGACAACCCGGCCAACCTGGAGCTGGTGGAGCTGATCATCGGCCGCCGCGCCGACCTGCGCCTGCTGAGCGCGGCCGAAGCCAGCCTGGGCATCGAGTTCGCCCGCGTCTATCAGCCCGAGGTGATCCTGATGGACATCAACCTGCCCGGCATCAGCGGCATCGAGGCCATGAAAATCCTGCGCGCCGACCCGAGCACCGCGCACATCCCCATCATCGCGCTGAGCGCCAACGCCGTGCCGCGCGACATCCAGCGCGGCCTGGAGGCGGGCTTCTTCAACTACCTCACCAAACCGATCAAGGTCAAGCAGCTCATGGACGCGCTGGACGCGGCCTTGGTGTTTTCGCAATCGACCCGCGGCCCCGCCGCCCACCCGGAACCCGCATGACCCTCACCCCGCAAGACCTGCTCGACGCGCGCATCCTGATCGTGGACGACCAGCCCGCCAACGTGGCGTTGCTCGAAGACATGCTGCAGAGCACGGGTTACACCCAAGTGTTTAGCACCATGGACCCGACGTCCGTGGCCGCGATGCACCGGCAGACGCCGTTCGACCTGATCCTGCTCGACCTGCAGATGCCCGGCATGGACGGTTTTCAGGTGATGCAGGCGCTGAAGGCGGGTGCTGCCGAAGGCGACTACCTGTCGGTGCTGGTGGTGACCGCGCAGCCCGGTCACAAACTGCGCGCCCTGCAGGCCGGGGCCAAGGATTTTGTGAGCAAGCCGTTTGACCTGCTTGAGGTGCAGACCCGCATCCGCAACCTGATCGAGGTGCGCCTGTTGCACCGCCAGTTGGCCCGGCACAACCAGCACCTGGAGCAGGTGGTACAGCAGCGCACCGCCGCGCTGCGCGAGAGCGAGGCGCGCTACCGGGCGCTGACCGAGTTGTCCACCGACTGGTACTGGGAGCAAGACAGTGCGGGCCGTTTCACCCTGGTGTCAGGCCCCGTCAACGAAATGCTGGGCTTGCCGTCAGACGGTTTGGCTGCGGATGAGCATGCGGTGCAAAACGGGGGCTGGAACCTGGCCGAGCGGCGGGCGCTGCGCTCGCGCATCGAAGCCCGCAGCCCGTTTCTGGACGTTCTGCTCAGCCGCACCCTGCCCGACGGCCGCACCCAGCAGTTCCGCGTCAGTGGCACCCCCATGTTTGACGCTGCTTGCACGCTCATCGGATACCGGGGCTTCGGTGTCGAGGTCCTGCCGCCGCTGCCCAACCCCCGTTCATGAACCCCATCCCCTCGATCCGAAAACCCGGCGATCCCCAAGCCAACCAGCTGCTGGCCGCCTTGCCCGAAGCGGAATGGCAGCGCTGGCAGCCCTTGCTGGAGCCCGTGCATCTGCCGCTCGGGCAGGTGCTCTACGAGTCGGGCGGCGTCATGAGCCACGTGTACTTCCCCACCAACGCCATCGTGTCGCTGCTGTACGTGCTGGAAAACGGCGCCTCGGCCGAGATCGCCGTGGTGGGCCACGAGGGCATGGTCGGCATCTCCCTCTTTATGGGCGGTGGCTCCACGCCGAGCCGGGCGGTGGTGCAAAGCGCAGGTCAGGGTTTCCGGCTGCGCGCGACGGTGATTAGGGACGAGTTCGCCCGTTCCAGCCCGGTGCTGCACCTGCTGCTGCGCTACACGCAGGCGCTAATTACGCAGATGACGCAAACCGCCGTGTGCAACCGCCACCACTCGCTGGACCAGCAGCTCTGCCGCCGGCTGCTGCTCAGCCTGGACCGCCTGCCCGGCGACGAACTGGTGATGACGCAAGAGCTGATTGCCAACATGCTGGGCGTGCGCCGCGAAGGGGTGACCGAGGCTGCGCTCAGCCTGCAAAAGGCGGGCCTGATCCGCTACGCCCGCGGCCACATCACCGTGCTCAACCGACAGGGGCTGGAGCAGCGCACCTGCGAGTGCTACGCCGTGGTGAAAACCGAATACGACCGTTTGCTGCCTCGCGAAGAAGCGGTGTAAACCACCGCCTCGACCCCAACTTGGCCAGCGCGCCAGCGGTCAACACCCGCTGAACCCGACCGTGCTGGTGTGTGCAGCGCCATTTGATCCATCAAGCCCATCCAGCCCCTTTGCAGGATAAAGGAGCGCGTGTTGCGCCGCATGGATGCGCTGCATGGCGCGCTCGAACGCGCTGCGGCTGGTGCTTTCCACGTACAGGCAGGGTTTGCCGGTGCGCTTGCAGTGCTCTTTGACACGCCAGTAGGCATTGTGGCTGATGCAGCCGACTTGGCAGATCACCCAGTCGGCGGCCGCCAAGGTGGCGGGCAACTGGCTCAGGTGGTGTTCATCGCCGCCATCGTGGTGCAGCAGTTGCGCGCCGTGCGCTTGCACCACCTCGCGAAAGGCGGGCAATTGCGCCGTGCGGCCGCCGACGCACGCGATCTTGGTCATGGCAATCTGCGCCTCAGCGAATGGTGGCTCGGGGCTGTGCGGGTGGCGCTCTGTCTCTTGACGCGCCGGCTCGGCCACGGTTTGACGCGCCTGCGCCCGAAAAGCCCGGTTGACCTGCTGGCATTGCTGACGCAAGTCGGTGTTTTCCGCGCGCAAGGCCTGCATTGCCTCAAAATCGGGCCGCTCGGCGAGCAGTTGCCGGCAGCGCTGCAGCAACCGTTCCTGCTCGGCCTCGGCTTGCACCAGGCTCTCGCGCAGCCGCTGCAACTCGGCCTGCGCCTGCTGCTGGCGCTGCTGCGCCTCTTGCAACTGGCGCTGCGCGCGCACTTGCTGCTCGGCCATTTCGGCGCGCAGTTGCGCCAGTTGGCTGCGCTGCTGCTGCCACTGCTGCTGCTCCACGCGCGTCACCATGCCAACCTGGTGCTGCATCATGTGCACATCGCCCAGCAGCTCGTGCTCCAGCGTGAGCAAACACGCCGGGTGCGTGAGCAGCGCCCACATCAGCCCGCCCCAGGCGGGCTCGCCCTTGGCATGCTGCCAGCGCAGGCGCAGCTCGTCGGCGCTGCGGCAATCGGCCACCTGACGCAGCTCAAGGGCGAAATGCGCATCGAGCCACTTTTGCAGGCGCTCGGCCAGCGGCGTGCGGCGGCGGCACTCCGAGACCCCGATCTGGTGCAGCTCGTAGTCGCTGCGCCCGTGCACGTCGATGCCGCACTTGTGCATCAGCGCACGCTGCTCACACATCGGCACACAGACCCCGAGCACCGGACAGGCAGCGCTGGCGCTCAACTCCCACAAGGCACGGCGGCGCCTGCCGGCCTTGTTGCTGCCTTCCAGCGGCGGCACCTCGAACACCAACGGGCGCTGCCCTTGGACACCGGATTCAAGCGGCCACACCGCCGTGGCTTTACGCGCCAGACACATAGACACCCCCTTGTGCTTGCACGCGCTCGCATTCCCCGCCCTTGCGCTGGCACTGTCCATCTGCGTCCAGCCAGTGGTGGGCATGGCCGACACAAGCGGTTTGGCACAACACCTCGTCGGATGCGCGCCATGCGGCTTGGGCGGCAACGGGAGACCGGTTTGCGGCCGGGGCCGCAACTTGCAAGCCGAAATCGGGGCGCGCGGCCGATCTTGGCAATGCGTCTGACTGCACACCTGGCCGCGCGCGCAAGGAACGGCTGCCGCGCATCGGAACCGCCCACCATTTGGCGGTCCGCTCTACCACGACCTGCGCCCGGTGGCGCAGCAAATCGGCCTCCAGCACCTCGATGCGGGCTGCCATCTGGCGCACCGTCTGGCTCACCCTTTGCTGCACTTGAGCGTAGTGGCGCAGCCAAACGAGTTGCTCCTCAGGGGGGCTGGCTGCCCTGGTGGGTGCCTTCATCGGTGCGCCGCCTGGCGCAGCCGCAGGAAGCGTTGCCGCGCCTGGCGCAAGCTGGGTTGCGGCGCTCATGTGAAAACCGCTGCTGTCAGCGACTGCCCGCTCCAGCCCGCAGCGGGCGTGCGCACGCGCTGCGCGGGCGCCGTGGGCAAAGCCTGCCAATGGGCGTGCAAGCGCCTGACCAGGGCGCGCATCGACAGGCTCAGATTGGCCTGCTGGCTGAGTGCACACAGCAGGTTGCGGATTTTGTGCGCCAGTGCCGCGCGCTGGCGCTCGCAGGCGCTCTGGGCATGACCCGTCATGAGGGCCAAAGCGGCCGCCAGCATGGCCTCGGATCCGGGCAGCAGGTAGGTCTCGGCCTCGGCCTCGGGCCAATCGGTGTCTCGTTCCATGGCAACTCCTTGGATTGGATGCGATGGGCGTATGTTAAATGCGAATCGTTCCTATTCTTTGTGTTGTTGATTGATTTTTTCTTGCTTAACAAGATTTGTGATAGTTAGACACAGCCTTGTCCAAAGCGTGACCCGAGGTGGCATGCAGGCGTTGCAGCCGCACCCATGCGCCGGCACCCATGCCGCGGCTGCGCCGACGGCCCCAGCCACCCGGTCAGCGCCGCCAATAATGGCGTGTAAACAGCACCAGCACCGTGAGCAGCTCCAACCGCCCGAGCAGCATGGCAAAGCTCAGCACCCAAAGCTGAAAGCTGCTCAGCCAGCCAAAGTTGTGCGCCGGCCCAACCTGCCCCAACCCGGGTCCGATGTTGTTGAGCGTGGCCACCACGGCCGAAAAGGCGGTCACGATGTCGAGCCCGGTGAGCAGCAACACAAAGCTCAGCCCCAGCGTGGCGGCGCCGTAGATCAGCATAAAACCCAGCACCGTGGTGAGCGTGGCGGCGGCGATGCGCTGCCCGCCCAGCGTGACCGGGTTCACCACGCGCGGGTGCACGATGCGCACCAGCTCGCGCCGCGCCTGCTTGACCAGCAGCACCATGCGCACCATCTTGATCCCGCCCCCGGTCGAGCCCGCGCACGAGACAAAGCAGCCCAAAAACATCAGATAGACGCCGATGAACACCGGCCACTGCGCGTAGTCGGTGGCGGAGTAGCCGGTGGTGGTGGCCAGCGAGAGCACGTGAAAGGCGCTGCTGCGCAGAGCGGTCCAGAAATCGGTCTCGACCTGGTGCGCGGTGAGCAAAAACGTGACCAGCAGCACAGAGCCGGCCAGCACAAAGAAGTAGCTGCGGATTTCATGGTCGTTGACGACCGGGCCCAGAGTGAGCATGCGCAGCACCAGAAAGTAGCGCAAAAAACTGATGCCCGCCAGCGCCATAAAAACGATCGCCACCAGCTCCACCGCGGCCGAATCCCAGTGCCCGATGCTGGCGTCCTGCGAGGAAAAGCCGCCCAGGCTCATGGTGCTGCACATGTGGATGAAGGCGTCGGACCAGCTCATCCCGGCCCAGCGGTAGGCCAGCAGGCAGGCCAGCGAGAAACCGAAATAAATCAACCAGAGCCCGCGCGCGGTTTCGGCGATGCGCGGCGTGAACTTGGTGTCTTTCATCGGGCCCGGGGTTTCGGCCTTGTAGAGCTGCATCCCGCCCAGGCCCAGCAGCGGCAGCACCGCCACCACCAGCAGCATGATCCCTAGGCCCCCGATGTACTGCAAAAAGGCGCGCCAAACGTTGACCGAAATCGGCAGCTCCCCTAGGCCGCTCAGGGCGGTGGCCCCGGTGGCCGTGAGCGCGCTCATGGCCTCGAAGTAGGCGTGGCTCCAGGAAATATCGGGCACCAGCCAGTACAGCGGGATGGCGGCATAGGCTGTGAGCACCAGCCAGACCAGCACCACCAGCAAAAAACCGTCGCGGGCCAGCAGCTCGCGGTACTGATTGCGCGTCAGCCACAGCAGCAGCAGGCCACTGCCGAGGGTCAGGCCAAAAGCCACCCCCCAGATGGCGCGCAGGTAGTCCAGATCGAGCGCCCAGCTCCAGGTCAGGGGCACCAAAAAGGCGAAGGAAAAGGCCATCATGATGCGCGCCAGCAGCGCCAGCACCGGACCAAAGATCGACCACAGGGCAGACAAGCCGTTCATTTGCGCCAAAAAGCCCTTGTAAACAAAACCAGAAAAGGGAGCCCGAAAGCCGGCAGAACCCTGCCCAGAACCGAGGCAATGCGCAGCAGCGGCATGGGCAGTGTGGGATTAGCCGAAAAAAGTGGCCGTGACCTGAAACAGTTTTTCCACTTGGCGCACCAGGCGCTTGTGCGGGATGAAGATCACCACGTGGTCTTCGGCCTCGATCAGGGTGTCGTGGTGCGGCATCAGCACCTGGGCTTGCTTGCCTTGGCCGCGCACGATGGCACCAAAGCGCGCCCCCTGCGGCAGCGCCACCTGCTCGACCCGGCGCCCCACCAGCTTGGAGGTTTTGAAGTCGCCGCGCGCCACCCCTTCGAGCGCTTCGGCGGCCCCGCGGCGCAGGCTGTGCACCGCCACCACGTCGCCGCGGCGCACATGGGTGAGCAGCTCGCCGATTACGGTCTGCGCCGGGGAAATGGCGATGTCGATCGCGCTGCCTTGCAGCATGTCGGCGTAGGCGCGCCGGTTGATGAGCGCCATCACGCGCCGCGCCCCGAGCCGCTTGGCCAGCATGGCGGCCATGATGTTGTCTTCATCGTCGTTGGTGAGCGAGAGGAACAGGTCCATGTCGGCCACGTTTTCTTCTTCCAGCAGCGACTCATCGACGCAGTCACCGTGCAACACCAGCGTGCTGGAGGGCAGTTGGCTGGCTAGGTAATCGCAGCGCTGCGGATTGTGCTCGATCAGCTTGACTTGGTATTGCCCGGACAGGCTGCGCGCCAAGCGCAAGCCCACCCGGCCGCCACCCGCGATCATCACGCGCAGCACCGGCTTGTCGATGGTGTGGATGGCCGCCAGCACGAAGCGAATCTGGTCCGCCGCCGCCAGCACGAACAGCTCGTCGCCGGGCAGGATGCGGGTGTCGCGCGTGGCCTCCATCTCGGTGTCGAGCCGGTACAGCGCGACCACGCGCATTTCGGCGTGCGGCAGGCGCTCGCGAAACTGCCCGATGGTGCGCCCCACCAGCGCCCCACCGTGCTCGGCGCGCACCGCGATCAGGCACACCCGGCCGTCGGCAAATTCGAGCACCTGCAAGGCTTCCGGGTACTCGATCAACTGGTGGATGAAGCGCATCACCGACTCTTCGGGGCAGATCACCTGATCGACGGCAAAGCCGCCCTTACCCATCAGCTCGTCGCCGGCGGCGAACTCGGGCGAGCGCAGGCGGGCGATGGTGGTGGGCACGTTGAAAATGTCGTGTGCGATCTTGCACACCACCAGGTTGGACTCGTCGGCGGCGGCGCAGGCGATCACCATGTCGGCGTCTTTGGCCCCGGCCTCGCGCAGCACCGAGGGCTGGATGCCGTTGCCGACCACGCCGCGCAAATCGAGCCGCTCCTCCAGCGCGCGCACGCGCAGCGGGTCCTGGTCGATCACGGTGATGTCGTTGTGCTCGGAAACCAGGCTCTCGGCCACGCTCTCGCCCACACGACCCGCGCCAAAGATGATGATGTTCATGCAGCGGCCAGCGCGCGCTGGATGAGGATTTTTTGCACCTCGCTGGTGCCTTCGTAAATTTGGCACACGCGCACGTCGCGGTAGATGCGCTCGACCGGGAAATCGCGCACCACGCCGTAGCCGCCCAGCGCCTGGATGGCGGCCGAGCAGACCTGCTCCGCCGTCTCGCTGGCAAAGAGCTTGGCCATGGCGGCTTCTTTGAGGCAGGGCTGGCCGGCGTCGCGCAGGCTGGCGGCGTGCCAGACCAGTTGCCGCGCCGCCTCCAGCCGGGTAGCACAGTCGGCGAGCTTGAAGCCCAGCCCCTGGTGTTCGATGATCGGGCGCCCGAAGCTGCGCCGCTCTTTGGCGTAGCCAATGGCAAAGTCGAGCGCGCTGCGCGCCATGCCCACGCTCTGCGCCGCGATGCCGATGCGCCCGCCTTCGAGCGCGCCGAGCGCGATTTTGTAGCCCTCGCCTTCGGCCCCGATGCGGTTTTCAAGCGCGATGCGGCAGCCCTCGAAGCGGATTTGTGCCGTGTCGCTGCTGTGCTGGCCGATTTTGTCTTCGAGCCGCTCCACCAAGTAGCCGGGGTTGCTCGTGGGCACCAGAAAGGCGCTCAGGCCCTTTTTGCCCGCCGCCGGGTCGGTGACGGCGATGACGATCATCAGGTCGCCGTATTTGCCGCTGGTGATGAACTGTTTCACGCCATCGAGGCGGTAGCCATCGCCCTCGCGCACGGCACGCGTGCGCAGCTCGGAGGCATCCGACCCGGCCTGGGGCTCGGTCAGGCAAAAGCCGCCCAGCAGCTCGCCCCGCGCCAACGGAGGCAGCCAGCGCTGCTGCTGCGCCGCGCTGCCGTAGCTAAGCAAAATGGCGTTCACCGGGCAGTTGGTGACGCTGATGGTGGTGCTCACACCGCCGTCGCCGGCGGCGATTTCCTCCAGCACCAGCGCCAGCGTCAGGGTGTCGAGCCCGGCGCCGCCGAGTTCCTCGGGCACGCAAATGCCGTAGCAGCCCAGTGCCGCCAGGCCCTGGTGCGCGGCTTTGGGGAAGATGTGCCCCTGATCCCAAGCGGCAGCGTGTGGCCACAGTTGCTCTTGGGCGTAGGCGCGCACGGCGTCGCGGATTTGCAGTTGGTCGGCATTGAGCAACATGAGCGGCCTTTCAGAGCAGTTCCAGCGCCATGGCCGTGGCCTCGCCACCGCCGATGCAAATCGCGGCCACACCGCGCCGGGCGCTGCGCGCGCGCATGGCGTGGATGAGCGTGACCAGTATGCGCGCGCCGCTGGCCCCAATCGGGTGCCCGAGCGCGCAGGCACCGCCGTTGACGTTGACTTTTTCGTGCGGCAGGCGCAGATCGTGCATCAGCGCCATCGGCACCACGGCAAACGCCTCGTTGATTTCCCACAGATCAACCTGCTCGGCGCTCCAGCCGGCCTTGGCCAGCAGCTTTTGGCTGGCCCCCACCGGCGCGGTGGAAAACCACTGCGGCGCCTGGGCGTGGGTGGCGTGCGCGACCACGCGCACCAGCGGCGTGCAACCGAGCCGCTGCGCCGTGCTGGCGCGCATGAGCAGCAGCGCGGCCGCGCCGTCGTTGATGCTGGAACTGCTGGCCGCCGTGACGGTGCCGTCTTTTTTGAAGGCTGGCTTGAGCGTGGGGATTTTGTCGAGCTTGATGCGGCCCGGCCCTTCATCTACGCTCACCACGCGCGCGCCGCTGCGCTCTTGCAGCGTGACCGGGGCGATTTCGGCGCCAAAGCTGCCGTCTTGAATGGCGCGCTGGGCGCGCTGCACGCTGGCCGTGGCAAAGGCGTCTTGCTGGGCGCGGGTAAAGCCGTAGTGGGCGGCGCAGTCTTCACCGAAGGTGCCCATGCTGCGACCGGGCTCGTAGGCGTCTTCGAGGCCGTCGAGCATCATGTGGTCAAACAAGCGATCGTGGCCGATGCGGTAACCACCGCGTGCCTTGGCCAGCAAATAGGGGGCGTTGCTCATGCTCTCCATGCCACCCGCGAGCAACACCTCGTGGCTGCCCGCGAGCAGCATATCGTGCGCAAACATGGCGGCGCGCATGCCCGAGCCGCACATTTTTGATAGCGTCACGGCCCCGGCGCTCTCGGGCAGGCCGCCTTTGAACGCGGCCTGGCGCGCGGGGGCCTGGCCCTGACCGGCCAGCAGGCAGTTGCCCAGCAGCACCTCGCTCACCAGTTCGGGCGCGATGCCGGCGCGATGCACGGCGGCGGCGATCGCCACCCCGCCCAGGTCGTGCGCCGCCAGCGCGGCAAAATCGCCCTGCAAGCTCCCCATTGGGGTGCGGGCGGCGGAAACGATGACGATCGGGTCGGTGACGGCGTTCATGGCTGGGGGGCTCCTAGTGGAATGAAGGGGGGTCAGCTTGCAGTGCGGGCCGCTGGGGCCTGGTCAGCCACAGTCGCGCCAGCGGCTTCGGCTTGCGCCGCCTCGCGCTCCTGCCGCGCCACCTGCTCGATGTAGGCGACAAAATCCGGGTCTTCGCCGCGCAGCAGGTGCGCCAGCGCGGCGGCAAAGTCTTCGCGCCGGCACCACTCGCGCATGTAGTCGTCCCAACTGTTCCAGCGCCGCTGCTCGGTGGGGCTCATCTGCTCTTTGTAAGCCACCAGATAGGCGCGCTCAAACAGGCTGATGAGCATATCGAAGATCACCAGCATGCGCTCACGCTGCTCGGCGCTGGGGTTGGGCAGCGCGCGCGTGCTGCGCAGTTGCAAGTCGGCGTGGGCCAGCACCACTTGCAAAAATTGGTTGTAGGCGTCGCTCAGGTGCTGGTAGGCCTCTTCGTCCTCGTTCTCACGCTCTTTGCGCGCCTGAAGCACATAAGTCCAGAGGGCAAAGGGCAGGCCGATCACCGTCACGGCGTTGGCGGCCAGCATGAAGGCGTCGCCCAGCGTCATGGGGCCAGTGCGGCGGCGCAGGCCGGGCTTGGCGGGGCGGCTTGCTCGGCATGCTGCTTGGCGGCCAGTGCCGCCGCCGCCTGGGCGCGCTGCACCACGAAGCGGCGCTCGCGCTCGTAGGGGAACACGTCGTGCACATGCCCGGCGGCGATGCGCTCTTTGTGCGCCTGCCAGAAATCGGCCTGCAGCAAATCGGCGTGATGGCGCATGAACACTTCGCGCACGCGCGGGTTGCTGAGCAAAAAAGGGCCAAAGGTTTCGGGGAAGACGTCGTTCTTGGCCACGTTGTACCACACCTCGCCGCTCATTTCCTCGTCTTCGTTGCGCGCCTGCGGCACGCGGCGGAAGTTGCAATCGGTGATGTACTCGATTTCGTCGTAATCGTAGAACACCACCTTGCCGTGGCGCGTGATGCCAAAATTCTTCCACAGCATGTCGCCGGGAAAGATATTGGCCGCCACCAGGTCTTTGATGGCGTTGCCGTATTCGACCACGGCGCGCTGCAACTGCGCCTGGGCGGGGGCGTCGTCGCGGTTTTTTTGCAGCACCTCAAAGGCTTCCTGCAAATAAATGTTGAGCGGAATCATGCGCCGCTCGATGTACACGTGCTTGATCACCACCTCGATCGTGCCGTCGCCGTCGCGGTCGCTGATTTCGATCTGGCTCGGGGCAAATTTTTTGATTTCTTCGATCAGGTCGTCGTTGAAGCGCGCCCGCGGGAAACCCACTTCGGCGAATTCGAGCGAATCGGCCATGCGCCCGACCCGGTCGTGCTGTTTGACGAGCTGGTATTTGCCCCGAATCTGCTCGCGCGTGGTGTCTTTTTGCGGCGGATAAAAATCTTTTATAACCTTGAACACGAACGGGAAGCTGGGCAGATCGAACACCAGCATGACCATGCCCTTGATCCCGGGGGAGATGCGGAACTTGTCGGTGCTGTGCCGCATGTGGTACAAAAAATCACGGTAAAACAGCGTCTTGCCCTGTTTGGCCAGACCGAGCGCGTTGTAAAACTCGGCTCGCGGTTTGCGCGGCATCATGCTGCGCAAAAATTGCACGTAGGCGCTCGGCACCTCCATATCGACCATGAAATAGGCGCGCGCAAAGCTGAACACCATCAGCAAATCGTCTTCGCCGTGCAGCAGGGTGTCGATCAGGAGCTGGCCGTTTTCGTGGTGCAAAATCGGCAGCGCAAAAGGCAATTCTTGAAAGCCATTGATGAGCTTGCCGACCGCATAAGCGCCCTTGTTGCGGTAAAACAGGCTGTGCAGCACCTGAATCTGGAAATTGGCACGCAGCTTGTCGTGCTCAAACAGGGGCAGCAGCGCCTCGTACACCGCCTGGGTGTCGCGCTCAAAATTCTCGAAGGGCGTACGCAGGCCGAAATCGCGCACCATGCGGCGCAACTCGGCCAGCAGATTCTCGCGCTGCGGGTAATAGCTGCGGTAGCTGGTGTGGGTTTGCGGGTCTTGCGGCTCCAAGTATTCGGTGCTCACCGCCGGACGCACGAATATAAAGTCGTTCTGGAAATAGCAGCGGTGCAAAATTTTGGTGCTGACCGAATTGAAAAAGGTTTCGGCCAGCTCGGGCTGGCGGTGGTCCACCAACATGCCCACATAAAACAGCTTGATCTGCTGCCAGACCTCCATCGGCAACTGTGCGGCGAGGTATTCCCGCTCCAGCCGCGTCACGCATTCTTTCACGCGCAGGTCGTAGAACTCGATGCGCTCGCGCTGGGCGCGCTGCTGCCCGTGCCAGTCCTGGGTTTCAAAGCGGTGTTTGGCGCGCGCCGATTCGGCCCGAAACAGGCGGTAATGGCGGTCAAAGCCGTCGATCATGGCGCGCGCGATGTCGTGCGCCAGCGAGGAGTCGAGCCGTTGCGGCAGGGTGGTGGCCATAGGCAATGGGGGCGATTAGGGCAATGGAGGGTGCAAGGGAAGGGGCAAGGGCAGGAGAAAGCCACGCTTTCGCTTAGACCCTCACACTAGCACAAAAACCGCACCCTTTTCCAACCGGACAGCGTGCCAAGCCCAGCCCCAGCCATCCACACAGAGCGGTAAGCCGGGCGCTGCGCCGCCCCGAGGTGCGCGCCTTTAGCGGGTTTCGTTAAACAGCTCACGCCCGATCAGCATGCGCCGCACCTCGCTGGTGCCGGCGCCAATTTCGTACAGCTTGGCGTCGCGCCACAGGCGGCCCAGCGGATACTCGTTGATGTAGCCGTTGCCGCCAAAAATCTGGATGCCGTCGCCGGCCATGCGCGTGGCCTGTTCGGCGCACCACAAAATCACGCTGGCGCAGTCTTTGCGCACCCGGCGCACATGCTCGCTACCGAGCTGGTCCAGGTTTTTGCCGATCTGGTAGCAAAAGGCGCGCCCGGCTTGCAGCGTGGTGTACATATCGGCCACCTTGGCCTGGATGAGCTGGAACTCGCCGATGCTTTGGCCAAACTGCTGGCGCTCGTGGATGTAGGGCACCACGTTGTCGAGCACCGCCTGCATGATGCCGATCGGGCCGGCCGCCAGCACAGCGCGCTCGTAGTCGAGCCCGCTCATCAGCACCTTGGTGCCCTGGTTCAGGCCACCAAGGATGTTTTCGGCTGGCACCTCGACGTTCTCAAACACCAGCTCGCCGGTGTGGCTGCCGCGCATGCCGAGCTTGTCGAGCTTTTGCGCCACGCTAAAACCCTTCATGCCTTTTTCGATCAGGAAGGCGGTGATTTGGCGGCGCGCGCCTGCGGGCTCGCCCTCCAGCCCGGCGGTTTGTGCATACACCACCAAGGTATCGGCATCCGGCCCGTTGGTGATCCACATCTTGCTGCCGTTGAGCAGGTAGTGGCCGCCCTTGTCTTGCGCGCGCAGCTTCATGCTCAGCACGTCGGAACCAGCGCCGGTCTCGCTCATGGCCAGCGCACCCACGTGCTCGCCGCTGATCAGCTTGGGCAGATATTTGCGCTTTTGCGCTTCTGTGCCGTTGCGCTTGATCTGGTTTACGCACAGGTTCGAGTGCGCGCCGTAGCTCAGGCCCACCGAGGCGCTGGCGCGGCTGATTTCTTCCATGGCGATCATGTGCGCCAGGTAGCCCATTTCGGCACCGCCGTAGGCTTCGGGCACGGTGATGCCCAGCAGGCCCAGATCGCCCATCTTGCGCCACAAGTCCATGGGGAACTGGTCGCTGCGGTCGACCTCGGCCGCGCGCGGGGCGATCTCGGCCTGGGCGAAGGTGCGCACGGCGTCGCGCAGGGCGTCGATGTCGTCGCCGAGCATAAAGTCTAGGCCGGGCAAGTGGGGCAGCGCGTTCATGGGCAGGTCTCCTGGGGTTGTGGATGAGGGGTGAGGGGTAGCCATCAGATTGACGTTTACGTCAACGTAAACACAGGCTTCAAATTATGCACCGCACGCGCGTCCTGCGGTCACCGGCGCAGCCACCAGACTCCAGCCGGGGGCCGGCGCAGCGGCGCCCGGCGTTCAGGCCACCCCTTTTTCCAGCTTGGCCAGCAGCGCGCGGGCCTCTTTTTCGTGCACCTTCACCTCGTCCAGGTTGGCTTGCAAATCGGCCAGTTGTTCTTCGAGCTGGCGCCGGTGCAGCGCCAGCACGACCAGGAACTTGCGCAACTGCGGCCCGCTGTCGCGCGGGCTGTCGTACATGTCGATGATGTCTTTGGCTTGCGACAGGCTCAGGCCCAGGCGCTTGGCGCGCAAGGTGAGCTTGAGCCGGGTGCGGTCGCGCGCGCTGTAAATGCGGCTGCGCCCGGCCGCGCCGGTGCGCTCGGGCTGCAGCAGGCCCATGTCTTCGTAAAAGCGGATGGCGCGCGTGGTGAGGTCGAACTCACGCGCCAAATCGCCGATGGTGTAGCTGGTTTTTGCCATGGTTGAGGCCAAGCGCCTGCAAGGTGTCGAGAATTACGTGCAGCATTATCGGCTGCGCACCGCCGACGGGCGCTGGGTCTGGATCGAAGACCGCACCTGGATGGAATACGACGCCGCCGGCACCATCACTTGGGCGCACGGGGTGCTACTCGACATCAGCGCACGCAAACACCAGGAGCAGGTGGCCGAACTGGAGCGCCAAGTGCTGGAGCGCTTGCTGGCCCACGCCGATCTGCAGCCGCTGCTGGAATTCATGGTGCGCGGCTACCAAGCCCTGCTGCCCGGTCGCTGGTTCAGCGTGCTGCTGCTGGAGCACAAAACCGGCACCCTGCGCGACTGCGCCAGCCCCGACCTGCCCGCCGCCTTCCGGCTGGCCATCGACGGCCAGGCGATCGGCCCGCAGGCGGGCTCCTGTGGCAGCACCGCCTTCCTCGGCCAAGCGGTGATCGTGCCCGACATCGCCACCGACCCGCTGTGGGCCAACTACAAGCACCTGGCGCTGCCGCACGGTCTGGCGGCGTGCTGGTCGCTGCCAATCAAGGGGCCACATGGGCTGGTGCTGGGCACGTTTGCGGTTTACACCAAACACATCGGGGTACCCTCGGCCAGCGATTTGTCCACACTGGAGCGTGGCGCCTACTTGGCCGGGCTGGCGATCGAGCGCCGCCAGTCGCTCGATCAATTGCTCAAATTGCAGCAGGCGGTCGAGCAAAGCCCGTCTTCGATCGTGATCGCCAACCTCGATGCCGAAATCGAATACGCCAACGCGGCTTTTTTTCGCACCACCGGCTACTCCCCGCAGGAAGCGCTGGGCCGAAACCCGCGCATCTTGCAGTCTGGCAAAACCCCGCCCTCGGTCTACCGGGAGATGTGGGAGGCACTGAGTTCAGGCCGCCTGTGGGAAGGCGAACTCATCAACCGGCGCAAAGACGGCAGCGTATACACCGAAATGGCGCGCCTGGCCCCGATCATTCAACCCGATGGCCGCATCACGCACTACGTGGGCATCAAAGAAGACATCACGCAGCGCAAACTGGCCGAGCAGCAAATCGAGCGTCTGGCTTTTTTCGACCATCTCACGGGCTTGCCCAACCGGCAACTGTTGCACGACCGCTTCCAGCAAGCTGCCAGTCTGGCACAGCGCCATAAGCAGCCCATGGCGCTGATGTACATCGACCTCGACAACTTCAAGCACATCAACGACACCTTGGGCCACCACAGCGGCGACGAGCTGTTGCTGCGGGTGGCGCAGCGGCTGAGCGCTCTGGTGCGCGCTGGCGACACGCTGTCGCGCCAGGGCGGCGACGAGTTCGTGCTCTTGCTGCCCGAATGCGACCAAGCCGCCGCGAGTCAGGTGGCCAACAAATTGATCGAGCAAGCGGGTTGCAGCTTCAGGGTTGGGGCGCACGAGCTCACGGCCACGCTCTCGGTCGGCATCGCCCTGTACCCGCACGATGGCGATACGCTCGACGAGCTGGCACGCTGCGCCGACATGGCGATGTACCAGGCCAAACACGAGGGGCGCAGCACCTTTCGTTTTTTTACCCCCGACTTGCGCACCCACAGCAGCCGCACCCTGCGCTTGCGCAACGATTTGCGGCTGGCGCTGGAGCGCGAGCAACTGACGCTGGTCTATCAGCCCCAGTTGCGGCTGGCCGATGGGCAGATGCTGGGCGTGGAGGCCCTGCTGCGCTGGCAGCACCCCGATCTGGGCCCGATTTCACCGGCCGAGTTCATCCCGATCGCCGAGACCAGCGGCCTCATCCTGCCGATCGGCGATTGGGTTCTGCGCCAGGGCTTGCAGCAGTTGCGGCACTGGGACGCCGCCGGGTTGGGGCCTTTATCGGTAGCCGTCAACCTGTCGGCGGTGCAATTTCGCGACCTGCGGCTGACCGAACGCATAGGGCAACTGCTGCTCGAAAGCGGCCTGCCCGCGCAACGGCTGGAGATCGAGCTCACCGAAAGCTGCGCCATGATCAACCCGCAAGGTGCTATTGCCACCATGGAGCGCTTGCGGCGGCTGCAAATTCCCATTGCCATCGACGACTTTGGCACCGGCTACTCGTCGCTGAGCTACCTCAAGCGCTTCAAGGTGGCCCGGCTCAAGATCGACCAGAGCTTTGTGCGCGACCTGCACGTGGACCCGGACGACCGCGCCATCGTACGCGCCATCATCGGGCTGGCCGATCACCTCGGCATGCGCACCGTGGCCGAAGGGGTGGAAACGGCGGAGCAACTGGCCTGGCTGCGTGCGCACGGCTGCGACGAAGCCCAAGGCTACTTCTTCAGCCGCCCGCTGGCACCCGACGCCTTGCAAGCTTGGGCGCTGGCGCGAGCGGCGGTTTAATCGCTGGGCAGTTGCACCTGCTTGAGGGCACGCCGGCGCTCGATCTGGTCCGGCAACACGCCCTGCACCAGTTGCCAAAAGGCCGGGCTGTGGTTCATTTCGCGCAGGTGCGCCAGCTCGTGCACCACCACGTAGTCGATCAGGTGCGGCTGCAACTGGATCAGCCGCCAGTGCAGGCGCAGGCTGCCGTCGGCCTTGGCGCTGCCCCAGCGCGTGCCGGCGTTGGAAAGCTTCAAGCTGCGCCACTGCACCCCGAGCTGCGGGGCAAAGTGCTGCAAGCGCTGCACGTACAGGCTGTAGGCGCTGTGCTGCAACCAGGTGCAAACGGCGCGGCGCACGCGCTCGGGTGCGCTCTCGGGGGCCAGCGCCAGGTGCAAGCCAGACGCGCTCAGGCGGGCACTGCCGGGAGCTTGTCCGGCTGTGGGTTCGAGCAGCAACTGCAGCGGCTGCCCCAGATAGTCCACGCAGGCCCCGGCACGCCAGCGCGCAGCCAACTGCGCCGCCAACTGTTCGGGTGTGGGCAGGCAAGCGGCCGGATGCGCCTGCACCTGCCGCAATTTGTCCAGTATCCAGCGCGCTTTGCTGAGCAAAAAGCGCTCCACCTCGGCCTGGGCCAAGCGGGTGGGGGCGCGCACCGTCAGGCCCTGCGGCCCCACGCGCAAGCCCAGCGTCTTGCGCTGGGCACGCTCGAAGCGGTAGCCCACCCGCTGCCCGTCGAGCAGGCATTCGCGGTTGGCTTGCGGGTGGCTCAGGGTCATGGCAAGGTTGTGGAACCGCAGCAACGATCCCGATCAGGGCTTATCCACCACGGCATCCATGCCAGGCTGGGCTGGGGCGTAGGCGTCGGGGTCGAGGCGCCGCATTTCGGCCTCGATCCAATCTTGCACCTCGCGCATCAGCTCCTCTGCGTCGCGCCCGGCGCTGGCAATGGGCGGCCCGATCGAAATATCCACCACCCCGGGGCGCTTGATGAAGGCCTTGGCCGGCCAGCAGCGGCCCGAATTGACGGCAACCGGGATCACCGGAACCCCAGCTTGCAGCGCCAGCCGGGCGCCGCCGCTTTTATAGTCCCCCACTTGGCCGCGCTCGATGCGCGTGCCTTCGGGGAACATGATGACCCAAGTGCCCTGACTCAACAAGCGCCGACCCTGCTGCACCACCTTGGCAAAGGCGCGGTTGCGCTGCGAGCGGTCGATGTGGATCATGTCCATGCGCCCCATGGCCCAGCCGAAAAAGGGGATGTGCAGCAGCTCTTTTTTGAACACGAAGGCCAGCGGACGCGGCATTAGGGCGGGCATGCTGAAGGTCTCCCAAACCGACTGGTGCTTGACCAGCAGCACCGCGGCATCGAGTGGGCCTTTGGGCAGGTTTTCCCAGCCGGTGACGCGGTTGCGGATGCCCAAAATCCAGCCTCCGGCCCAGACCGCCGTGGCCAGCCAGGCGGCGCACATGCGGTAAACCCGCGCACCACCGACCAAAGGCGCGGCCAGCACCACCGCCAACGCCCACGGTACCACCGTGATGGCCATGAAGAGCAGGTGCAGCAGGGAACGCAGGGCGTAAATAGCGGTCATGAATGGCCTGTCGTGGCTGTGGCAAGCGCGCTTGCCCGCGCCACGATGGCCTCGGCAAAAGCGGCCAAATCTTGGTGCACGCACACGCCGGCGGGCAAACCAGGCGGCAGCGTGCCGTCGCGGTGCGCCAGCGACTGACCGGTGAGCACCAGATGCGCTTCGCAACCCGCCGCCCTTGCCGCCTGGGCGTCGCGCACCGAATCGCCCACCGCCACCATCTGCGCCAGCGGCACGCCCAGACGCTGGCTGATCTGCAGCAACAGCCCCGGAGCCGGTTTGCGGCAATCGCATTCGTCTTCGGGCGCGTGCGGGCAGAAAAACACCGCCTCCACCCGCCCCCCGGCCTGGGCCAGCGCCTTGTGCATGCGGGTGTGAATGTCGTTGAGGGTGGCGATATCGAACAGCCCGCGCCCCAGCCCCGATTGATTGGTGGCCACCACCACGCGCCAGCCGGCCTGGTTGAGCCGCGCCACCGCCTCCAGCGCGCCGGGCAGGGGCTGCCAGTCGTCGGGGCTGCGCAGATAGTCTTCCGGGTCGTGGTTGAGGGTGCCGTCGCGGTCGATCACGATCAGCTTGGGGTCGCGGCTGTAGGGCATGGTGCGCAAGGCGTTCAAGTGGCCGGCCCGGTGCCGGTGGAAGGGGCCAGCCGCGCCAGCTCGGCCACGCGGTTCATGGCCCGGTGCAGGGTGGCCAGCAGGGCGCGCCGGTTGGCGCGCAGGGCCGGGTCGTCGGCGTTGACCAGCACGGACTCGAAAAAGGCATCGACCGGGGCGCGCAGCGCCGCCAGCCCGAGCAAGTGGGCACGGTAGTCGCCAGCCTCGAACCGGGATTGGGCCACGGGCAGTGTGGCTTGCAGCGCAGCGTACAGGGCTTGCTCGGCCGGCTCGGCCAGCAGTTGCGGCTGCACCGCCGCTGCATCGCTTGCGCCAGCCGCAGATGCCGATTCCGTGGCCACGCCAGTCGCGTCCGATTTTTTCAAGATGTTGACTATGCGCTTGTTCGCTGCCGCCAGCGCCGCCGCTTCGGGCAGGGCGGCAAAAGCGCGCACCGCTTCGAGCCGGCGCGGCACCTCGGCCAGCCGTGGCGGTCGCAGCGCCAGCACCGCGTCCACTTCCTGGGTGCCAAAGCCCTGTTCGCGCAAGCTGCCGGCCAGGCGCTCATAGACGAAATCGCTCAGGGCGGTGCTTGGGTCGGCGATCAAGTCGCCAAACACCGGCTGCGCCAGCGCCAGCAGGTCGGGCCAGTCGAGCGGCAAGTCTTTTTCGATGCACATGCGCAGCACACCCAGGGCGTGGCGGCGCAGCGCATACGGGTCTTTGTCGCCGGTGGGCAGGCTGCCGATGCCAAACAGCCCGACCAAGGTTTCGAGCTTGTCGGCCAAGGCCACGCACACCCCGACTAGGCTGCGCGGCAGCGCGTCGCCGGCAAAACGCGGCTTGTAATGGTCTTCGATGGCTTCGGCCACCGGCTCTCCCAGCCCGTCGTGCAAGGCGTAATAGCGCCCCATGGTGCCTTGCAGCTCGGGGAACTCGCCCACCATGTCGGTGAGCAAATCGGCCTTGGCCAGCAAGGCGGCCTGTTCGACCTGGCGCAGCAGGGCCGCATCGCCCAAGCCCTGAACACCCAGGCCCTGAGCACCCAGACGCTGCGCAATGGCGCAGGCGATGGCGCGCACGCGCTCGACCCGTTCGCCCTGGCTACCCAGCCGGTTGTGATACACCACCTTGGCCAGCCCCAGCAGGCGCGATTCGAGCGAGCGCTTGCGGTCTTGGTCGTAAAAAAAGCGCGCGTCGGCCAGGCGCGGGCGCACCACGCGTTCGTTGCCGCCGATCACCGCGCTCGGGTCGGCGGGGCAGATGTTGCTCACCACCAAAAAGCGCGGCATGAGCTTGCCTTCGGCGTCGAGCAGGGCAAAGTATTTCTGGTTCGCCTTCATGGTCAGGATCAGGCACTCTTGCGGCACGGCCAGAAATTCGGGCTCGAACTGGCACACCAGCACGTGCGGCCGCTCCACCAAGGCCGTGACTTCTTGCACCAAGGCGTCGTCGAGCAGGCGCTGCACCCGCTCGGGCTCGCTTAAGCCCTGCAAACCCTGCTCCACCTCCAGCCGCGCCCCGAGCGTGGCCGCCGCCTGGCGCAACTGGCGCACCAGCTCCAGGCTGCGCTCGGCGTAGCTGGCGATCACCGCCCCTTGCTCCCGCAGCGTGGCGGCATAACAGTCGGCATCAGCCAGCCGCAGCGGGTCCAGCGCCGCTTCAAAACGGTGCCCACGGGTGCTGCGGCCCGCACGCAGGCCCAGCGCCTGCACCGGCACCACCTCGGCTCCATGCAGCGCCACCAGGCCATGCGCCGGGCGCACGAACTGCACGCTGCTCCAGCCGGGCACAAAGGGCGCCATACCGCCATCGCTTTCGGGCTGGTAGCTCATCACCTTGGGGATCGGCAACCGGGCAATGGCTTGGTCCAGCGCCTTTTGCAGGCCCTGCGCGAGGCCCACACCGGGCTGCACGCTGTCGTAAAACAGGGCTTCGGACTTGCCATCCTGGGCGCGCTTCAGGCCGGGCACGGCCGCTGCGTCGGCCCCCAAGGCAGCCAGGCGCTTGAGCAGCGCGGGCGTGGGGGCGCCGCTGGCGTCTAGCCCCACGCTCAGCGGCATGAGTTTTTGCGACACGGCCCGGTCGGGCGCGCGCGCGGCCACGCCGCAAATGTGCGCCGCCAGGCGGCGCGGCGAGGCAAAGGGTGTGACCTGCGCTTCGGCCGCGGCCAGGCCTTGGGCCCTGAGCTGCTCGGCCAGCACACCCGCGAAGGCCTCGCCCAGCTTTTTGAGCGCCTTGGGTGGCAGCTCTTCGACAAACAGTTCGACGAGTAGGTTGTGGTCAGGCATAAAAGGTGTTCATCTCTAGACGAGGGCCGCAAGCCCCAGCCGCATCAGGCGGCCTGTTTGGTGGGCATTTGCGCCACCCACTCGCGCGGAGCCATGGGGAAGCCCAAGCGTTCGCGGCTCTCGTAGTAGCTTTGCGCCACGCTGCGCGCCAGGTTGCGGATGCGCCCGATGTAGGCGGCGCGCTCGGTCACGCTAATGGCGCCACGCGCATCCAGCAGATTGAAGCTGTGCGCGCACTTGAGCACCTGCTCGTAGGCCGGTAGCGCAAGCTGGCTGCGCATCAGGTGTTGCGCCTGGCGCTCGTGCGCGGCAAAGGCGCTGAACAAAAAGTCGGCGTCGGCGTGCTCGAAGTTGTAGGCGCTTTGCTCCTGCTCGTTTTGCAGATACACATCGCCATAAAAGATCTTGCCCCCACGCTCGCCCGCTGCGCGGGTGTCGCTGCCCCCCGAGAGGGCTGGGTCAGCTTGGGAGCGGCCCGGCGAAAGGATCTTGCCCCCACGCTCGCCCGCTGCGCGGGTGTCGCTGCCCCCCGAGAGGGCTGGGTCAGCTTGGGAGCGGCCCGGCGCTGACCCGGTGTCGGTCCAGACCAGGTCGTAGACGCTTTCTACGCCTTGCAGGTACATCGCCAGCCGCTCCAGCCCGTAGGTGATCTCGCCCGTGATGGGCCTGCAGTCGATGCCGCCCACTTGCTGAAAGTAGGTGAACTGCGTCACCTCCATGCCATTGAGCCAGACTTCCCAGCCCAAGCCCCAGGCGCCCAGGGTCGGATTTTCCCAGTCGTCTTCGACGAAGCGGATGTCGTTTTGCTTGAGGTCAAAGCCCAGCGCCTGCAGCGAGCCCAGATACAACTCCAGGATGTTGGCCGGGGCCGGCTTGAGCACCACCTGATACTGGTAGTAATGCTGCAGGCGGTTCGGGTTTTGGCCGTAGCGCCCGTCTTTGGGGCGCCGGCTCGGTTGCACGTAGGCGGCCTTCCAGGGCTCGGGGCCGAGGGCGCGCAAAAACGTGGCGGTGTGGCTGGTGCCAGCCCCCACTTCCATGTCGTAGGGTTGCAGCAGCGCGCAGCCCTGGGCGTCCCAGTAGGCTTGCAGTTTGAGGATGATTTGTTGAAATGTGAGCATGTCAGGCCAATGGGCTGGGCCGGCGTGGTGCCAGCCAGCGCGCAGCGAGCGCAGCCGCTCATTCTAGCGGCCTCAGGCGCTGCGGCCCGAGGTGCGGCGCCAGCACAGCGCCAGCACCAATGCGGCCAGCCCCACCAGCGGCCACAACGCCCAGTGGGCGGCCCAGCGCGCAAACGGCGTCAGCCCGCTGCGCCCTTCGACAGTCACTGAGAGCGCGCCGCGCGTCAGGCGCGGCAATTCGGCCAGCACCCGGCCCATGTGGTCGATGCCCACGGTGGAGCCGGTGTTGGTGGCGCGCACCATGGGGCGCTGCAACTCGAGCGCGCGCAGGCGCGCGATCTGGCGGTGCTGGTCGATGGCCACCGTGTTGCCAAACCAGCCGATGTTGCTCACGTTGACCAGCACCGTCGGGGCCAGGTGGGCCAAGCGAAAGGCCGCCGCCAGCTCTTCGCCAAACAGGTCTTCGTAGCAGATGTTGGGCCCAAGGCGCTGGCCGGCCCATTCCATCGGCGCCTGCCCCAGTGTGCCGGGTCGATACGCGCCCAGCGGGATCTGCATCTTGTCGATAAACCACTGAAAGAACGGCGGCACGAACTCGCCAAAGGGCACCAGATGGTATTTGTCGTAGCGGTAGGGCTGCAGCGTGGGCGTCCAGCCCAGCACCGAATTGGTGTAGCCCTCCATCCAGTTGCCCACCGGAATGCCGATCATCACCGCCGACTGGCTGCGCTTGATGCGGCCCAAGAAGGCATCCCACCAGAGCGGTTCGATCTCTTGCGGCAACAGCGGGATGGCGGTTTCGGGCAACACCACCAAACCGGACTGGCCCGCCGCGTCAAGCCGGTCCAGCGCCAGCGCAGTCTGCTCTTTGTACCACTGCAGCGCGAACGGAATGCCCACATGGGGCTCGAACTTTTTGTCTTGCGCAATATTGCCTTGCAGCAGCACCACGGGCAGTTCGCCGGTGCCCACGGTCCAGGTGGGTGCGCGCTGCGCCAGCCAGTTACCCAGATGCTGCGGCCACAGCAGCAGCGGCAGCCACAGGGCCAGCAACAACGCCACAGGCCAGGCCAAGCGGCCGCTGATCAGGCTGCGCGCCCCCATCATCGACACCGCCGCGCGGCGCATGGAGCGGGGCGCGGACGCGCTTGGCAACAAGGCCGCCACCGTGCCTGCCGCCAGCGCCGCCGCCAGCGCCCCCATGCCGTAGACCCCGACCCAGGGCGCCAGGGCGGCCATCGAATCGACGTGGGCGTAACCGATCGCCCCCCACGGAAACCCGGTCAGCAAGGTGCCGCGTGCCACCTCGGCCAGTGTCCACAAGGCCGCAAAACTCAGCGCCTGCACCAGCGGCGCGGCATCGCGCCAGCGCCAAAACAGGGCGCCCGCTGCCGCGTAGTACAAGGCCAGAAAGGCCGCCAGCAACCCGACTGCCGCCGCCGCCAGCGGCCCCGCCATGCCGCCGTAGGTGTTCATCGAGACGAACAACCACCAAAAGCTGCCGCACAACCACGCCAGCGCAAACAGCCACGTGCGCCAGGCGGCCCGGCGCCAACTGGGTGCGCGTGCAATGGCCAGCACCAGCACGCCCAAGGCCAGCCATTGCAGCAGCGGCGTCGGCTCGCCGGCGTGCAAACCAAAGCCGGCCAGCGCCAGCGTCTGGAACGGCCACGCCAAGGCCAGTGCTTGCACAAAACCCGCCAGCAGCAGGGCCAGCGACCAGGCGCCACGCATCATGGCATCTCCTCTACCCGCGTGACCTTGAACCAGATCACCGCGCCGCCGCGGGTGTGCTGGGCACGAAACAACAAGCCCCCCAAGGCATGGCTTTCCCCGCGCTTGGGCACATGGCCGAGCTCGTGTGCCACCAAGCCGCCGATGGTCTCGAAGCCATCAAGCGGCATCTCGACCCCAAAGCGCTCATTGAGGCGCTCGATCGAGGTGTCGCCGCTGATGCGCCAGGAACCATCGGCCAGTGTGAAAATGTCGCCCTCGTCTTCTTCCACGTCGAACTCGTCTTCGATCTCACCCACGATTTCTTCCAGCACGTCCTCGATCGTGATCAGCCCGGCGACGCGGCCAAATTCGTCGATCACGATCGCCAAGTGGTTGCGGTTGCCACGAAACTCGCGCAGCAAGTCGTTGAGCCCCTTGCTTTCGGGCACGAACGTGGCCGGGCGCAGCAAGGCGCGCAGATTGAGCTCTGGGGCGCGCTGCAATTTGAGCAAATCCTTGGCCATCAAAATGCCAATGATCTGCTCGCGCTCGCCCTCAAAGACCGGAAAGCGCGAGTGGGCAGTTGAAATCACGGTGTTGAGCAGCTCGTGGAAGGGGGCGTTGATGTCGAGCACGTCCATGCGCGGGGCCGCCACCATCACCTCGCCGGCAGTCATGTCGGCGATGCGGATCACGCCTTCGAGCATGGCGCGCGACTCGGCGTTGATGATGGCGTTGTCCTCGGCCTCGGCCAATGACTCGATCAGTTCATCCTTGGAGTCAGGACCGGGGTTAAGAAATTCCACCAGCCGCTTAAAAAAACCGCGCTGGTCCACATGCCGCAAGCGGCGCTGCGGCAATCTACTGGGGGAAGGTTCGGCCACGAAGGTGCACGGTAGTTGAACAACCCCTAGGATACAACAGCGCGCTGACGCCCGAGGCTGCGCCAGACCCAACGGCGCAAGCGGTAGTAGGCGTATTTGAGCGTGTAATGCCCACGCGCCACACAATCTTGCCACCATTCGCTGGCGCTGGATTGGAAGTCTGCCGGTGGCAGCACCAGGTGCGCCTCGCTCTCGCCGCCCTCGCGCTGCACGCTGGCCCCGGCCTTGCGGGCAATGGCCAGCATGGGCGCGTTTTCGCTCAGGGTGTGTATGACCAGTTGCGACACCCCTTCGTTGCGGGCGTGGCGCATGGCGTGGGCGAACAAGCGTGCCCCGTAGCCGCGCCCGCGTGCCGTGCAAGCCACGCTGACCCCAAACTCGGCGGCCTGTTCTTGGCGGCTGCGCACCATATAGGCCAAGTGCGCCACCGCAATCAGGCGCATGCGCCAATTGAAAATTCCAAACACCTCGTCGCGCTCAAAGCGCAAACCCTCGACGTAGCGCCGAATGTGCGCATCGCTGGCGGCGTAGCCGAAACGCAGGTACCGGTCGTGCTCGCCCAAAGCCAGCAGATGCCGCAAAATGGCCGGTCGATGCAGCGCCCGCAGCGCCGCAATGGGCACACCGATGCGCCCACGCAGGGCTGGACGGATCGGGTTGCGGGATGGGTCAAGGGGGTTCATGGCCCCACTATAAGGGTTTTCCCTGATTTCTGCAGGCCGCATGCGGCCCAACCCACCCAAACAGACTGGTTTTTGCAACACCTGTTGCGCCTGAGCCTCATCGAGCGGGCGCAACTGGCGCGACAGCTTGGCACGACCTTCACCCCTTGCTGTAGCGGGCGCGACAGCACCCAAGGGCTTGCCCTGAGTCGGCTGCAGCCACAAGCGGCCACAATGCAGGCTCCTTTGCGCTCCCTTTTTGCCTCATCATCTGCCGCTTGCCTTATGGAAAAAATCTGGCTCCAAAGCTACCCGCCCGGTGTGCCGCATGAAATCGATGCGTCGCAGTACCGCAGCCTCAATGAACTGTTCGAGGCCTCGTTTCGCGAGCATGCCCAGCGCCCGGCCACGGTCTGCATGGAGCGCTGGATGAGCTACGCCCAGCTCGACCACAAGAGCCAGGCGCTGGGGGCTTATCTGCAGTCGCTCGGCTTGCCCACCGGCAGCCGGGTGGCAATCATGCTGCCCAACCTGCCGCAGTTTCCCATCACCATGGCCGCCGTGTTGCGCGCGGGCTACACCTGCGTGAATGTGAACCCGCTCTACACCGCGCGCGAGCTCGAGCACCAGCTCAAGGACTCCGGGGCCGAAGCCATCGTGATCCTGGAAAACTTCGCCCACGTGCTCGAAGAGGTGATCGAACGCACGCAGGTCAAGCACGTGGTGGTGGCCAGCATGGGTGAGCTGCTGGGCTGGTGGTATGGGCGCTGGATCACGTTTGCCGTGCGGCACCTGGCCAAGATGGTGCCGCGCTACCGCCTGCCGCTGCACGGGCGCACCATCGTGCCATTCAAGCAGGCGCTGCAAAGCGGCCACAAGCTGCGCTTGCAGCCGCCCACGCTCACGCACGACTCAATCGCCTTTTTGCAATACACCGGCGGCACCACCGGGCTGTCTAAAGGGGCCATCCTCACCCATGGCAACGTAATCGCCGCCACCTTGCAGGCCGAGGCCTGGTTCACCCCGGCGCTGGACAAGCTCGGCGACGTGAGCCGCGCCAACCACATCATGGCGCTGCCGCTCTACCACATCTTTGCCCTCACCCTGATGCTGCTGGTGCTGCGCCACGGCTCGCACGCCACCCTGATCCCCAACCCGCGCGACATCCCCAAGTTCATCGAGGTGCTCAAGAGCCGGCCGTTTCACTTCCTGCCCGCCGTCAACACGCTGTTCAATGGCCTGCTCAACCACCCGCGCTTCAAGCAGGTCGATTGCTCCAACCTGGTGCTGTCGCAGGCCGGTGGCATGGCGGCCTCGGAGGCCACGGCGCGCCAGTGGAAAGCGGTCACCAAAAGCCCCATGATCGAGGGCTGGGGCATGAGCGAGACCTGCGCCATCGGCACCAACAACCCGGTCACCAGCACCGAATTCACCGGCAGCATCGGGCTGCCGCTGCCCAGCATCGACATCGCCATCAAGGACGATGCGGGCCTCGACCAGCCGGCTGGCAGCCCGGGCGAGATCTGCATCCGCGGCCCCAACGTGACGCCGGGCTACTACCAAAAACCGGAAGAAAACGCCAAGGTGTTTACCGCCGACGGCTTTATGCGCACCGGCGACATCGGCATCATGGACGCACGCGGCTACACCCGCATCGTCGATCGCAAGAAAGACATGGTGATCGTCTCGGGCTTCAACGTCTATCCGGCCGAGCTCGACCAGGTGATCGGCCTGTGCCCGGGCGTGCTCGAATGCGCCAGCGTGGGCGTGCCCGACGAGCGCACCGGCGAGGCGATCAAGGTCTATGTGGTGCGCAGCGACCCGACCTTGAGCGAAGAGGCGCTGCTGCGCTTCTGCCACGACCAGCTCACCGGCTACAAGCGCCCTAAATACGTAGAATTCCGCGACGAACTGCCCAAAAGCAATGTGGGCAAGATTTTGCGCCGCGAACTGCGCCAGAAATAAGCCCCATCAGCGCCTTGCACTCCGCCTTGCACTCCGCCTTGCACTCCGCCTTGCCCCCTGCTCTGCCCACCGCCCCACCCCCTGCCCTGCCGCCGGGCGTGAGCGTGTTCGAGCGCGGCTGGCTCTCGTCCAACAATGTGTTGCTCGACAGCCCCGACGGCGCGGCGCTGGTCGACAGCGGCTACGCCAGCCACGCCGACCAGACCGTGGCGCTGCTGGAGCAGGCGCTGCAAGGCCGCCCGCTGCAATACCTGCTCAACACCCACTTGCACAGCGACCACTGTGGTGGCAACGCCGCCCTGCAGGCGCGCTTTCCCGCCGTGCAAACCTGGATACCGCCGGGCCAGGCCGAGGCCGCCCGCGCTTGGGACGAAGGCGCTTTAAGCTTTCGCGCCACCGGCCAGCGCTGCCCGCGCTTTGCCTTTGACGCGCTGCTGCAACCCGGCCAGACTCTGGCGCTGGGCGGGCTGGCGTGGCAACTGCACGCCGCCCCTGGGCATGACCCGCACGCACTGCTGCTGTTTGAGCCACAGCAGCGGCTCTTGATCAGCGGCGACGCGCTCTGGCCCAACGGCTTTGGCGTGGTGTTCCCGGAGCTCGACGGCGAACCCGGCTTTGCCGAAGTGGCGGCCACGCTCGATTGCATCGAGGCGCTGGAGCCGCAGTGGGTGATCCCCGGCCACGGGGCCGTGATCGCCGGTGCAGCCGCCGTGGCGCAGGCGCTGGCGCGTGCCCGCAGCCGGCTGGCGCAGTTTGCCAACAACCCTGACCGGCACCGAGAGTACGCGATCAAGGTGCTGCTCAAGTTCCGGTTGCTCGAATGGCAGCGCATTGGGCTGGACGATTTTTTGGCTTGGGCCGAGGGCACGCCCTATTTGCAGCAATTGCACCAACGCCACGGCGCCGGGCAGCCGCTGCGCGCCTGGGTGCAGCAGCGCATCGACGCCCTGGTGCAAAGCCAGGCGGCGCGGCTGGAACGCGATGCGCAGGGCCACTGCTGGCTGCTCGATGCCTGAAAGCGCTTAGCGCCCTCTGCTGCGTCTTAAAGGCCCAGCATCAACTGCACATTCTGCACTGCCGCACCGCTGGCCCCTTTGCCCAGGTTGTCCAGCCGCGCCACCAGCACGGCGTGCCTGCGCGCTTCGTTGCCAAACACATGCAGTTCCATGCTGTCACGGCCGGCCAGCGCCACGGCGTTGAGTTTGCCATCTGGGTTTTCGCCCGGCACCGTCACCACCGCGCTGCCGGCGTAGTGCGCGCGCAGCGCCTGCTCCAGGTCGGCGGCGCGCACCTGGCCGGGCAGTTCATCTAGGTGCAGCGGCAGTTGCACCAGCATGCCTTGGGCAAAGTTGCCCACCGAGGGCACAAACAGCGGCCGGCGCGTGAGGCCGGTGCAGGCCATGATTTCGGGCAGATGCTTGTGCTCCAGGCCGAGCGCGTAAAGCTCGAAAGCGGGTGCCTGGCCGGCCTCGTAGGCCTCGATCATCGTGCGCCCACCGCCGCTGTAGCCGCTCACGCTGGGCAGGCAGAGCGGGAAATCGGGCGGGAGCAGCCCCGCGGCTATCAATGGCCGAATGAGCGCAATGGCCCCGGTAGCGTAGCAGCCGGGGTTGCTCACGCGCTCGGCGCGCCGGATCGCCTCGGCCTGCCCAGCGCAGAGCTCGGCAAAGCCATAGACCCAGCCCGCTGCCACCCGGTGCGCGCTGGAGGCGTCTATCACGCGCGGGGCACGGCCAGTCTCGGCCTTGAGCGCATCGAGCAGCGCCACCGACGCGCGCGCCGCATCGTCGTGCAGGCACAAAATCACCAGGTCGGCCTGCGCCATCAGGGCGCGCTTGGCCTGCGCGTCTTTGCGCTGCTCGGGTGCAATGGCCAGCAGCTCGATGGCCGGCAGATGCGCCAGCCGCTGGCGGATTTGCAAGCCCGTGGTGCCGGCCTCGCCGTCGATGAAAAGTTTGGGCATGGCGTTGAAACTCCAACCAAGTTTTATGCCCTGATTGTGCGCCAAAGTGGGGGCACAAACCGCACGCCACTGGCCGTCGGTGCGGGGCGAATAATCGAAGCCTGAAGCCTAGCCGCAGCGCGGCAGCCAATGGAGGCGCTGTCAGTTTCGCATCAGCTTGGGTGCGGAGCTGCGTGATACAGTGCAGGCTTCGTGTGCCTGTGTGCGCGTCGCACCCAATTTAGAGAGCGATTTTTATGAAAATTCACGAGTATCAAGGCAAGGATATCTTGCGTCAATTCGGCCTGCCGGTGCCCCGTGGCATCCCCGCCTTCACGGTGCAGGAAGCGGTGGAAGCTGCGCAAAAACTCGGCGGCCCGGTGTGGGTGGTCAAGGCCCAGATCCACGCCGGTGGGCGCGGCAAAGGCGGCGGCGTCAAGGTCGCCAAAAGCGTGGAGCAGGTGCGCGAGCTGGCCGGGCAAATCCTGGGCATGCAGCTCGTCACGCACCAAACCGGCCCCGCTGGCCAAAAAGTGCGCCGCCTCTACATCGAAGACGGCGCCGACATTCAAAAAGAATACTACCTCTCGCTCGTGACCGATCGCGGCACGCAAAAAGTGGCCTTCATCGCCTCCAGCGAAGGCGGCATGGACATTGAGGAAGTCGCGCACGCGACACCCGAAAAGATCGTCAAAGTGTTTGTTGACCCGCTGATTGGCCTCACGGCCGAGCAAGGCGCGCAACTGGCGCAGGGCGTGGGTATGCCAGCCGACTCGCAAGCGCAGTTCATCGACATCTGCCAGCGCCTGTACCGCTGCTACATGGAGACCGACGCCTCGCTGGTCGAGATCAACCCGCTCAACCGCGACGCCAAAGGCCAGCTCATCTGCCTCGACGCCAAGTTCAACTTCGACGCCAACGCGCTCTTTCGCCTCCCCGAAATCGTCGCCCTGCGCGACCTCGACGAAGAAGACCCGGCCGAAATCGAAGCCTCCAAGTTTGACCTGGCCTACATCAGCCTCGACGGCAACATCGGCTGCCTGGTCAACGGCGCCGGGCTGGCCATGTCCACCATGGACACGATCAAGCTCTTTGGCGCCGAGCCGGCCAACTTCCTCGACGTGGGCGGCGGCGCCACGCCCGAGAAGGTCACCGAAGCGTTCAAGATCATGCTCAAAAACGACCGCGTGAAAGCGATTTTGGTCAATATCTTTGGCGGCATCATGAAGTGCGACACCATCGCCACCGGCATCATCACCGCCTGCCGCGCCGTGAACCTGAACGTGCCGCTGGTGGTGCGCATGAAGGGCACCAACGAGGAGCTGGGCAAGAAGATGCTGGCCGAATCGGGCCTGCCCATCATCAGCGCCGACACCATGGCCGATGCGGCCCAAAAAGTCGTCGCCGCCGTGCAGACCTCCGCCACCGCCTAAGCAGACCAGGACCCCATCATGAGCATTCTGATCAACCAAGACACCAAGGTCATCACCCAGGGCATCACGGGCAAAACCGGCCAGTTCCACACCGAAAAGTGCCAAGAGTACGCCAACGGCAAAAACTGCTTCGTCGCGGGCGTCAACCCCAAAAAGGCCGGTGAGCGCATTTTCAACATCCCGATCTACGCCAGCGTCAAAGAAGCGGCCACGCAGACCGGCGCCACCGTGTCGGTGATCTACGTGCCGCCGGCCGGTGCCGCCGACGCGATCTGGGAAGCGGTAGAGGCCGAGCTCGATCTGGCGATCTGCATCACCGAAGGCATACCGGTGCGCGACATGCTGATGCTGCGCAACAAAATGAAGGCCAAGGTGGCCGCCGGTGGCAAGGAAACCCTGCTGCTGGGCCCCAACTGCCCGGGCCTGATCACGCCCGAAGAAATCAAGATCGGCATCATGCCCGGCCACATCCACCGCAAAGGCCGCATCGGTGTGGTGAGCCGCTCCGGCACCCTGACCTACGAGGCGGTGGCGCAACTGACCGAGATCGGCCTGGGCCAGTCGTCGGCGGTGGGCATCGGCGGCGACCCGATCAACGGCCTCAAGCATATCGACGTGATGCGCCTGTTCAACGACGACCCCGACACCGACGCCGTGATCATGATCGGCGAAATCGGCGGCCCCGACGAGGCTGAGGCGGCGCTGTGGTGCAAAGCGAACATGAAAAAACCGGTGGTCGGCTTCATCGCCGGCGTCACGGCACCAGCCGGCAAGCGCATGGGCCACGCCGGTGCGCTGATCGCCGGTGGTGCCGACACCGCCGACGCCAAGCTGGCCATCATGGAAGAATGCGGCTTCACCATCACGCGCAACCCCTCCGAAATGGCGCGCCTGCTCAAGCGCTTGCTCTGAGCTGTAACTCGGTTTAAGGGCCACAGCAGCCGCTGCAACCTCGTCTTGGCACCCTGTTGCAGCCATGCCATCGTTAGCAATCACGCTGGATGGCGCTGCTGCACAGGTGGTCGGTCTGGTGCACCCGCGCACTACGCTGGGCAGGCGCGGGTACAACGACATCGTGGTCGACCACTTGGCCATCAGCGGTGAGCATGCGCTGTTCGTGCTGCACCCTGATGGCGTGGAGCTGATCGACCTGCACAGCACCAACGGCACCTACGTCAATGGTCGGGCCATCGATGCGCTGCGCATCGGGCCCGACGACCTGATCGAGATCGGGCGCTGCCAAATCCGCCTGATCGAAGGCGATCCGGTGGCCCCGCCGGTCCAGGCAGGCCGCACAGAGGCCAGCCCCCAAGCGCGACTGCGCCTGCTCGGCACCGCCGCTGCCGGCAAGGAAATGGCCCTGCAAAAACCCGTCACCACCGTGGGCAAACCGGGCGTGGCCGTAGCCGCCATCGCGCGCAACGCCAGCGGCTACACCCTGGCCTGGGTGGAAGGGTCGGCGGTGCTGCTCAACGGCGCGCCCGTGTCTGCGGCCTCGGTGGCGCTGGCGCACCTGGACCAGATCATGGTTGCGGGCATCGAATTGCAGTTTTTGCTGGACTAAAAAACCCAGCCAAGGCAGGCCTAGGCGACTTGGTCAGATGCCAAGGCTCTAATCGGGGGCACCGAGGAGCCGCGCCCCCTGCAATAGCGCGCGCGTGCGCTCGGCTTCGCGCCGCGCCGCCTGGGCAAAGTCGGGGCCCGCGCTGGCGTACAAAATGGCGCGCGAGGAATTGACCGCAATCAGCGCCTGGGTTTGCTGCGCGCTGCCACGCCAGCCAGCGCGCACCGTGGCTGCGGCATCACCACCTTGCGCACCGACGCCGGGAATGAGCAGCGGCAGCGTGGGGGCGAGGGTGCGCACGCGCTCGATTTCTTCCGGGTAGGTGGCGCCCACCACCAGCCCGAGCTGGCCACTCAGGTTCCACGGCCCCTGCGCCAGCCGGGCGATATGCTCGTACAGCAACGGCTGCCCCGGCACGCTGGCCAGACGCTGGTTTTGCAGCTCGTCGCCACCGGGGTTGCTGGTGCGGCAGAGCAGAAACACGCCCTTGCCGGGGTATTGCAGATAGGGCTGGATGGTATCGAAGCCCATGAAGGGCGAGAGCGTGACCGCATCGGCCCCGTAGCGCTCGAAGGCTTCGCGCGCGTACTGCTCGGCGGTGCTGCCGATGTCGCCGCGCTTGGCGTCCAGAATGATGGGCACATGCGGGGCCGCCACGCGTATGTGCGCCAGCAGGTGTTCGAGCTGGTCTTCGGCACGGTGCGCAGCAAAGTAGGCGATCTGCGGCTTGAAGGCCAGCGCCAGGTCGGCCGTGGCATCGACGATGGCGGCGCAAAAATCGTAAATGCGCGCTGGGTCGTTGCGCCAAGGGTGCGGAAAACGCGCCGGGTCTGGGTCTAGCCCCACGCACAGCAGCGACTGGTGGCGGCGCTCGGCCGCGTACAGCATCTCGACGAAGTTCATGGGCCCGATTGTAGGCTTGGCATCTGCTACGCTACGATGTATGTGCCAACTGCTCGGACTCAACTGCGCCACCCCGACCGACGCCCAATTCAGCTTCAGCGGCTTGCGGCGCCGCGGTGGGGCCACCGACCACCACGCCGATGGCTGGGGCATCGCCTTTTTCGAGGGCAAGGGGCTGCGCCTGTTTGTGGATTGCGAGAGCGCGGCGCACTCGCCCATGGCCGAGTTCCTGCGCCACTACCCGCTCAAAAGCACCCACATCATCGCCCACGTGCGCAAAGCCACCGAAGGCGCGGTGCGGCTGGAAAACACGCACCCCTTTTGCCGCGTGCTGTGGGGCCGGCACTGGGTTTTTGCGCACAACGGCGATCTCAAAGACTACCGCCCACACCTGCACAGCCACTTTCACCCGGTGGGCGACACCGACAGCGAGCGTGCCTTTTGCTGGTTGCTGCAAGAGCTGGCCAAATCGCACGCCAGCCTGCCCAGCGTGCCCGAGCTCACGCTCACGCTGCGCGAGCTGCTGCCCCAGGTGCGTCGCCACGGCAGCTTCAATTTTTTGCTATCTAACGGCGAGGCGCTGTGGGCGCATTGCAGCACCCAACTGCACTACCTGGTGCGCCAGCACCCCTTTGCGCACGCGACCCTGATGGACGAAGACTGGACCGTGAATTTTGCCGAAGTCAACCAGCCTGGCGACCGCGCCGCCGTGGTCGTCACCACACCGCTGACGCGCGACGAGTGCTGGACCCCTTTCGCCGCAGGCGAGCTCAAGGTGTTTGTGGGGGGCTTGCCGCTGGCCGATGTGTGAACCGCCAACCGCTCCAATGCCTATGCCAGCGCACGCTCCAGCGCATCCAAAAAGCACGCCGCCACGTCAAAGCCGGTTTGGTCGGTGATTTCCTGAAAACAGGTTGGGCTGGTGACGTTGATTTCGGTCACGCAGTCGCCGATCACGTCCAGCCCCACCAGCAACAAGCCGCGCGCGGCCAGCTTGGGGCCGATGGCGCGCGCGATGGCCCAATCGCGCGTGCTCAGGGGCTGCGCCACCCCTTTGCCACCGGCGGCCAGGTTGCCGCGCACCTCGCCGCCCTGCGGGATGCGCGCCAGGCAAAAGGGCACTGCCTCGCCGCCGATCAGCAGCACGCGCTTGTCGCCCTGCGCAATTTCGGGCAAGAAACGCTGCACCATCACGGTGCATTGGCCGTGGCGGTTCAGGGTTTCGATGATCGATCCCAAGTTCAGACCCTCGGGGCCGACGCGGAAAATCCCCATCCCGCCCATGCCGTCGAGCGGTTTTAGGATGATGTCGCGCTGCTCGGCGTGAAAGGCGCGGATGGCGGCGGCCGAGCGCGTGACCAGCGTGGGCGGGGCGAACTCGGCAAACTCCAGCAGCGCCAGCTTTTCTGGGTGCTCGCGCAGCGCCTGCGGCTGGTTGAAGACCCGCGCCCCTTCGCGCTCGGCTTGCTGCAGCAGGTGCGTGGCGTAGAAGTATTCGCTGTCGAAGGGTGGGTCGGTGCGCATCAGCACCGCGTCGAAGTCGCGCAGTGCCACGTCTGCCGTGGCACAAACGCGGTACCAGTCGGTGGCGTGGCCGGTGAGCTCGATCGTTTGCACCCGCGCCTGAACCGGCGCGCCGCTGCGCCAGTGCAAATCGGCCGCCGTGCACACCGCCAGCGCGTGGCCGCGGCGCTGGCACTCGCGCAGCATGGCAAAGCTGCTGTCTTTGTAGATTTTGAAGCCAGCCAGCGGGTCGACCACAAACAGCAGCCGCCGCACGGGCGCGCTCACACCAGCTCCTCGGCCAGCGGGTCGGTGGCTTCGAGCTCGTAGCTGGCCGCAAGCATCGCCAGCCGGGCGATCACGCCGTAGAGGTAGAAGCGATTGGGCACACTGGCCCCTGGCTTGTGGCCAGGTTGTGGCTGCTGCGCCCCCTTCTCGAAAGCCAGCGGCACAAAGCTGGAGCCGGGGGCGTTGAGGTTTTCATCCACGCCGCGCTCGGCATGGACGCGGTAAAAACCGCCCACCACGTAGCGATCCATCATATACACCACCGGCTCGGCCACGGCGTCGTTGACGCGCTCGTGCGTCAGCACCCCTTCTTGAATGATCACGTCCGAAACCGGCTGCCCGTCTTTGATGACGGCCATTTTGTTCTTGGTCTTGCGGTTGAGCTCGTTGAGATCGGCGGCGTCGCGCACCGTCATCACGCCCATGCCGTAGGTGCCATTGTCGGCCTTGACGATCACGAAGGGTTTTTCGCGAATGCCGTATTCTTTGAACTTCTTTTTGATTTTGCCCAGCAGCGCATCGACGTTGTTCTGCAGGCACTCCATCCCGGTGCCTTCGGCGAAGTTGACTTGCCCGCAGTGGTTGAAGAGCGGGTTGATGAGCCACGGGTCCATGCCCAGCAGCTTGCCAAAGCGCTTGGCCACGGCCTCGTAGGCGGCAAAGTGCTGGCTCTTTTTGCGCACGTGCCAGCCCGCGTGCAGCGGCGGCAGCAGGTACTGCTCGTGCAAGTCTTCCAAAATTCCGGGCACCCCGGCGCTCAAGTCGTTGTTGAGCAGCACCGTGCAGGGGTCGAAGTGCTTGAGCCCGACGCGCCGCCCTTGCCGCAGCAGCGGCTCGATGCGCACCTGCTCGCCATTGGGCAAGTCGATGGTCACCGGCGACTTGAGCTCGGGGTTGAGCGAGCCGAGCCGCACATTGAGGCCCGCTTGGTAAAAGATTTTCTGCAACTGCGCCACGTTCATCAGGTAGAACATGTTGCGCGTGTGGTTCTCGGGCACCAGCAGCAGGTTTTTGGCTTCGGGGCAGATTTTTTCGATCGCCGCCATGGCCGCCTGCACCGCCAGCGGCAGCATTTCGGGCGTGAGGTTGTTCCAGCCACCGGGGAATAGGTTGGTGTCCACCGGGGCCAGCTTAAAGCCGGCGTTGCGAATATCGACCGAGCTGTAAAACGGCGGCGTGTGCTCCATCCATTCGAGCCGAAACCAGCGCTCGATGACGGGGGTGGATTCGAGCACACGCTGCTCGAGTTCGTTGATTGGGCCGGTCAGGGCTGTGACAAGATGTGGAACCATGGCCCGACTTTAACCGAACCGGGTTTCAAAAATTCTCCCACTCACCCTCGGCGTTGTCGACTGCCTTGGTGCTGGCTTTGGCACTGCTGCGGTTGGTCAGGGCCTTGACCAAGGCGCTAGTGTGGTGTTGCGCGCTTGATGGAACAAATAAGACCGATGGATTTTTGGCCCTGATTAGGCGCAACACCACACTGGGTTGCTGGCGGCCTGCTCGGTGCGCCGGCTCAGGTCTTGGTTGTCGCTGGCCATTTCAATATCAAACCAACTCAGCGCGATCGGGCCGCCAAACGCCGATCGGCTCCTTGGTAGTGGGTGCCCTTGCCATGCCCACGGGTCGCCGTCGGCTGCAGGGGCGGGTGCATGGGGTGCGCCGCGTCGGGCAGCCTAAACACCGCCACCAGCTCGCTCAGGCGCTGCGCCTGCTCGCGCAAGGCCTGCGCGGCGGCGGCGCTTTGCTCGACCAGGGCGGCGTTTTGCTGCGTCATCTGATCGAGCTCGGAAACCGCGTCGTTAACAGCCGTCAGGCCGTTGGCCTGCTCGCCACTGGCGTTGCTGATCTCGGTGATAAATGCCGAGACCTTTTGTGCGTTGGCCACGATTTCGCGGATGTTGGCCCCGGCCTGGTGCACCAGTTGCGTGCCGGCCCCTACCTTCTCGACGCTGGCACCTATGAGCTGCTTGATCTCGCGCGCAGCCGCCGCGCTGCGACCGGCCAGCGCGCGCACCTCGGTGGCCACCACGGCAAAGCCGCGCCCGGCCTCACCGGCGCGCGCCGCTTCCACCGCCGCGTTGAGGGCCAAAATGTTGGTCTGAAACGCAATGCCGTCGATCACCCCGATGATGTCGTGAATCTTTTGGCTGCTCTGGTTGATTTCGTCCATGGTGCGCACCACCTGGCCCACCACTTGACCGCCGCGTTCGGCCACCGTGGCGTTGTTTTGCGCCATGCCAAGGGCCGAGCGCGCGGCCTGGCTCGATTGCTGCACCGCCACCGTGATCTGGTCCATGCTGCTGGCGGTCTGCTGCAGGTTGCTGGCCGTCTGCTCGGTGCGGTTGCTCAGGTCTTGGTTGCCGCTGGCGATTTCGCCGCTGGCCTGGTGGATGCTCTCGGCCGCCTGGCGCACCTCACCCACGGTGCGCCCCAGCGAAGCCTGCATGTCGGCCAGATTGCGCATCAAATCGGTCAATTCGTCGTGCCCGCTCAAGTCGGGCTGGGTGCCAAGGTCACCGCGTGCAATCGCCACCGCCAGCCCTTGCGCCTGCTCCAGTGGCCGCGTGATGCTCACCAGATTGAGCAAGGTGGAAGGCAGCACGATCAACAAGGCCAGCCCCAGCACCGCCAAAAACAGGCCCACGGCCCAGGCACTGGTGCTGGCTGAGCGCTGCGCCAGCGCCTCAAGGGCGGCGCGTGCGGCCGGCTCCTGCGCACCTTGTTGCGCCAACTGCAGCAGCTCGGCCTGGATTGCACCCAGACTTTGCATGCCCCACCAGCCCACCGCCCCCAGCAGCAACAGCAAGGCAAACACCACCCCGATCGCACCCACCATGCGCAAGCGTATAGAGAAACTGCGCATCAGGGCGGTGGCGCTCATGCGCCGCTCCGGGTATCGATCAGACCCATGTCGGCGCTGGCCATGAGGGCCTCGATGTCCATCAAAATCAACATGCGCTCGTTGACGCTGGCAATGCCGGTGATGAAGCTGGTGTCCACCGCCGCATTGGCCATGTCGGGCGCCGGACGGATCTGGTCACGCGCCAGTTCCAGCACATCAGAAACCGAATCGACCACCGCCCCCACCACGCGCCCTTTGACGTTGAGCACGATCACCACCGTGAAGCCGTTGTACTCGACCTTCTCGCACCCGAGCTTGATGCGCAAGTCCACCACCGGCACGATCACGCCGCGCAAATTGACCACGCCCTTGAGGTGTGGCGGCGCGTTGGCGATGCGCGTGGGCTCTTCGAAGGAGCGGATTTCTTGCACGCGCAGGATGTCGATGCCGTATTCCTCGGCGCCGAGCCTAAAACTGAGGTATTCGGCACTGCCGCCAGCAGCGGCTGCTGAACCTAGCTTGGTTTGGGACGGAGAATGCTCAAAGGTGTTCATACACACTCCATAAAAATGATGCAAATATAGCAAAAATTCAAGACGGCGACATGTCGCAACCGAGATTTTTCAAAAACCCAATCAGCCGTTGTCGAACTCGACCAAGGTGTGCAAGGCCAGGCCGCTGTCGCGCAAGCGCTGCACCCCCCCTAGGCTGGGCAGTGCCACGATCGCCGCGCCCTCGAGCACCTGCGCACCGAGCTTTTCTAGCAGCTTCTTGCCCGCCAGCATCGTGCCCCCGGTGGCGATCAGGTCGTCGATCAGCAGCACGCGCTCGCCTGCCTGCACAGCGTCGGCGTGCAACTCCACGGTGGCGCTGCCGTATTCCAGCTCGTAGCTTTCCTGCACCGTGGTGTAAGGCAGCTTGCCCTTTTTACGAATCGGAACAAACCCCACACCCAGCTCGTAGGCCAGCACCGCGCCGATGATGAAGCCGCGCGCGTCCAGCCCCGCCACCACGTCGGGGCGCAGGCCGCGCCCCATGTAGCGGTGCACAAAGACATCGATCAGCACCCGAAACACCTTCGGGTCTTGCAGCAGCGGCGTGATGTCACGAAATTGCACCCCCGGGGCGGGCCAGTCGGGCACGGTGCGGATGTGGGCTTTGAGGTAAGCAGATGTATCCATTGGAGCATTATGACTGCGCCTGCGCCCGCTGTGCGCCGCCGCCGACGGTGTTCGGTTGATAATGCGGCCATGGCTTCGACGCAACCCATTGCCACCCCCGTTTTTCGCGCTGCCCCCGATGGCGCGCCCGCGCCCAGCAACGCCCCGGCCAGCGCCCAGCGCCTGCTGCAACTGGCACGCGAGACCTTGGCCATCGAAGCGCAGGCGCTGCACGACATGGCCGCAAGGCTCGATGTGCGCTTTGCCGATGCGGTGCTGCGCATGCTGGCCTGCCGCGGCCGCGTGGTGGTGAGCGGCATGGGCAAGAGCGGCCACGTGGGGCGCAAGATCGCCGCCACCCTGGCCTCCACCGGCACCCCGGCGCTGTTCATGCACCCGGGCGAAGCCAGCCACGGCGACTTGGGCATGATCACCAGCGCCGACGTGCTGCTGGCCATCAGCAACAGCGGCGAGAGCGAGGAGCTGAGCGCCATTTTGCCCCTGATCAAGCGCATGGGCGTGCCCTTGCTGGCCATGACCGGCCGCCCAGACTCCAACCTGGGCCGCCACGCCGACGTGCTGCTCGACACCAGCGTGGCCAAAGAAGCCTGCCCACACAACCTGGCCCCCACCGCCAGCACCACGGCCCAACTGGCGATGGGCGATGCGCTGGCGGTGGCCTTGCTGGACGCGCGCGGCTTCAAGGCCGAAGACTTTGCCCGCTCGCACCCCGGCGGCGCGCTCGGGCGCAAGCTGCTCACCTTGGTCACCGACGTGATGCGCCCGGCCGAGCAAGCCCCGCGCGTGGGCCTGCAAGCCAGCCTGCCCGAGCTCATGCGCGAGATCAGCGCCAAGGGGCTGGGCGCCACCGCCGTGGTCGATGGCAACGACGTGCCAGTCGGCATCTTCACCGACGGCGACTTGCGCCGCCTGATCGAGCGCGGGGCCGATCTGCACGCCCTCACCGCCGCGCAAGTCATGCACCCGGCCCCGCACACGGTGCGCCCGCAGGCGCTGGCGGTCGAAGCGGCCGAGCGCATGGAGGCGCACCGCATCACCAGCGTGCTGGTGGTCGATGAAGCCGGCCGCCTGTGCGGTGCCCTCAACAGCCACGACCTGATGCGCGCCAAGGTCATTTGATTCCTACGCCCACCGCCAAGCCCACTTCATGTCCTCTACACCCTATCCAGTCGCGGCGCAGCCGGCCCCCTCGATCGACCCCGCCCTGCCGGCGTTGCGCCCCAGCCTGCAGTTCGACCCCGCTGTGTTGCTGCGCGCCCAAGGCATACGGGTGGTGTTTTTCGACATCGACGGCGTGCTCACCGACGGCGGCCTGTACTTCAGCGACGCGGGCGAGACCCTCAAGCGCTTCCACAGCCTCGACGGCCACGGCATCAAGCTGCTGCAGCGCGCCGGCATCGAGGTGGCGGTGGTGAGCGGCCGCGACTCGGCCCCCTTGCGCACCCGCTTGCAGGCGCTGGGCGTGAAGCACAGCCGGTTGGGCTGTGAAATCAAAAAGCCCGCCGCCGAAAGCCTGTTGAGCGCGCTGAGCCTAGGCTGGCACGAGGCCGCCGCCATGGGCGACGACTGGCCCGACCTGCCCCTATTGCGCCGCTGCGCGCTGGCGGTGGCGCCGCCGCAGGCCCACCCCGAAGTGCGGCAGGTGGCGCACCACACCACCCTAGCGGCAGGCGGCCACGGCGCTGCGCGCGAGCTCTGCGACCTGCTGCTGGTGGCCAGCGGCCACTACGCCCGCTTGCTGCAGGAGGCCGGTGCTTGAACCCCCGCCCTAGCTTGGGGCCCGCGCCTGTGCTTGCAACCGTGCCAGCCCGCGCGCTGGGGCGCGACCCGGCGCGGCTGCTCAAGCGCGCCTGGGACCAC
>Ga0208609_100079_pt1 | contig 48180 bp, 54 predicted proteins | sample SubbioR11_8A_Apr_FD_184813 | JGI IMG/M metagenome (GOLD analysis project Ga0208609, IMG submission 184813) | Serpentinite rock and fluid subsurface biosphere microbial communities from McLaughlin Reserve, California, USA - CR11_8A_Apr (SPAdes) | ecosystem: Environmental > Terrestrial > Deep...
CTTCTTGCCCGCCATCGCTTACCTCAAGATGTCCACTTCCGATGGTGGACATCTAGCAGGCACTCCATCACGTCGTCAGAGCGGGGAAACCGGACAGATACGTTCATCCGCGGCTGTTGCCGACTCGCGTCAAAGCGCGCGCGGGGCTGGTTCCTGGTGACATCCATGTAGATGCGATCGCCCGGTATTTGTACCATATTCAGCCGGGCGGGTCGGCCATGCGCTACGGTGTCGCCATCGGCCGTGACGGACTTTACGAACCGGGAACCTACTCGATCAGGCGCAAAGCGAAGTGGCCCGGCTGGACGCCGACCCCAGCGATGATCGCAAGAGAGCCAGAGATTTACGCACAATTCGCCAATGGAATGGCACCAGGTCCAGACAATGCTCTGGGATCGCGCGCGCTCTACCTTTATCTGGGCGACCGGGATACGTATCTGCGCATTCATGGAACCCCGCTTCCACGGTCGATTGGCAGCCGCGCAAGTTCAGGCTGCGTACGTATGGTCATGCCGCACATAAACGATCTGTACGATCAGGTGCAAACTGGCGTGACAGCGCACCTTTACCCAGCTGAAGAGGGCAACAGGGTGACGACAGCGTGACAGACATCCCTGGTCACAAGCACCAACGAAAGTGCGTTGATCTGGATATGCACACGTAGCAGCGTTTAGTTGCATCGCATGCAATGGGCTTAGCCCGCTGCGCTGGATTTGATTGCAGCTTGGGTACATATCGGGCGACCCGCCACAGTTCGCAGCGGCAGCATTGTCGTCTCGACCGGACCAATGTGCCGGTACCAGTAACAGCCGTCTTCTGGCATCAAGACCACTTCCTGAAGGTTCTGGTAGGGCGCAGCAAGCGCTGCGACCCCTTCTGGTAGCTCCTTGAAAAAACCGGATTCTTTGTCGACTGACCGACTGGCCGGAACGGAACAGGCGGTAAGAAACATACAACAGCCAATCAGAGCAAGAATGTGATTAGATCTCCGTAACATAAAGGTCCTCCTGGTCGGGACACCCAACATCTCAGATCGCGCTTGAAACCCATGTTTCGACGATGGAATGCTGAAGCTCGCGTGTCTGTGTTTTTCCTTCGATCAAAGCGATCACTAGACCCTAACGACGCGTGTACAACTTCTAGCTGCTCGAGATTCAACTGCTGTCAGCGCGCTATCGGCGCGGTTCACTCAATTGTGTAGCAAGATACAATCGGAAAGTACCTCACACGGAAGCAGGAGACGGGGAGGCAGATTGCATCTGTGCTCACCCTGCCGCTCTTGCCGGGCGGCATCAAGATTTGCCGCAAACCATAGCCTTACGTTTCATCCGCCTGACGGTTTCTGCACGTTCCCGTGAACGCTTCGGGGCTGAGCAAATGGGCAGGTGTTGCAGCAGGAACAGAATTTTCCATTTCTTCAGTTATCTTTCGACGAACCATGTTTGCCAGGATGATGTTTTGCGAGTAGAGCCCCTTTGGTTCCCAAGCTACGAAGAAGAGAACTCGCTTGCAGCTCAAGTTGCTTGAGGTGTTAGCAAACTCTCGAGCTGATGTCGTCGAATGGCGGGCGATGGCACATATTTCAATCTGTCGAAAAAAAGCAGGGCCCATGTTTGAAATTTCTGGCGTCGGGGTCCTCGCGGCCTTTTTGGGAGGGGCTCTGTCATTCCTGTCCCCGTGCGTACTGCCGCTCGCTCCTGGCTATGTTTCCTACATAGCAGGGCAACCTGGGCCAAGTTCGCGCGAAAAGGCACAGATGAGAACTCGCCTGCATAGCCTGCTCTTGAGCCTGTACTTCGTCATGGGCTTTTCGACCGTTTTTATCTCATTGGGCGCAGGTGCAAGTCTTCTCGGTGGCTTGCTTTTGCAATGGAAGTACGAGCTCGGTATTGTCGGCGGTGCGCTAATCATAGTGTTTGGATTGGTCATGACCGGGCTTATACGGCCGGGCATCCTGCTCCGTGACACGCGTTTCACCTTTGATGCAAAAGGCGGAAATCCTCTCGGGGCCTATCTACTTGGGCTTGCTTTTGCCTTCGGCTGGACCCCTTGCATTGGGCCGGTTCTGGGGTCGATTTTGACGGTGAGTGCTGCCTCGGGCACAGATGGCGTAGCCCTTTTGACTGTGTATTCTGCCGGTCTTGGTGTTCCGTTCCTGTTCCTAGCCGCTTTCACCAATGAACTGACTGAACGAATAAGGCGTCTTGGTCGTGCAAGTCTCTGGCTTCATCGGGTAGCGGGCCTTGTCATGATCGCTATGGGCTTCGCCGTAATGACCGGGCAGATTACGGATATTGCATTCTGGCTGCTGGAAACCTTTCCTGTTTTGGGAACGATCGGCTGAGTGTCAGCCCAAGAGCACTGTCGAAAGCAGGTTCACGTTTAGCACGATGATTACGGCTGCAATCAGCCAGCAGAGGCCGGTCAGCCAGCGGGGGGCGACCAGTTCGCCCATCTTGGCGCGGCTGGCGGTGAACATCACCAACGGCACTATGGCGAAGGGAAGCTGGAACGACAGCACGACCTGACTCAGGATCAAAAGCTCCCCCACACCACCGCTGCCGTAGAGCAGGATCACGAAGATCGCCGGGATGATGGCAAGGCCACGTGTGATCAGGCGCCGCGCCCAAGGGGCGATGCGCAGATTGATGAAACCTTCCATCACGATCTGTCCGGCCATGGTGGCGGTGACAGTGGAGTTCAGACCAGCGCACAAAAGCGCCACGCCGAACAGGACCGGCGCGAGCGACGAGCCGAGCAGGGGCTCCAGCAACAGATGCGCCTTGTCGATCTCGGCCACATCGTTTTGACCCACGGTGTAGAAGGCTGCGGCAGCAAGGATCAGGATCGAGGCATTTATCGTCAACGCGAACATCAGGGCGATGGTGCTGTCCCATGTCGCCAGCCGCAGCGCCTCGCGCTTCGAGGGCAGGTCAAGGCCAAAGGCGCGGGTCTGCACGATGCCGGAATGCAAATAGAGGTTATGCGGCATGACCGTCGCCCCGATAATGCCAAGCGCCAGGTAAAGCATCGTCGGGTTGTTGAAAATCTCGCGGCTTGGGGCAAAGCCTGCGATGACCTCGCCCCAGACCGGATCGGCCTGCGCGATCAGCACGACGAAACAGGCGGCGATTAGCGCCATGAGGGAAATGATCAGCGCCTCGATCCAGCGAAAGCCCTTGTTTTGCAACCATAGGATCAGGAACACGTCCGCAGCGGTGATGAAGATTCCAATCTCCAGCGGAATGCCGAAGAGCAGATTCAGGCCGATGGCGGTGCCGATCACCTCGGCCAGGTCGGTTGCGATGATCGCCAGTTCGGCAAAGATCCAGAGTGGGACCGACATCCATTTCGGGAAGGCATCGCGGCAGGCCTGCGCCAGATCGCGGCCCGAGGCGACCGCAAGCCGGGCGCACAGTGACTGAAGCAGGATCGCCATGATGTTCGATAGCAGTGCGACGAAGAGCAGTGTGTAGCCAAAGGCCGCCCCACCGGCGAGCGAGGTCGCCCAGTTGCCAGGGTCCATGTAGCCCACGGCCACCAGATAGCCGGGACCAATGAAGGCGAGGAACCGGCGGAACCGGCTGGTGCCACCGTTGCCGACCGCGATGGTGCGGAAGACTTCGGATAGGGAGGGAGTCTCGCTTTCCTGCCGCCAGGCATTGGTCGTCATGGCTCTTGGCACTCCCGGCTTGATCACGCCCGACAAGACGCGGCGCATAAAGTTAGACAAGGCTAACAATCTGCGCCGCTCCTTTACTTGTCAACCCATCCTATGCGACACTGAACGGATGACAGAGTTCGATCCTGAAACCTATGCCACGTCGGATGACCGGCCCGCGGACCTGCGCGCCGGGGCGTTTCAGGGTGTCCGCGAAGCCCGGCGCAATGAACTGGCCGAGGACTATGTCGAGCTGATCGCCGAACTGATTCACGATCAGGGCGAGGCGCGCCCGGTGGACATCGCCGCCCGGCTTGGTGTGAAGGTGCCGACCGTGAGCAAGACCCTCGATCGTCTCGCGCGAGAGGGGCTGATCACCCGCGCGAAGTATCGGTCGGTCTTTCTGACAGAGGCGGGCCGCGCACTGGCCAAAGAATGCCGGCGGCGGCACGAGATCGTCCTGCGCTTTCTCATAAGCCTCGGCCTTGACCCCGAGACAGCGGAACGCGATGCCGAAGGCATCGAGCACCATGTCAGCGAACGGACACTTGCTCTGTTTTCTTCCTTCGCCAACCGGTCCTGAGCGCTGTCAGGAATTCTCGACCGCGAACCGCACATCGGCGATCAGGCTGTCGGCACTGAAGTTCTCCAACCGCTTGCCATTCAAAAAGAAGGTCGGTGTCTGGCGGATGCCCAGGGCTTCGACATCGGCCGCGTCCTGGTTCAGGATGCCGGTGATCCCCGGAAAGAACTGGTCGGTCTCCGCCTTCTCCAGATTGAGACCTGCAGACCCAGCGATTTCCCAGGCGACATCCATCTCGGGCGAGCCATGAACGGCCCAACCAGGCTGCTGTTCCAGAAGCGCGTCAAGGACAGGTTCGAACTTGTCCTGCATCCGGGCGGCCTCGAGTATCCGCACCGCCTCGTCCGAGCCTTCATGGAAGACGGTGTAGCGCAGCACGACGCGGACCTGCGTTGGAAACTGCCGCCGGATTTCCTGCACCACAGGGTGGTAAGCGCGACATGCCTCGCAGGAGGGATCGAAGAACTCGACAAGTGTGACCTCCGCGTCGGCGGGGCCAAAGCTCGGGGAGTACTCCCGGACCAAAAGCGCCTGATCCTCGGTTGGCGTTGCCGCGGCGGCCGCCTCTGCCTCGGCGACGCGGCGCTGGTTCAGCACAAAGGCGCCACCCGCGAAGGTAGCAAGGCCAAGTGCAGAGGCCCCGATCAGAAGGGTGCGGCGGTTCATGGGCGTTGTCCTTTCGGCAAGAGGAGACAGACAAGGATCGTTGCGAAGGCGACCACGGAAAGATAGGGGATCGGCAGGCCAAGGATCAACTGCGCCTCGCCGGTACAGGAGGGGCCATTCTCGGTGCAGGGCACGATCGGCGCAGGCAAGAGGCCGGCGTAAAGGCCCGAATGCCAGGCAGCCAGAGCCAACCCGGACAAGACCAGCGGCAAGGCGTAGGCGCGCGCCATGCCATCGCCACGCAAGAGCGTTAGTCCAAGTATCGGCACCAGAGGAAACATGGCGATGCGCTGATACCAGCACAGCGTGCAAGGCATCTGGCCCAGCACCTCTCCGATGAAGAGCGCGCCAAGCGTGGCCGCCAGCGCGATCAGGAAGGCGGCGGTCAGGGCAAGGTCGTCGCGTGACAGTTCTTGCGGGTCAGCTTTGGTCAAGAACCGGCTCCTTGCGGCGGCGAAGGGGGAAAGAGGCGGCAATGATCAGGACCGCGCCCAGAGTGATCGCAATATCGGCGACGTTGAACGTAGGCCAGTGCCAATCACGCCAATATAAATCAAGAAAATCGGTCACCGCTCCCTGCCGCAGCCTGTCGATGATGTTACCTAGAGCCCCGCCCACGACCAAACCAAAACCGGTCCGTTCAAACGAGTGCTGCGCCCGAAAAGCCATGACGCTGAAAACGACAGTAAGCGCGCCGGTCAGCGCCGCCATCAGAAGCGGCTTGCCCGCCATGATCTCACCCATCATGCCAAAGCTCGCGCCAGTATTGAATCCGAGGGTGAGGTTGAAGTTCGGAAGGACTGGCACCGCAGTCCCTTGCGACAGCAGCGACAGCGCCGCGGCTTTGGTCAATTGGTCCACCAACATTGTGGCGGCGATCAGGGAAATCAGCATAGTGCGATTCATCGTGCAGCCTTGCGGTTGATGCCGATCCAGCGCGGGACCGATGCTTCATATTGCTCATAGTCCTGTCCGATGGCCGCGCGCAGGGCGACCTCTTCAGAACGGACTTGCGTGCTGGCGGACCAGAGAAACAGGATCGGGGCCAGGACCGTCAGGACAGAGGGCACCGCCAAGGCGACCCCCGCAAGCAGGGCCGCCTGCCCGACGAAGGTAGGGTTGCGGCTGAAGCGGTAAAGCCCGCCCGAGACAAGATCGCCGGTTTCTCCGTCCACCACGCCGACGCGCCAGGATGATCCCATAGACATCTGCGCGGCAAAGGCCACCATCGCACCAAGCCCCGCGACAAAGACCCCGATCAGGCCAAGGAGGACGGCGCGCCCCTCGGTCCAGAGCGGATCAACCTTGTGTAACGTTGGCACGGCGAGCCAGAGAAGCGGCCCGAAGAAGGCGATCGCAAAGGCCACGCGGAACCCCATGGCGGCCAGTCGGTCGCGTCCAGTGGCGCGCGCGAACAACCAGACCGGCCGACCGGCTGCTTGTGCGGCAAGGGCGCTGCCCCAGAAGAATAGCGCCAGATAGCCGAAGAGAAGGGCAAGCGCGGCCCAGCCGAAAGCAGAGATCATGTGCGCAGCCCTTGGGCAGACGGCTTTCGGATGTCGTGACAGCAGGGCCGCAGTAATCCTTCTGGTCCGGGTATTTGCATGGGATGTTCAGGCATGAGTGTCGAAGGTCTTCCTGCTGGATTCGGGTTAGCTTTCATGGGCAACGATCCCGGGTCCGGGCGGGTCCACCTGCACCGTTACGTGGTCGATATCATAAAGGTCGTGAAGTCGCTTCACGACAAGTTCAGGCAGGCTCAGCGGGTCGGCACCGGGCGCTGCGGTCACATGCACCGTTGCGACCGTGGAATTGTCGGTCAGCACCCAGGCGTGGAAGTGCCCCGCCTCGGCAATGCCCGGCAAGGTGGTCAGATCGGCCTCGGCGGCGCGTGCGTCCAGCCCCTGTGGCACCGCCTGCAACAGCACCCGAAGCGAATCCGACACCAGCGACCAAGCCGACCGCACCACAAGGGCTGCGACCAGCACCGACAAGAGCGGGTCAAGGATCATCCAACCAGTCAGCATGATGCCGATGGCGGCCAGAATCGCGCCGACCGAGCCCAGAAGGTCACCCACCACATGCAGGAAAGCGCCTTTGAGGTTGGTGTCGCGCTTGTCGCCACGCGACAGATACCAGGCCCCGGTCACGTTGACCAAAAGCCCGACACAGGCCACCGCCAGCATCGGTCCGGCAAGGACTTCCAGCGGCCTGCCGATCCGTCCGACCGCCTCCAAGGCGATCCAGGCGACCAGCAGCAGGAGCGAGGCCCCGTTCGCCAGCGCCGCCAGTACACGAACGCGGTGAAAGCCGTAGGTGCGCGTGGCATCCGCCGCACGGGCCGCGACCCGGTAGGCGATCAGCGCCAGAAGCAGCGCTGCCGCATCCGACACCATGTGTCCGCTGTCGGCGATCAGGGCCAGCGAGCCCGAGAACCACCCGCCCACCGCCTGCACCACCGCATAGCCGGCTGTCAGCCAGAAGACGACCCTGACCCGGCCAACATTGCCAGAGTCCAGATTGCCGCCGTGATCATGGCCCTCGGACATGCTCTCAGCCCTCGCGTTCCGGGTTGAACCGCAGCAGGCGCAGAGCGTTCAGCGTCACCAGCACCGTAGCACCAGTATCAGCGAGAATCGCAATCCAGAGGCCGGTCAGTCCGAATACCGAGGTCACAAGGAACACTGCCTTCAGGCCAAGCGCGATGGTCACGTTCTGGCGGATATTGGCCATTGCCGCGCGCGACAGGCGGATCGTGGCGGGAATGTCGGTCACCCGGTCGCGCAAGATCGCCGCATCGGCGGTTTCCAGCGCCACATCGGTGCCCGATCCCATTGCCACGCCTACGCTTGCCTGCTTCAGCGCGGGCGCGTCGTTGATGCCGTCGCCGATCATCATCACGCCGCCTTTGGTGCCGATCTCGCGGATGTAGGCGAGCTTGTCCTCGGGCATCATGTCGGCTTCGAACTTCAGCCCGAGGCTTCCGGCAATCGCGGCGGCCGTGCGCGGGTTGTCTCCGGTCAGGATCACCGCAGTCACCCCCATGGCCGTTAGCTGGCGCACCGCGTCCTTCGCGTCCGCCCGCGGCTCGTCCCGCATGGCGATCAGGCCAAGCGGGGTCTTCTCGCGGAATACGGCGACCGCGGTCTTGCCATCCTCTTCGAAGATCGTCGCCTGCCGCAAACCAAGACCGTCGAGCCCGCCATGCTCCATCGCGTAACGCGGAGAGGCGACCCATGCAGGCACGCCGCCCACGGTTGCGACAACCCCCTTGCCCATCAGCGCTTTTGCATCCTGCGACGACAGCGCGGTCACGCCTGCATCTTTGGCCTTGTTCAGGATGGCGATGGCAAGCGGGTGGCTTGACCCCATCTCGACGCCAGCGGCAACGGCCAGAAGCTCGGCTTCGGTAGTGGCCCCGAACGGCACCACGTCCGTCACCTGCGGGCGGCCATGCGTCAGCGTCCCAGTCTTGTCGAAGGTCACGACATCGACCTTCGCCGCAGCCTCGATCACGGCGCCACCCTTCATCAAGAGCCCGCGCCGCGCCCCGGTGGACATGGCCGAAGCGATGGAGGCGGGGACCGAGATGACCAGCGCACAAGGGCAGCCGATCAGGAGCAAGGCAAGGCCGCGGTAAACCCAGGTGTCCCAGGGCTGACCAAAGGCCAGCGGCGGCACCAGCACCACCAGCGCCGCCACGGCAACGATGGCGGGCATATACCAGCGGCTGAAGCGGTCGATGAAGCGTTCGGTCGGCGCGCGGGCCTCCTCGGCCTCTTCGACAAGGCGGATGATGCGGGCGATGGTGTTGTCTTCGGGGCCCTTGGTCACCTTGACCCGCAAGGCGGCCTCGGTGTTGATCGAGCCTGCAAACACGGATTCCCCCGGCCCGCGCGTCTTGGGCACGCTTTCGCCGGTGACCGGGCTTTCGTCCACGCCCGAGGTGCCGTCGGTGATCTCGCCATCGGCCGGAATCCGGTCGCCGGGGCGCACCAGCACGGTCTGACCCACGGACAGGCTCGCGGCAGGTACTTCGCGCGTAGTGTCGCCGGTGACGAGTTGCGCTGTCTTGGGCACCAGATTGGCCAGCGCCCGGATGCCGTCGCGCGCTTTGCCTGCGGCCACACCTTCCAGCACTTCGCCTACCGCAAACAGGAAGACGACCAGGGCCGCCTCCTCGGCCGCGTCGATGAACAACGCACCAATCGCGGCGATGGTCATCAGGCTCTCGATGGTGAAAGGCTGACCCATCCGCAATGCCGCAAAGGCGCGCTGCGCAACAGGGGCCACCCCGATCAGACAGGCGGCAACGAAGGCCCATTTGCCGATCTCGGGCGCAAGATATTCGATGATCCAGGCCGCACCCAGAAGCAGGGCGGTGAAGATCACCAGCTTGCCCTTGCCTGTCTGATACCAGCGCTTGCCCCGGTCAGCTGGGTCGTCATGGACATGGCCAGGGCTGCCGTGACCGCTGTCGTCGCGCGCAGATGCCTTTGCGGTTTTTGGGGCAGCGTCACGGCCTGCATGATCGTGCTTGGTGTGATCTTCCCCGCTGTGATCGTGGCTCGAATGGTCTTGCCCGGCATCATCATGGCCATCGTCGTGGCTGTGGCCCTCGGCTTCGTCGTGGTCATCCTCGGGCACCGAACCCGGAAGCACGAAGTCCTTCTTGGCCCCCGCCTTCCGCGGCTCTATCTGATAACCAAGCGACCGCACGGTGCCTTCGATCTTTTCGCGCGGAGTGGTGCCATCGGCCAGCGTCAGCTTCAACCGTTCGGACATGATTGCCACATTCACATCGCTGACACCCGGCAGACGCCCGACCGCATTCTTGATCTTGGCCGCGCACGCGGCGCAATCCATGCCCGTCACGGTCCATTCAACCGTTGCTGTTGCGTTGGTCGTATCGGAACTCTTGTCAGCCATGATCGCTCCCCCGCCCGAGCTGGGGCAGTTGCCATTATTGATTCGTAGACTTAATGTCTCTAGCAACTATAGCTTCAAGGGGAATCTGATGCTGACCATCGGAAAATTGGGCGAAGCCGCCAGGGTGAAGGTTCCGACCATCCGCTATTACGAACAGATCGGCCTCCTTCCCGAAGCCGAACGCAGCGCGGGCAACCAGCGGCTTTATGGCCGCAAGGCGATGGAACGGCTCGCCTTTATCCGGCATGCGCGCGATCTGGGCTTCACGCTGGAAGCGATCCGCGACCTTCTCAGCCTCTCGGACATACCCGACCAGTCGTGTGCCGCCGCCGATGCCATCGCAAGAGCGCAACTGGCCGAAGTTGAAAGCCGCCTTGCCCGCCTGACCGCGCTGAAAGCCGAACTCGAACGCATGGTCGTGCAATGCGCAGGCGGGAAGATCGCCGACTGCCGGGTCATCGAAGTGCTGGGAGACCATTCCCTCTGCGCGACCGATCACCGCCATCCGGAGACCGAGTTGGCGCAGTAATCAAGCTGGACACCGCGCGACTCAGTCGGCCAGCGTCCCGCGACTTGCCGGTCCGCAAGGGTCAAGGTCGCATTGAGCGTCTTCGGCTAAGTCCGGAACCCGCGCCTGTGTGCGTTTGCGTCGTAGCCTTAGCCAGACGGCACCCCGGGCCAGCGCAGCCAAGGCAATGCCTCCACACAAGATGGCATCAAGGCTGAGTTCGGCCAGCCAGCCGCCGCCGATCCATGTCGCCAAGGGCACGGGCTGCGAATGGTGCTCGGCCTGGGTGGAACACCTACGCACTGAAGGGTTCATTGTTACCGAAGACGAGCTCTACGGCATGCTGCTGATCAGCTACAAACTCGAGAACGGCATTCCGCAGCGCATGACGTCTTGCCACACCGGCAAGATCGACGGTTACATGATCGAGGGTCATGTTCCTGCCGTCGATATCCACCGCGTGTTGCAGGATCGCCCGGATGCCATCGGCCTTGTGGTGCCCGGCATGCTTTATCGCTTCCCGGGCATGGGGGATGAGACTGACCGCGATACCTACGGGGTTTTCCTGATCGTGCGCGACGGAGCGACATCGGTGTTCACGTCTTATCCCGGAGCTTGACTGCTTGCCTGGCGAGTAGTCAGCACCAAAGGATCCCTAGACCAGATGCGCGCGGCTGGTGAGGGACGTCCAGGCTGAATTGGCGTCCGTTTCAGCATCCGAACATGAGCAGGAGGCTATGGAAGACAGCCCCCTGCGCTCAATCCCTCACTGACCGCGTGCGGCCAGCCAGGCTTTCATCTGTGCAATCTCGCGCTCTTGTGCCGCGATGACCTCCTCGGCCAGGGCGCGCACTTCGGGGTCGGTGCCATGTTCCAGTGCCACACGCGCCATTGCGACCGCGGCTTCGTGATGCGGGATCATCCCCACCATGAAATCCACGTCCGGATCGCCGGTATAGGGCACCATCATATCGGCCATCATCTTGTCCATGGCGTCGGCATAGGCGTTCGTGGCCGGGTCATTGGCAAACTCGGGCGGGATCAGCGCGGAATGGTCCATCATGGCCATGCCTTCCATCGATCCGCCGGCCATGTTGGCGTGGTCCATGCCTTCCATCTGGGCGAAGGCAATGCCTCCTGCGACAACGAGGCTGGCAGCGGTCAGGGCAAGAACGGTCTTTTTCATTTTCTTCTCCTTTTGGTCGGTTACGCGGGTGCAAAGCCCGCTTCGGTCAGGGCGGCGACGATCCGGTCGCGCGGCGCAGTGGTGGTCACATCCACACGGCGGTTGGGCGGATCGGCCTGCACGGTTGCGGTGGCGTCGACGCTCTGGATCGCCTTGGTCATACCCCGGGCACAGCCGCCGCAGGTCATTGTTTCAATATGGAACTGCATCGCATCCTCGTTCGGTTGAACTTCGATGCATAGGACATGGGGCTTCCAAGCGTTGGAAGGTCAAGAGCACGTTTTTGTGTAATTTGACGCTTGACCTTCCAATGATGGGAAGGCCTATCTGTGAGTGCGACCCGACACTTTTCTGATCAGGACAGTCGCCATGAACGCTCCCTTTACCCCACCGGCCCCCGTCACTTTGAGCCTGCCCGTCGATGGCATGACCTGCGCCTCCTGCGTGGTACGGGTGGAACGCGCGCTGACGGCGGTGCCGGGCGTCACGTCCGCAACCGTCAATCTGGCAACGGAACGGGCGGAAGTTTTGTCAGCGGCGCCGATTGACCGCGCGGCTCTGGTCGCGGCGGTGGACCGGGTGGGCTATACCGTGCCTTCGCAGACTGTGGATATTGCCATCGAAGGCATGACCTGTGCCTCTTGTGTGGCGCGGGTAGAACGGGCCCTGACCGCAGTGCCGGGCGTTCAGTCGGCCAACGTCAATCTGGCCACCGAACGGGCTACCGTGACCGGGACGGCAGACGCCGCTCTGTTGCAAAATGCGGTCGAGACGGTCGGTTATGGCGCGCGGCTGGTTCAAGCCTCGGCCGCGGGCGATGCCGAAGGCGCGGCGCGCAAGGAGGTGGAGGAGGCCGTGTTGCGCCGCGACCTGATGTTTGCGGCAATGCTGAGCCTGCCCGTCTTCGCGCTGGAAATGGGCTCGCATCTTTTTGCTCCCATCCACCACCTGATCATGACCACCATCGGGATGCAGACAAGCTGGGTCCTGCAGTTCGTGCTGACCTCGCTGGTCCTGCTGGGGCCGGGGCGGCGTTTTCATCTCAAGGGCTATCCCGCGCTGTGGCGGCTTGCCCCCGACATGAACAGTCTTGTCGCAGTGGGCACAACGGCGGCCTTTGCCTATTCGGTGGTGGCGACCTTCCTTCCAAGTCTGCTGCCGCCCGGGACGGTGAACGTCTATTTCGAAGCGGCGGCAGTCATCGTCACGCTGATCCTGCTGGGCCGGTTTCTGGAGGCGCAAGCCAAGGGCCGCACGTCGCAGGCGATCAGCCGATTGGTCGGCTTGCAGCCGCGCATGGCCCGTGTCCATCGGGGTGATACGGTGGTCGAGGTGCCGATTGCCGAGGTGCGGACAGGCGATCTTCTGGACCTGCGTCCCGGCGAACGCGTGCCGGTCGATGGTGAAGTGACAGCGGGCGACAGCTGGATCGACGAGTCCATGATCACCGGCGAACCCGCCCCGGTCGCCAAGGCCGCAGGGGCTGCGGTCACGGGCGGCACGGTCAACCAGACCGGCGCGCTCACATTCCGCGCGACGGCGGTGGGCGAGACGACGATGCTAGCGCAGATCATCCGCATGGTCGAGGCCGCGCAGGGCAGCAAGTTGCCCATCCAGGGCCTCGTGGACCGGATCACCCTGTGGTTCGTGCCGGTAGTGATGGGGCTGGCCGCGCTGACCTTTGCCGTCTGGCTGATCCTTGGTCCCGATCCGGCGTTGACCTTTGGTCTGGTCAATGCTGTGGCGGTTCTGATCATCGCCTGCCCCTGCGCGATGGGGCTGGCGACACCCACGTCGATCATGGTGGGCACCGGGCGGGGCGCGGAACTCGGCGTGCTGTTCCGCAAGGGTGAGGCGTTGCAGGCGCTGCAAACCGTCCGTGTCGTGGCGCTGGACAAGACCGGAACGCTGACCGCTGGCAAGCCAGCGCTGACCGACCTGATCCTGTCTCCCGGGTTTGACCGTGCCGAGGTGCTGGCGTTGGTCGCATCGGTCGAGGCCAGATCGGAACATCCCATTGCCCGCGCCATCGTAGCCGCAGCTGAAGCCGAGGGGGTGATTCTACCCGCCGTGACCGGCTTTGCCTCGGAAACTGGGTTCGGTGTGACCGCGACGGCGGGCGGAGTGCCTGTGCAGATTGGCGCGGACCGCTACATGGCCCGCTTGGGGCTGGACGTGACCCCATTTGCTGAAGGGGCCGCGCGAATGGGGGCAGAGGGCAAGTCCCCGCTTTATGCGGCCATCGGCGGGCGGCTGGCTGCTATGATGGCCGTGGCTGATCCGATCAAGCCGACCACCCCGGAGGCTATCAGGGCCTTGCACGATCTGGGCCTGAAGGTAGCGATGATCACTGGCGACAACGCCCGCACCGCGCAGGCCATCGCCCACCAACTGGGCATTGATGCAGTCGTGGCCGAGGTCCTTCCGGGCGGCAAGGTCGAGGCAATCCAGCGGCTGCGCAGAGATCACGGCCCGCTGGCCTTCGTCGGAGACGGCATCAACGATGCTCCAGCTCTGGCCGAGGCGGATGTGGGCCTGGCCATTGGTACGGGCACCGACATTGCGATCGAGGCGGCGGATGTCGTGCTGATGTCGGGCCGGTTGACCGGCGTGCCCGATGCCATCGCCCTCAGCCGGGCGACGATGGGCAATATCCGGCAGAACCTGTTCTGGGCCTTTGTCTATAACGCGGCCCTGATCCCGGTGGCGGCAGGGGCGCTTTATCCACCCTTTGGCATCCTTCTGTCGCCCGTCTTTGCAGCGGGGGCCATGGCCTTGTCCAGCGTGTTCGTGCTGGGCAATGCCCTGCGCCTGCGCCGCTTCCAGCCAACGCAAACCAACGGAGAAACGGCATGAACATCGGAGAAGCCGCCAAGCATTCGGGCGTTTCAGCCAAAATGATCCGCTACTATGAGCAGACTGGCTTGATCCCTTCAGCTGGGCGCACCCCATCGGGCTACCGCACCTATACCGGCACCGATGTCCAGATGCTCCGCTTCATCCGCCGCGCCCGCGATCTGGGGTTTCAGGTTGAAGCAATTGGCGAACTTCTGGCCCTTTGGCGGGACCGCAGCCGCCACAGCGCGGACGTCAAGCAGCTGGCACAGGCCCAGATCGCTGGACTGCGCCGCAAGATCGTGGAGATGGAAAGCATGGTCGCCACGCTTGACCATCTGGCGCAGGGTTGTTCCGGCGATGATCGGCCCGATTGCCCGATCCTTGCCGATCTGGAGGGGGAGGCATCACTCGTTGCTCCCGCCTGCCACAGCGGGCCGGGCTTCAATCGAGAACCGCGACGTCCCAGCCACTTGCCTTTCAGTGGCAGCGGGCCAAACTTCCTTTCAAATCCGATGAATTCGCTGGAGAGATCCAATGACCCTCACTCGTCGCCATGTCCTGTCCGCGGCCGCCAGTCTGATCAGCCTCGGCATTCTTCCAGGCCGGACCTTTGCCCAAGACTTGGAGACGATCGAAGTCTTCAAGACGGCCACCTGTGGATGCTGTCACGATTGGATCGCGCATCTGCAAGACGCAGGCTTTGCCGTCTCGGCCCAGGATCTGGAGTATGACGCACTCGCCGACCTGAAGCAGACGGCGGGGGTGCCAGAGGGCCTTGTGTCCTGCCACACCGGCCGGATCGCTGGCTATGTCATCGAGGGCCATGTCCCCGCCGCCGACATCAGCCGACTGCTGGTCGAAAGGCCCGACGCCATTGGTCTGTCGGTCCCAGGCATGCCCATCGGCTCACCCGGAATGGGACCAGAAGACCAGCGCGAAGCTTATGACGTGATCCTGATCGGGCGCGACGGGGCGGCCAATGTGTTCGCGTCCTATCTGGCTGCCTGAACACGGTCAGCTCCGAAGCAGGCAAGAAGCCGAACGAACCCAGCCAGCGGCCTTCCTGGAAAGAAAACGCCAGCCCGAAGGCTGGCGTTCCCCTTGTTTGGTCAAGTGCGGATCAGAAGCAGCACTCGAACATCGCAGCACAGCAGGCCATCAAATCACCGCAGCAATCCGAGGCCGCAAAGGCGGCGCCGCCAAAGGCGAGCAATACTGCCGCAGCAGCAAGTGTGGTTTTCATCATAGGTCTCCTTGATGAGGATGAATTGGGAGTGTCATCTCAAACAAGGGATCGGGGGGGCGGCACATCCGGCTCTGTCAGGATGCCCGCGAACCGCGGGACCTTCGGGACGGGCAGAACGGATATCTTGCCGACAAAGGCGGGTGTGGCCTGAACGCTGTATTGGAATGGAATACCGCAGGCTAAAACGCAGACGCCATCTTGGGTTTCCATGTCCATGCCTGCCATGGCGCAGTCGGTCTGACCCGTTGGGCAATAGTTGGAGCTCAACATCATAAGCCCGAGGCCGACCATGATAGCGCAGGCCCGCAATACGCGGGCGAAAAAGTTCAGCGCATGCGCAACCAGACCGATGTTCATCGATAGAAAGTCATCGGAAGCCGCTTCGAAAACAAGTCACAAAGCTGACATTCGGGCAGAGAAGCGAACTACCTGCGCGGCAGAAACTGTCCCCAAATCCCTCTGTGAAAGACCGCAACGGTAGAAAAGGCGTTTTGGACACTGCCACTAAGTCAAAATGATCCGCAGATCGTGGTGACACTTAAGGACCTCGGGATCATGGGAAATCTTTATGATCTTAGAGATATATTGACAAATTATGATCCAGAGAACATGCTGCCTCTAAAGGGGTCAGATAAATGGATCAGATCGCGCGCACTACGAAGGATCTCGGCAACGTCTTGCGCAAGGCGCGCAAGGCGCGGAACTTGACGCAGGCCGACCTTGCTACACTCGCAGGCATCTGGCAGCGCACAGTCTCCAACATCGAGACCAGCGCCAGCGGAGCAAAGGTCGACACGATCTTCGATCTGCTCGCGGCCCTCGATCTCGAGCTGCACATCGTCCCCCGCAGCAAGATGACGCCCGGCGATCTTGAGGACATTTTCTGATGGGGCGCAAGCGCGCCTATGCCCCGCTCGACGTCTACATGAACCGCCGCAAGGTGGGGCAGTATTTCCGTGACCCGGACGGAGCCTTTGCCTTCACCTATGCCCCGGAGTGGCTGGCTTGGGAAAACACCCTGCCCATCTCACACTCCTTGCCCCTGCGGGCCGAGCGCTATGTCGGCCAACCAGTTATCGCCGTCTTCGAGAACCTCCTGCCGGACAGTGACGACATCCGTCGGCGTGTGGCGGAACGGGTTGGGGCGGAGGGTGTTGATGCCTACAGCCTTCTGGCCCGGATCGGGCGTGACTGCGTCGGTGCGCTGCAATTCCTCGCCGAGGGGGAAGAGCCCGGGGATAACCGGATGCTGACGGGAGAACCGCTCAGTGACGCCCAAATCGCCGCGATGCTAAAAGATCTTGGCCGCACGCCGCTTGGTATCCGGGCCGAGCGGGATTTCCGGATCTCGGTTGCTGGGGCACAGGAAAAGACCGCACTTCTGTTCCATGACGGCCAGTGGGTTGAACCGACCGGCACAACACCAACCACCCATATCCTGAAGCCTGCGATCGGCACCTTGCCCAACGGCATGGACCTGACCGACAGCGTCGAGAACGAGCACTTCTGCCTACGCCTGATGGCCGCGTTCGGCCTGCCCGTCGCTCGCACAGAGATTACCACCTTCGCAGACACCAAGGTGCTGGTCATCGAGCGTTTCGACCGGTTGCGCGCCCGCGATGGACGGCTGATCCGCCTGCCTCAGGAGGATTGCTGCCAAGCGCTGTCCGTCCCGCCGACCCGAAAGTATCAGAGCGAAGGGGGCCCCGGCATCGTTGAGATCTGTAGCCTGCTTCAGGGAAGTGACGAGCCGCTGCGCGACCGGGCCAACTTCCTGAAGGCCACCATTCTGTTCTGGCTGATCGGCGCGACCGATGGGCATGCCAAGAACTTCAGCATCGCGCTGATGCCGGGCGGCCGCTTCGTCATGACGCCCCTCTACGATGTGCTGACCGTCCAGCCTTCGCTGGACGCCGGGCAGCTTCAGACTAAGGACATGAAACTTGCGATGCGAGCTGGGAAAAGCCGTCACTACAAAGTCTCCGAAATCCAAGGTCGCCATTTCGTCGAGACGGGTCTGGCTGCCGGGTTTTCCCGTGAACAGGTCGCGCGTATCTTCACGGACATCCACGCGAGAACGGAGCAGGCATTTGCGACGGCGCTTGCCGAAATGCCGGTCAGTTCCCCTGAGGCACTGTTCGCCTCTGTGAAGCAAGGCTTTGAACAACGGATACATCGTCTTTGGCCCGCAGCCGACTAGTCGATTGGCGTACCAAAACAATCAGAGGTTCATATTGGAACTTTCCCCGCTAGGAAATTCGTCTGCCTGATCGTGGTGACCGCCCTGCTACCTTTTGCGATCGTGCCGCCGAAGAAGTTCACATCAAGAAATTCTAAATTGAGAGAATTGTTTGCTCAACTATGGGTCGCTTCGCTATGCGCTTTGCGCAAGAACTGTCGTGACTATCTTCGCCCTGAGCATACATAAGATTTGGAGAGCTGCCATCGACGAGCTGTGTTTTCCCGTCGCGGTGTGCAAGTTGTATCAATCACGGTTAAGCAGATGCACCAAAACAGATCGGAGGCGCGGCTATCAAGACACCGGATCGCAAACCATGAGCTGGTCAACATACATTGCTTGTCTTTGAAACTAAGGTGCACTTCTCAATTCTTGGAGAAGATCCCACCGGCCATAACTGACACCCAACGCCCTGGATTTCGTGGATCTTGCATTCGCAAGAAAGTGTAGCCAGTTTTTTGCCAAGGCAGAATCTGGTCGGTCAAGTTGTCCAAGACCAAATCCTGCACACCAGTCTTAACAACCAGAACAGCGTGCGATTGACGCTTTCTGTCAAGCAGCGTAGCAATCAAAAGCTGTTCAGCTGGAAAGCCAGTGCGGATAAGATCCCGCTTCTTGGCGAGCGCATAGTCCTCGCAATCACCGCCCATCTTACTTGGAAGCGCCCAACGCTCTGCCATTTGGTATTGCTGCAAATCGGTGATCGATCGGATAATACGATTGGCTCGACTGTTTACTGCACGCAGGACCCCCATCTCTGCCTCACCAACTTGCAGAATCCGCCCTGACTTTGCGCATGCCCAGGCATAGGTTACACAAAGACGCGAGGCGCCATCTGGCGTCGTTGCTGCTCCCTTGATTGGGATGATCGCTGAGACCTGGGCGCGAGCGTCGATCGCAAGCGCCGGTGATTTTGTGCCAATCGCCAGCGTCATGGCCAACAAGATCATGCCCAGTCGAATGGTTGCCCAATAATTCCGAAGGTTTTTGAATAGAAGCATGGGGCCCTCCGATTCTGACCATCAAATCAATGATCGACAAGAAAGGGGGAAGAATCGACAGTAATGTGGCGGAATATGGACATCTTCTGGCAAGTCTATACAGAGCAAACATGTACGCCAGATTTTGGATGCCACTCTCGCGAGGCTGTAAGCAGGACAAATGCTATTTATCTGTTCAAATTTGGAAGGGCGCCTGGACTTAATTGATATGGTAAAATGCTTGCGACGTCGAAACCCAATAACTGGTAATGCGTGAAGATGTAATTGATTTCGGTCGGGTGAAATGGATTGAAATCCCTATCCTCTAGAAGGGTTGAATTTGACGATTGAAGCGTGAACGAGAGAATGGGCTCATCGGACTCAAAGATCTAATCCTGAATATAAATCGTCGCATCTCAAGAATGGAATGCGATGGTCAGGTTGAATTTTCCAGAATCAAAGATGCCTGACAACCTTAGAGTATCTTTCTTTTAAGTTAGGCGCCCTATTGTTTCACCGCTGAATCTCCCCCGCCAAAACCGCCTCGCCATGGACCGCCAGGATTGCAGCGAACCTGGGACATCCGAACTTTCGGACGACATCGACGACGCGAGCATCATAGGCAGCCTGACCGATCAGCCGACACAGATCCGATGCATGGAACTGCCGGTTGGCGCTTGGTGCCGCCCGGATCTGATCGTGAAGCTCTTGCGCCTTCGGGTCAGCCGGATGCTGCGGCACCAGCGCTGCTGAGGGCGACGGAGCCGTGCTTGACGTACTGGTCCGCCAGCGACGCATGAACCCGAGCAAGAAGCCAGCCGGGACGCGGGCATTTCCGCGCGCCCGGTTGAAGGCAACAAACCGCTCCCAGATCGCCTGCGTGTCGACGTTCCAGCAGGGTAATGCCGTCTTCGCTGCCTTGATCAGCTCGGCCCAGCACGTTCGAAAGACGTTGGGCGCGTCATCGATGTTGATATGCCCTGAAAATATAGTTTTGTGAGAATCTTCTTTAGATAGTGATGTGTCGCCTCCCTTTGACACGACATCATGGGGACTTTCGCTTTGATCGAAGGCTGCAAAGCGAAAGAGCGAGGGTGCGAACTTGCCGTTCGGCTTCTTGCGCTCGAGCTTAAGGCTCGACGCTTCGAGTTCTCCTAGCAAGACGGTCAGATACTGGCGCGACACGTCCATCTTCTCGGCCAACGCGGTGAGCGTGAACGCGGCCGTGCCGCGGGAAAGGCCGTTGTAACCGTCCTTCCAGGCAATCCCATCGAGGATCAGCGTTGCGAGCTTGTGAGCGGATACGGAAAGGTCTGTTTGGGTGATCCGTCGTAGGATCAGGCCGGTCGTTGGTTCCATGGTCGGATCTCCAAAGGGATCCGACGCCATGCCCAGAGCAAACAACATTTTTGCCAGCAAAAATACTTTGCTGGTTGAAGGTGTTCAGACAGTGCGCTAGAAGAACCGTGTTCAGGGGTTTTATCTAGCGCGGCGTCAGGCTTTTCGGTCTGGCGTCGTTTCCCTTTTTGGGTTCGGTGCACAGCCTCCGGTGCAGGTGGCTAAAGGAACAGGCCAAGGCGACGCTGGCCCGGGGAGGGTTCAGTATCGGACTTCTTCGAAGCCGTAGTTGCCGGCATGGTCCCGCCAATCGACGAAGACCGATCGGTAGCTGACGGATCCGCAGCCCCCAGGGCGAGGAAGGTCAGATGCCGTAGGAACCTGGGCCACATTTGAGCCTGCCCAGTGATAGTCTCCTTGGGTGCCGTAGGAACCAAGGCGCGTGCTGTCAGAGCGGATGCAATCGCCATCACGATTTTGGCGCTGGCTGAACTGGATGTGATAGACCCGGATGCTCCGGACGAAGTCGAATTCGTCACCCGAGATATCGACGTCTGCACGCTCGTCAGCTTGAACCGGGACGAGAGGAACTGTGGGATCCGGCACGCTGATCGCCTGCTCGGCCTTGAAGGTGATGTCGTAGAGCCGTTCCATTGGAGAAAGCGGTGCAGGGCCGTCGAACGCCACTCCCATCGGACAGCGCCAGATTTGGAGCGGTGGCTCGATTGGCCAGGGCGTGATCCGCTGGATGAAGACAGCACGTGCATGAGCGCATGGCGCTGAAGCCGGCCAGCCACCCGCGAGGCAGAGGAGGATGGCGCAATCAACCTGGTAGCTCTGAGCGGAAGCCGTGCCCGGCAGGATTGCCGCAAGCGCTACCCCCAGGGCTGTGAGTGATCGTATTGGCACCTTCATGTATCGACTCCCTGCAAAGTTACACGTCCGATACAATACAACATTTACGACAGCAATCGGAATTAATCAGCTGATGTTGTGCTCTTGGTCGTGCAAGCCATCCGGCGTGGAACCTCGCTCGCAGGGTGGTTCATGCACCAAACTGGTGCCTTTCCCCCGGGGAAATCATACAGGTCACTTATTCGACGGCTTCAAGAAACCGCCCGTACTCGGCGCTGACTTCCTGCGCCTCGGCAAACGCGCGCGCACGCTCTGCATCGAGACAGCGGAAGTAGTCCTGAACCCCCGCGATGTAGCCTTCGAAATCCGCCCTCAGGAGGTCGGCATAGGCACGCATGTCTTCCGGAGTTGAGGGCAGGTAGGGGCGCTCTGGGGGCACACAGGGGGAGGCCAGAGCGTCCTGAGGCCATGCCACCATGGCGAGCAGCACGAAGGCTGCTTTGCGCGCACAGAACATGTGCAGGGCAAAACTCCTTTCGCGCCTTTAATGTTGTAATGTCGTCCTGTAGCACTGCTATCAGAGCAAGGCGATCTGCGTCAACTCAATATTATTGTCTTGCTATCATTCATGTTGTCTTGTATCGCCCACGGTGTTGCGACCCCGTGGGACTGATGCTGCACCTCAGGCAGGAAAAGGACCCAAGGGAAGGCCATGATAGAAGAAGCCCCGAATGTGGTTACAGAAGACGGTCTGCGCGGCCTCCTGGCCGACGGCTACCTCATCGAGGTGGTCTGCAAGGAGGCAGGCGAGAAGCGCCATAACAGCTGGTACGGTACTTGGGTTGTGCGCGCCGTCGCGGAAGACGGGCGTGCAGACAAGATGCTTGTCACCAGCCGCAGCTATCTCAAGGTGCGTGAGTTCAAGACTATCGTCGGCCTCGTCAGCTTCCTCGCCGAGATGGGCTGCAAGAGCGTCAGCATTCCGCTCGAAGAAGGTGGACGTGAGCGCCACGCTGCGCCTGGGCGCATCGACGCACCCCGGACTGGGCCGGTTCTGGTCACGGATAACTGACAGCGCTTTCGCTGTCGCCATTGCCTTGGGTACCAGCGTCTGTTCCGCGCCAGAGGCCTGGGCAGACGGCTTCATCTTCTCGGTCGGCCCGGATGGCCGACTGATCGACACCGCAGAGGATGCGAGCACGCTTCGCTCCTTCTCAGGTGATGGCCCCGCGCAAACCGACCGCCTCTTTCTCTTTGCCGCGCCGCAATCGGACGAGGATGATGTCGCCTCCAGCGAGATTGCTGCGCGGGTCACCCCGCGGGCGGTTCGCGCCTCCCCAGAAATCCTCCACGCCATCGAAACCACGGCGCTGCGCTACGGCAGCCATGACGCGCTTCGTCAGGCGGGTCTGTCGGTCACGGACTGGGCGCTCTTCTACCGCGCAAACATCGAGGTCGAGAGCGCCTACAACCCTGGCGCACTCAGCCCTGTCGGTGCCATCGGCCTCGGCCAGTTGATGCCGGGCACGGCAAACGATCTCGGTGTCGATCCCCACGACATATCCCAGAACCTCGATGGCTCGGCCCGTTACCTGCTGATGATGCTTGAGCAGTTCGGCGATCCTGCGCTGGCACTCGCAGCCTACAACGCCGGGCCCGATGCGGTCGCCCGCCACGGCGGCATCCCCCCGTACCCCGAAACCCAAGGCCATGTGGCCCGTGTGACAGCCGTGTTCCAGCGGCTAAGAGGAGACCTGTCGTGACGTCCAAGAACCTTCAAAATGTGCTACGCACGCGTGCCGTTGTTGCGCTCGGAGCAGCTGCCCTCATCATGCTCGCGGGCCCCGCGCTTGCCCAAAGCATTGACCTGTCGCCGGTGCAGACGCTCTTGCAGGGCATCGTCGATGCGATCACCGGTCCCTTGGGCATCGTGATCGGCACGCTCGCATTGATCGGCGTGTTCCTCTCCTGGCTCTTCGGCATCCTCGATTTCCGTCAGGCGCTCTGGGTCGTGGTCGCGATCGCGGGCATCGCCGCGGCGCCCACCATCGTCGCCGCCATCTGGACGACCTGAGCAAGACCCATGTCGGAGCAGTCCCGCGTGTTCATCGGCCTTCTCAGGCCGCCCAAGCTGATGGGCCTGCCGATCATGTACGCCATGGTCTGGCTCTTCGGCTCAACGCTCCTGTTTCTCTGGGTACAGAGCGGGGTGGTGGCCGTTTTCGCGGCGCTGGCCTGGCCCGCCCTCTGGAAAGCCGCGGACTGGGATCCGAACTTCCTTGATGTCCTAGTGATCACCTTGCAGGAAACCCCGCCTACAACGAACCGCAAACTCCATGGGGGCGACAGCTATGCCCCGTGATGCAGTTGCCGATGATGTGGCCGACGCGCTCGATCCGCTCACCGCGCTGCCCGCATGGGTCAAGGGCGAGAAGCGGCTCTCGTCCATGCTGCCCTATGTGAGCCTTGTCACCGACCGGACGATCCGGACGCGCGGCAACGAGCTGATGCAATGCATCCGGCTCGAAGGGGTGAACAGCACCACGAGCGAGGACGCCCATCTCGACCGGATCGGCGCGCTTCTCGCCGGGATCGTCGCCCAAGTCGGAACCGAGTTCTCCTTTTACCTGCACAAGGTGTCAAAAGCGGTCGACGTGACCCTGCCGCCCATACCGGGCGAGGGCTTCGCGGCTGCCGTCGATCAACGCTGGCGCGCGCATCTTGGACGGTCAGGTCTGCGCGACAAGACGCTGACCTTGACGGTTCTGAAACGCCCTGAGGCGGGCAGCCGCCTTCCCTTCGGTCTGGGTGCGTCCCGCGCCCGACATGCGGCCGACACGACCCGGCGCTTGCGCAAGCTCGACGAGGTCGTGGGGTTTCTGCTGTCGTCCTTCGATGAGCTTAAGCCCCGCTTCCTGTCGGCCAGTACTGGCGAGTTACTGGGCTTCCTCGGCTCGCTCAATACTGGCGAAGAGAACCCGCTCTTCCCGCGCTCGCGCCTAGGGGTGATTGCTGAGGATGTCGCCAATACCCGCGTCACCTTCCGCGGCACGACCATCGCGCTGTCGGATGGCGCCGTCGGCGACAAACTCGGCGCAATCTTCGCGGTGAAGAACTACCCGGCCAAGACCGACAGCCTGATGCTCGACGAGCTGAACCTGCCCGTCGACATGGTGGTCACACACTCCTTTGTGCCGATCAATGCCAACATTATGGCGGGTCGCATCAAGCGGCAGTTGCGCCTGATGCAGGCCGCCAATGACGGGGCCGTCAGCCTCGCGCAGGAACTCGAACTCGCACAGGACGATCTGGAATCGAAACGCCTGATCTTCGGTGAACACCATATGACGGTGGCCGTCTATGCGCGCACCAGAGGCCAGCTCGACGATATCGCGGCCGAGATCCGCAACATCTCCGCCACCTCCGGCATCAACCTGATCTCAGAAGCCTTCGGGGCGCGGGCGCATTTTATGGCGCAGCATCCTGGCAACACCGGGGCGCGGAGCCGCAAGGCCGCGATCACGAACCACAACTTCGCGGATCTCGCCACCTTCCATCGCACGCCGCTCGGCAAGATTGGCCGGGAAGTGCCGTGGGGCGTGCCGATCACGCTTTTCCCGACGCCAGAGCGCAGCGGGTTCCGGTTCAACTTCCACGAAGAGGGCGCGCCGGACCGTGAGCCCACAGGCGGGCACACGCTGATCCTCGGCCGCCCCGGGTCGGGCAAATCCGTGCTCGCGGCTTTCCTCATGACCATGGCCCGGCGCGCAGGTGCCCGGCTCTTCGTCTTCGACTACCGCGCCGGCATGGAAATGGCCGTCCGCGCGCTTGGCGGCAGCTATTCGACCGTGCGCGCCGGACGGCCCACGGGGCTCAACCCCCTGCAGACCGAGATTGATGCCCGCGGACAGGCCTGGCTTGCCGATTGGCTGGCCAGCCTTCTCGAGCGCCGCGACCAGCCGCTGACCCCGGTGCAGACCAACCGCCTGCAGGAGGTCGTGCGCCAGAATGCCAGCGCCGGGAACGCCGGCCTCAGGAACTGGTCCGACTTCGCCTCGCTCCTCGTCTCAACCGATGATGAGGGCGATCTCTTCGAGCGAATGCAGGAATGGACAGCCGATGGCCGTTACGGCTGGATCTTCGGGGCGAACGCGAACGACACCTTCCAGATCGGGGGCAGCACCGACGCTGACGTCGCAGGCTTCGATCTGACCGGCATCCTCGATTCCGAGAGCGAGCGGGAACGCATGGCGGTCCTCTCCTACCTCTTCCGCCGAGTCGAGCGCGTGATCGAAGACCGCAAGCCCACGATGATCGTCATCGACGAGGCCTGGAAAGCGCTCGACAACGCGTATTTCGCGGAGCGGCTCTCGAACTGGCTGGTGACCGCGCGAAAGCAGAACGCGGTCGTCGTGATGATGACCCAGTATGCCAGCCAGCTCGAGCGCACCCGGACCGGCAAGACCATCGTGGAAGCCGTACCGACGCAGGTGCTCCTGCCCAACATCCGCGCTTCGGCTGCGGATTACGCGATGCTCGGCCTCAGCGAGAAAGAACTCGATGTGCTCCTCGGCGTTGGTTCGGCCTCGCGCCTCGCGCTCGTGCGCGATGACCGCGGTGCGGTGGTGATCGACGCCGATCTGGGCGCGCTCGGCCCCCTCGTGACCATACTTGGCGGCATGGAGAAGGGAGAGGCCCTTGTCGGCCCTGACTACCGTGACCGCCCTGATTTCTGGAGAGTGACATGATCCGTACCATCATGCGCAGCGCCGTGCTGCTTGGCCTCGGCCTGACCCTGACGGCCTGTGCGCAGCATAACCCCGCAGCGGCCAACTGCTTCAACTTTCGCGACGCACCCGCGCAGTCGGCGAACGCGACGACGACGATCTCGACCATGGGCGCCACAGTCACGCGCCGCGACACGGTCTGCGATTTCGTGATGCTGGGAGCGGGCAGCTAACCCCATGCGGAGCTGGCTTACCTTCTCGATGGTCAGTCTTGCACTGGCAGGTCCCACAGCGGGGCTAGCGGTCGCCCAGGGCGTGCCGACTTTCGACCTGCGCCTTTTCGCAGAGCGGCAGGCGATTCTTGAGCAGACTGATCGCGATCTGGCGCTGCAACAGGACCGGCTGACCCGTGAAGAGGAGCTGGCCGAGATCGAGCGCCAGCAGCTCGCCTCCCTCGAAGGGCTCATGGATGCAATGTCCCTCGACTCAGGCGATGTAGCAGGCACAGTGGCTGGGCTCGAGGCCGGGCAGGGTGCGGTTGACGAGGTCGAAAGCGCGGCGGCCAGCCTTTATGCGCCCGAGGACAACAACCCGGCCGCAGCCCGGATGTTCGGCGATGCCCGGGAAGGGATCGAGGAGCTGATCATCCGCGCCGCGCGCGACACCCATAGCCTGCCCGGGGTGAGCCGCGCGGGGCTGTCGCTGGTCCAGTGGCGCTGCCTGCTGCAAGCGCTGATCTGGCAGGAAAGCCGGTTCCAGATCGGGGCACGCTCCCCCGTTGGAGCTTTCGGGCTCACGCAGATCATGCCCGCTACCGCTAGCGATCTTGGCATCAACCCGGCCTATTACGACGACCCGTACCTGCAGGTCACAGGCGGTGCGCGTTACCTCGCGATGATGCTGAACATGTTCGATGGCAACATCATCCATGCGCTTGCCGCTTACAACGCAGGCCCGGGCAACGTGCAGGACTACGGCGGCGTCCCGCCCTTCGCGGAAACCCAACACTACGTCGTGGTGATCCCGCAGCAGTACAACAGCTACCTCGCCGCCGTCGGCGGGATCGATGCGCTCGGCACCATCGACCCCGTCCTTCTGGCGAACGCGAGCTTCAGTCTCTCCGCCCATGGCGCAGGCGTCTACGGCGACTACTCCTTGGTCTCGGTCCGCGCAGCTGCCTTGCGGGTGCAGGACATCATCACCCGCATCGGTGAGACCGAGGACCTGCACGAGGCCATCGCACTCAACACTTACGCCCGGGCCGAGCTTGCCCGGCTGGTCGCGATCCGGACCCGGATCAAGGCCGCTCACACCCAGCCCCTAAGCGAGGAACAACTCGCCATGGCCGCAGCGCAAGCGGCCGAGCGGCAGTTCATGGATTTCACCTTGGAGAGTTTGCGATGATCAAGCGCTTGTCCCGTTCCCTTGCCACCGGTGCCGCGACACTTGCGCTTGGCCTCGCTTTTGCAGGTCCCGTCGCGTCACAGGGCGTGCCCACGGTCGATACCCAGAACATCGCCCAGGAAATCCGCCAGCTTCAGCAGATGCTGCAAGATTTCGGGATCCAGACTGACCTTTTCGACAATGCGCTGGCGCAGCTTGACCTCCTGCAGCAGCAGTTCGACCAACTCGAGGAGATGTATGCCTCGCTGACCGGGCCACGAAGCATCCTCGGCCTCGCCATGGGCGGAGATCTCGACAACCTGCTTCAGGCCAACTTCGAAGATATCCCTGGCCTTATCCGCGGCATCCAGGCCGGCGATTGGTCGAGCCTGATCGGCCCCAATGCGGGTCCGATGCGCACGCAGATGGAACAGGCACTTGCCAGTGCTGGCTTCGACGAGGACACGCTCAACGAAATTGCGACGAGCGGGAATCCAGGCGCCGAAGGCGTGGCAACCCGTGCAACGACAGGCGCTGTCCTGTCGGCTGCGGCCCAGAACAGCCATGCCGAGGCAGCACTTTCGCTCGAGCGCGTCGAGCGCCTGGTCTCCATGATCCCCGAAATGGAGGACCTGAAGGCGTCGATGGACCACAACACCCGCGTCACGGCGGAACTCGCCATCGCTATGACGCGGATGTGGGAACTGGAAGCGATCCAGACCCTTGGCGCTGGCAATGCCGGTGTGGTGGATGCCGCCACTGTCGCCGAGGAGCGCCGCTACATGGACTTCACGTTGCCGAGCCTCGAACCATGAACGGGGTACCGGACATGACTTTGAGGCTGACGGGGGGCATGAGCGCCCGCGAACTGGTTGAGGAGGAACTGATCCATGGCGCGTTGCGCCGGGAACAGCTCTGGAAGATGATCGGCCTTGGCGGCGCTGGTTTTGGGGTTTTGGGCTGCCTCGCAGCCGCAGCCGTCGCCTTGATGGTCGAAACCCCGCCGCCGGTCGTCGTGCCCTACGATCCCGAGACCGGTCTCGCTCTGCCGAATGCCACGGTCGAGACGGTATCGCTGGCGGAGCGTCCCGCCATTATCGAGGCGCAGATCTATCGCTACATCGTTGAGCGCGAGACATACAACCAGCTCGACAACGATCTGCGCGTGCGCCGCGTGTTGGCGCAATCCACCGGCGCGGCCGAGGCCAGCATGCGCGCCATGTGGACCTCGGGGCAGGAGAGCTACCCACCCGACCGCTACGGTCCCGCTGCCGAAATGGAAGTCGAAATCGCCTCGATCACGCTTATTGGCGACGACCGCGCGCAGGTTCGGTTGAGGAAGCGCCTGACCAGTCCGAACGGGGCTCAGATGGGCATGTTCACGGCGACGCTGATGTTTGCCTTCCAACCCGAACAGACCCGCTCGATTGACGATGTCTGGCAAAACCCCTTCGGCTTCACTGTCACCCAATATGCCATCCGATCGGACCGTTCCGAATGATCATGTTTCCGTTTTCGGCCCTTCTGATCGCTGGCGCGTTGGCCTTGGCGGCTCCCGCGGCCCTCGCCGAGACCACGCCACGCCCCGGCTCTCATGACAACCGCGTCCGGGTTGCCACGTGGACCGAGGGGCAAGTCTACCGCATCGTCACCACCCTGACCCGGGTCACCACCGTAGAATTCGGCGAGGGCGAGACCATCCGCTCGATCATCGCGGGCGACACGGTCGGCTTTCAGTTCGACGGCGTGCCGGGCGGGCGTGCATTCGCGATCAAGCCCGCGGCCTCGGGCGTCGCGACCAACATCACCGTCTACACGAACCGCCGCTCCTACTACTTCCACGTCGTCGAGGCGCGGGAGACCCCACATTACGTGGTGCAGTTCCGCTATGCCGACGCAAATGTGCAACCCGCGAGGGCCGTCGCGGCCGATGCGCCGAACGCGAGTTATGCGGTAAGCGCGACTGAGGAGTTCACACCTACGGCCATCTGGGATGACGGCACCTTCACGTATTTCCGCTTCGCGCGGAACGCGCCGGTCCCTGCGATCTTCCGATATGCCAATGGCGGCGAGAGGGCGGTGAACAGCACAGCAATCGAGGACGGCGTCATCCGGGTTTCGGGCGTGAACCGCCAATGGGTCCTGCGCCTCGGCGAAGACGAGGTTTGCGTTCAGGACATGGGCGGGCCTGGGTCATGAGCCAGGATACCGAAGACCTCGCGGCACGCCTTGCGGCCCTTGAAGGTACGAGCGCGAAGAAATCCAGTCGTGCGCGGCCGTCACCCGTTGCGGCAATTCTAGGCATCGGAGGGATCGCGGCGATTGGCGGGTTGGCCTGGGTGGCCCTTCAACCCGCGCCACCTGCTCCCATGCCGACCGCCGCGCCAGAGGAGTTCCAGACGACCGGCACCGGTTTTGGCGATCTGGCGCCCATGCCAGTCGAGGAAACTGCACCTGCACCGCCAGCGGAAACCGGTCCTTCGGAAACCGAGCAAGCTCTGATGGAAAGCCTTGCCACCCTGCAAGCCGAACTTGCCGAACTGCGCGCCCGTCCGACGGAGACTGCAGGCGATGCCGGGGCGGAGGCCATCGCCGAGCTCACGGCGCAGATCGCAGCACTCGAGGAGGCTTCAGCCGAGGCGCAGCGTGCGCTCGAGCGGCAGTTGACTGAGCGTGACCGCGAGCTCGACCAGTTGCGCATGGATCTCGAAGTGGCATCCCTGACGCCCCCAGAAGCTGGCACTTCAGGGATTGGCGCAGAAGACGCAGCACTCGCGGAACTGGAACGCCGTCGGATTGCCGAAGCGGAAGCCCGCGCGGAACGGATCGCCTCGCCCATGATCGCTTTCTCAGGTCTCGGGTCAGATGCCGATCGCGACGATGCACAAGAAGCGGCACGGCTCAATGAGGATGAGGCCTTCGTGCGAGGGGGCGCAGACCCGACCACCGTGACGCGCGCTGAGGTGATCGTGAACCCCGGAAACACGGTCGTGCAGGGCACGATGATCCAGGCCGTGACCGAGACGGCGCTGGACAGCACACTGCCTGGAGCGATCAGGGCCATTGTCTCCGAAGACGTGCATTCTTTCGACGGCACGCGCGTCCTCATCCCGCGTGGCGCGCGCCTCATTGGGCGCTATCGCTCCGACGTGGCGCTCGCGCAATCGCGGGTCATGGTGGCCTGGGACCGGATTATCCTGCCCGATAACCAGACCGTAGAGATCAGCGCCTTCGGCGGGGACGAGTTGGGACGGACCGGTACCACCGGTTTTGTAGACACCCGCTTTGCGCAACGCTTCGGCTCGGCTGCCCTGATCTCGCTGATCGGGGCTCTTCCCGCTGCAGCCGCAGGCCAGATCGAAGACGAAGCGGTGGCCGATGTTGCAAGCGATGTCGGAGCCGATCTTGGCGACAGCACCCAAAGCGTGATGCAGGACTATCTCGCGATCCGCCCGGTGATCCATGTCGATCAAGGTACGCGCATTACGGTCATGGTCGACCGCGACCTGGAGATTTTCTGAGATGGCGGCGAGCTATCTCGAGGCCTCGCTTGATCGCCTCGGCGCACCTGTACAGCGAGATGACACGATCGAGATCTGTATCAACCCCGATGGCCAGGTCTGGGGTGAGTTCCAGCGCGATCATTTCATGCGGAGTCTTGGCACGCCACTGACCCAGACCGAGATCAAGGACCTCGGCAACCAGATCGCCTCGGCCGCCTCGACCACGCTCAGCACGAAGAAACCCATCGTCTCGGTCTCGATCCTCTACCGCGACCGCCCGATCCGGGCGCAAGTAATTCAGCCGCCGGCTGTCGAAGGTGGGTTCTCGATATCGTTGCGTTTCTTTTCGTCGCTGCCGCTGGAAGCGATCAGACTCGGGTTCCTGTTTGGCAAGGAACGCAGCCTTGAGGGCCTGCGCCGCGAACGAAACACCGCGCTGCGCGATGTGGTGGCTTCAGGTGACATCGACGCGGCCTTGTGGTTCTGCGTTGAGAACAAGCTCAACATGATCGTCTCGGGCGGCACCTCGACCGGCAAGACAGTCGCCGCCCGCAAGATCCTCTCGCTGATCCCGCCCGCAGAGCGGATTATCACGATCGAAGAGGCTGCAGAACTGCGCCCCGAGCAGCCGAATGCAGTGACGTTGATCGCAGACCGCGACACCGAGGCCCGCAGCGCCGATGTGCTACTGGCCTCAACCTTGCGCATGCGGCCCGATCGGATTGTGCTGGGCGAGGTCCGGGGCCGCGAGGCCATGACCTTCCTCGAGGCGATCAACACCGGGCACGGCGGCTCGCTGACCACGCTGCATGCCGAGACCCCGCAACTCGCCGTCCGCCGTCTCGCCATCGCAGCCCTCAAGACAGATGTGCCGATGACCTATACCGACATGGTCGACTATATCGAGGGGTCGATCGACGTGATCATCCAGGCTGGGCGCCACGATGGCGCGCGCGGCATCACCGAATTCTTCCTGCCGGGGCAGGCAAGGCATCCAGACCAGAACACGGGTCAGACCGAGGGCGCTGCGCGCCCCGCTGTCGCGGCCGAATGACCCGAAAGGAACTTCCGATGCGCAAGATCACCCTCGCCGCAGTTGTCACCCTGCTGGCCGCTCCCCTCGCGGCCCAGACCGCGCCGCAGGTCACGAATGACCTCACTGTGACCATCACGCCCCAACAGTACCGGATCTGCAACGACAGGCCGGCACGGCCGACCTGGATGGACGAGGTCCACCCGCGTGAGGCCTATAAGGCGCTGACCTTGATGCGGCTCTACGAGGTTCGGTCCTGGGAGGCGATCAAGGCATCGGGCGATTGCGGATGTGATGTGCGCTTCCCGTCATGGGATGCAGCCTCCGCCGAGTACGAGGAACGGTTCGCGACAAGCACGCAGGCCGAGCATACTCAAGCGCGGCTGGCCATTCGCAACGAGCAGAACCAGATCGCCCGCGACGTCCAGGATCTCTGCGAAGCGCAAGGCAACTGGTAATGAGCATCGTTAGCTGGATGGTCGGAACCGCCGACGGCTTCCTTGCCGATGCGGCCGAGTCCCAGTTCGGGGCAGTGGCCAGCAATACCGGTACGATTGTCCTGCTGATGGTCACGCTTTCGCTGATCGGCGTCTGCATCAACATGGCCTTCCAGTTCCGCAGCATGGATGGGGCCAGCTTCTTTTGGTACCTGATCAAGCTGATGCTGATAGGGCTCTTCTCCTTCAACTGGGCCAACTTCAACGCAGTTGCCAATGCCGTCATCGGTGGGCTCGACTACGTCGCCGGGGCTCTGATCTCCTCGGTCGGCGGCGGCGGGGCAGGGGCCACGTACTTTGCGGCCGAGTTCGATGATCTCATCACGGAGTTCAGCCAGTACCTGAACGCGATCGGCAACAACCTGAACTGGATGACTGGCGCGATCCTCGGCGGCATCGGCCTCGTGCTCCTGAGCCTCCTCGGCTTCATGACCGGCATTGTCCTCATCTTCGCCAAGATGATGCTGACCCTGATGCTTGGCCTTGCGCCGATCATGATTGCGCTGTCGCTCTTCGATGCGACCAAGGATTTCTTCCACAGGTGGGTCTCGACGACGATCAGCTACGCCTTCTACCCCATCGTCATCGCCGCCATGTTCTCGACCGTCGTCGGCATGGCGAACTCGCTTCTGGCGCAACTCGGCGACCCGAACTCAGCGACCAACATCGGCTCACTGGTGCCATTCTTCGTGATGGTGTTCTTGGCCAAGGGCTTCGTCGCCGCAACTCCCTTAATCGTCCGGGGGATATCGGGAAACCTGATGGTGGCTGCTGCGCCCGCTATCGTCAGCGGGTCTGCTGGGGTGCTTCGGGGTCTCTTGAACACCTCGGGTGTGCAGGGCAGAGCGAGGATCGGGGCGCTCACGACAGGTGAAGCGATCGGTCGGGGGGCGGTGCAGACGCCCGCCGCCGTGCGTAGCGCTGCGGCGGCGGCCAGCGCGCAGGTGGTCAGGATGGCGGAGAGGGCGAAGCGGTTGGGTTGAACAGCTGTAGTGTCGAGCATATGCACCGACGCGCGAAAGAGTCGATAGACCACTTCGAGAGCAGGGCCTCCATTCCACAAGATATAAGTAGGACGCTGATGACCGCCTCTCCTCTAACTATATCGAAACTGTTTATGCAAGTTGGCCTGAACCATTTTCCCTCCGGAATTGGTGAGGGTCCTTGGTTTGCTTTCTGTGCCTACGCGGCCATCATTTCCAGTCTGATTTTCGTGGCAAATGCGGCAGATGGGATGCTCCCGAGGGCCGAGTCGGTCTGTCGTGATTGTAATCCTGCTTCCAGAGGGCGATCTGAGCGCAGGCTTCGGTCAGCGTCGTGAACAGCACTTCGTTCGGCACATCGTATCGTAAGCGGCTGTTGAAGCTCCCGATGAACCCATTGCGCATGGGTTTTCCCGGTGCGATGGAGGATTGCGGTTGATTTGAACTCCTTCCCAATATCACTGACACTGGTGCCCGGGCACCTCCGTCGAGCGATGACCGTGCCCGGCTCCTGCTCGACCCTCGTGCCCGACAGGGCGTCAGGGCCCAAGGCGAGGCATTCCGGCGTGAAGTCATCAACGAATGCCAGAGCGCTGAAGCGGCGGCCATCGGTCCGTGCTTCGCAGGTAAAGTCCAGGCTCCAGCAATCATTTGGAGCCAGCGGCAACGCCTTCATGCCAGGTGTCCCCAAGGCCCGGTTGCGCCCACCACCTTTGCGGACCTTGAGCATATCTTTACGTTATTGCCTGCTGCGAAACTTCTTGAGATCAGGACAATCCCATGCCGGTCCAGCATGATGTGAATGCACCTATGGTCAAAACGTCGCCGCTCGGCCACGACAACCTTCATTGCAGCCCGTTCCCCCGAATCGTCCGGGCGAACGCTCCTGTAGCGAACGCTTGACCGATGCACCGCCAGCACCCCGCACGCCCGAAGCTGGCGTAGTCCGTGGGCCACTACGGCATGCGCCACCGCCTTCTGTATCGCATGCGCTCATTGTCCGCCTCATTTCCTGGGCAGTCGCTATCAAAATCTAGAGGGGTTCAGGGGATCCGGTCAACATTTACCACTGCTGGGCGGTCTCGTTTCTGAACGCGCTGTTGAATGTACCATCGTGTGAAGCGCTACAGAGGACCAACGCTTAACGACCAGCGTCGTTAATTGTGTATCAAAAGACAGCCCTTCATCCTGACAATAAGACTAACAGGTTGCTGAAATAGTCCAGTCTCGACAGCGGTTTGAGAACATGATTCACCTTTGGCACGATTGCGGCGGGGGTGTAGATGCGCGGGACGGATGAGACGAGCGGATCGCTGTTCAGCTATGTTGATGTGGAGGAGCGCATTCCTGCGCGTCATCCGCTGCGCAAGATCCGGCAGGTTGTGAATGATGCGCTCGCCAGCCTCGATGCGGAGTTCGAGGCGCTTTACATCGATTTTGGTCGCCCCTCGATCCCGCCAGAGCGCCTGATCCGGGCAAGCCTTCTGCAAATTCTGTTCTCGGTCCGGTCTGAGCGGCAGTTGATGGAGCAGATGGATTACAACCTGATGTTCCGCTGGTTTGTCGGCCTCGGGATTGACGATCCGGTATGGGTGCCGACCGTATTCACGAAGAACCGCGACCGGCTGCTGACCACGGAGATGTCGCGCAAGGTGATGGCTGCCATCTTGGCCCACCGCGAGGTTGCGCCGCTTTTGTCGGATGAGCACTTTTCGGTCGATGGCACGCTGGTGAAAGCCTGGGCGTCGATGAAGAGTTTCCAGCCGAAGGAAGATGCCACGCCGCCTGAAGATGAAGGGCCGGGCGATCCTTCCGCCTCGAACACCACCCCGGAAACCCAGCCCACACAGATAAAAGCCGAGACTGCTCCGATGCCCCGCAACACCAAACCCCACCGCAATGCCGAGGTCGATTTCAAGGGCGAGAAGCGTTCCAATGCCACCCATGCGTCCACGACTGACCCTGATGCGCGGCTCTACAAGAAATCCCCCGGCACCGGGGCGATGCTGTGCTTCATCGGCCATGCGCTGATGGAGAACCGCAACGGCCTGATCGTGCAAGGCGACCTGACGCAGGCCGACGGCCATGCCGAACGCAAGGCTGCATTGGACATGGTTCATCGCCATTCCCCTGGATCAACCCGGCGGCTGACGCTGGCTGCCGACAAGGGGTATGACGCAGGCGGGTTCGTGTCCGACCTGCGCAAAGCCTGTGTCACGCCGCATGTCGCACAGAAAGCGAGATATTCAGCAATCGATGCCCGAACCACCCGGCATGAGGGTTACGCCCTGTCCCAGAAGCACCGAAAGAAGATAGAAGAGGCGTTCGGCTGGGCGAAAACAGTCGGCGGCATGGCACAAACCATGTATCGCGGCGTCGAGCGCGTCCGGTCGCGGTTCATCATTACAATGGCCGCCAACAACCTCGCAAGACTCCCCAAGTTGTTGGCCGCGTGAAGCGGAGAAACGGCCCCGGCGCGTACGCCGACCGCGCCAACAGGCAACCCGGTGACGAGAATATGCCCTGATGACGGGAAAGCGTTCCGACTCAAGGACTAGTTCAGCGGCCTGCTAAAGGTTATCCAAATCATCCTAATGCGCTTTCTGACAGTCGACTGATAACGGCATTGACCAACTGGCACGATGCCCGATGCGATCCGACGCTGTAAGCATCCCAATGTTGACCATACGGACAACATTCAGAGGACATGCGTCGAATGCCCGTAAAGCTCTACATCTGCAGTCTACCTGCATTGCTCGCAGCCACGGCGGTGTCTGTACTAACTGGATGCGTGGCTGACCAGCCGAAGCAAGTTAACGTGTTCTGCTGGGCAGAGGCCCACGGCGCAGTGCTTCCGGAAGAAAAGTGGATGCGCCCGCCAGGCGTGGTTTGCACACCGATCGCAGAAAAAGCAGTGACTTCGAAGGGGGGCGACGGCTCACCATCGCCAACCGACCCCGAGAAACCTGATGTACCGAGCGACCCAAAGCCCCCACCGGCCCCACCGCCCCCACCGCCCCCAAGGGTAACCTCGGGCCTACCGGGCGGAGGAGTGGAAGCTGTTGGACTTGATTACACTGTCGTTACCGGCGGCGGCACCGACGGCGGCAGAGTCACCATCACCCCAACGCGTTGAGCAGCAATTAGAGGCAGACCACTCATGTCCCGCATTTCCCTCGTCCTGCTTTCCACCCTCGGCTGTCTGGGCACGGGGGCAGCGGCCCAGAACATGAACGGACCAGGGGCGAACTGGAACAGCTCCTGGGGGTTTGCTTCGACGACCGAGCGCTCGCTTGGGCTTAGCCAGGCGCAGACCCAGCGCGCGGCGCGGCAGCCGACCGCCGGTTCGGTCACCTACGAGACCGTCTACAACAACACGACCAATACCAACACGGTGGGCGCGATGAACACCGGGGACACAACGGTCACCGTGACCGGCGAGGGCAACACCCTGAACACGACAAGCGCGGCGGACAGCGCCGGGTGCCTGGACGGCAGCGTGGGTTGGACAACCGCCGGATCCGGCGACACCGGGCAGACGCAAAGTCAGTACTTTGCGGTGACCGATGAAACCACAAGCAACTGCATTGTAGGCAATTGAAGTACTTAGCCGCCTTATTGCTTGTTCTCTCGGCTGCGGGGTGCTCGCAGTCGCCCAAAATGTTCGCGTTCAGCGGGCGGGATGTCGCGTTGCCGGAAGGGCCGCCGATCTCGGACGTGCGGACCGGCTTCGATGAGGCGCTGAGTTGCCTGCGTGGCAAGATCCCCGATGGGGTCGTGTTTGCCGTAGGTCAGGTCATCGACGCCACCGGAAAGGAAAACTTTTCCGAAGGTGGTGCGGGAAAGTACGTGACGCAGGGTGCGGGCGAGATCGTCCAGTCAGCGCTGTTCCGCGCCGGCGTCTCGGTCGTGAACCGTCGCGACAGCTCTATCACGATCAACGAGGCCAACTGGGGCATCCGCGACATCAAGCGGCAGGTTCCTGTCAACTTCTACATCTCGGGCAGCATCAACAGTCTGGATTTCATTCCGGGCGGCGGCGGCATTGCGACTGTCGCAGGGATCGGTCCGCGCTACCGGCAAAGCCGCATTCTCATCGCGCTCGACCTGTCGCTGACCGATGCCTACACCGGCAGGGTTGTCGCAAGTGTGCCGCTGCAGAAACAGATATTCACCAGCGAACTGGGCGTTGGTCTGAACAGTTTCTTCGGCACGACGCTGGTCCAGCTTGACGCCGGCGGGATGCACCGCGAGGCGCTGCATTTCGCCCTGCGGCAGATGATGCATCTGGCCAGTTTCGAATTGCTGGGACAGATCATGGAGCCGGAGGTCTATGCCGATTGCCGCGCACGCATCGGCGAGGGCGTGGGCGCGGTCAATCACAGTGGCACGGCCGACACCGAAGCCTTGGCCGCGGCGTTTCGTGGCGCGCCGGCTCTTGCCGTTCCGGTGTCGATGCCGGACCCTCCCGCACCCGCCGAAGCCGCTGCAGACGCCCCGGTGACACCGGCAGCTCAGCCCGGCCAGCCGACGCAACCTGCCGAGGTGCCTGCCCCGGAGCCGCCTTCGCGGGGCGAACTTCTGGGCAAGAAGGCTACGGAAGCAGCCACCCTGGCCATAAAGGCGGCCCGAGATTCGCAGTCTGCCACCGACCGGCAGACGGCCGTGCAGAAGGCGGCCGATGCGCTGCAACTGGCAAACCTCTCGCTGATCGCCCTGAAGGAAGCCGCAGCCGCCGGCTTTGGCGGTGACGACGGCGAAGTCGCGGCCGTGGTGGTCCAGCAGGCGCTGAAGGCGGCCCAGGCCGCGGGTGAGGCAGCCGCCGCCCGGACGGACCAGCCGGCCGTGATCGCGCCGGATGCCCCTGCCGCCACGACAGCCACCGACCCTGCGAAAAAAGCCGCCGAGGCCGAGGCGAAGCCTGGGGCGGGAAAACCATGATGCCGGAAACGCTTTCCGGTCACGCCATCTCTCGGGTCACCGCCCGTGGGATCACCTGGGTCCTCTCACTTACGCCCGTAAACTTGCTTCGGCCCGAGGGGGGCTAGAGCTAACTTTGGAAGAGCAGATGAAGCACTTTCTGACCACGACCGCACTTGTTGCGGGCATCGCTTTCGGCGGCGCAGCTTTCGCGCAGGCCGTTTCTCCCACTGCCGCCGTTCCGGTCGTCGACAACAACGGCAACCCGCTCTACACGTGGACCAATGCCAATGGCCAGGTTCAGCAGGGCACCTTCGCCCAGTTCACGGCGGCCTTCCCGGCAGTGACGGCACCCGTTGGCGCACGTCCTGATACCGCTGGCCCAGCACAGACGACTTGGGACACTGCACAAGCCGCTTACCTGGCCTATCAGGCTCGCCTGGATTCGGTTGTCGCGCTGGTGGACGGAGATGCTCCGGCGCCTTACCAGTCCGAATCGCTGCTGGACAACATCCTGGCCGACGCTGCGGAACTGTCGACCAGCCTGTCGAACGTCTCGCAAAACCTGAATGACATCAACGGTTCCATCGAAGTCAACACTGATCGTGACTACGCCGCAATTGCCGATGGCATCGAAGCGCTGATCGGCGAATACGACGGCTTCGGGTCGTTTAGCCAAGTCAACGCCAACGTCTTCGGCGTTGATCTGCCGGCCTCGTTGCTGGCCGTCCTGAACCCGCTGACGTTGGAACTGGGCAACCTGTCGACCACCGCGATCGGTACCCTGCAGTCGGGGAACATGACCGCAACCTTCGACGCCTCGGGCATCGTGAACAAGGTCACGTCGGCAGCCGAAGGCTCGACCACCAGCGCCAACATGCTGGCCGAAACCTATGGCGGCATCGCGCAAACTGTCGCTATGCAGAACGTCTCGGTCAACTCGGGCGACATCAACGGCTCGGTCGACCTGATCCTGGCCGATGTCAACACCAAGGTTGGCACGATCTCGACCACCGCCATCGGTGCCCTGCAGTCGGGCGCTATGACAGCGTCGGTCGACGGTGCCATCGGTTCGGTCAGCCACAACTCGTCCGCGCTGGTCAACGCACTGGTCGGCGCCCCTAGCGGGACGCCCTGATCGAAGACCCGCTCCCTGCGACGCGGGGTGCAATTCTCTGACTGGCAGAGCAGCTGGCGGTCAGAGTTTACCCTGGGCAGCATCCGTTGCCCAGGGTCGCACGAAGGACGGCCCAAGGTGTCCCCTAGTTGGAGCAGTTCTTCGTGCCACTATTCTGGCGTCGCGGACGCATTCGGCCGCACGTCGTTTCCGATCCTGGCAAAGTCTTGCCAGGCTGCCGCCCCGTCGACTGACCAACGATTGGGGTTCGAACGAGGGAAATCGCCATTTCCTCGTAAGCCTCGGGTCGCCCGCTGACTTGGCCCCACCTCTCGGTGGGGCCCCTTTTTCGGATTTGATGAGCGCATGGCAAGGCAAGCCTCCCCATTTACTGTCGCCATCGTAATTATGAACAGCACCCCTGTCACGGCGCAGCCCGCGTCGCTGCTTGAAGAGCTTCTGATCAACGCCCCTGCGTTAAGCGCCGCTCTGACCAACGTCGCTGAAAACCTTGGGCAGGTGGATGCATCCTTCGCGCTTTCGGTCGAACGCAACTTTGCCACGGTGTCGGCGGGGCTGGAGGTCTGGTCCAACGGTCGAGCCAGCGCCATGGCGGCGACAGGTGTCCAGGTCGCAGAACTTCAGGATGGTGCACTGGCACATCTTGACGGACTGGCGCTGGACGTTGGCCAAATCGTCACGACCGGTGTCGGCAGTTTGCAGTCCGGTGACCTTAGCGGGTCGTTCGACTCGTCTGGCCTGGTTGAGCGGATCGAGTTCTCTGCACAGGCGGCCTCTTTGACGGTGGAAAACCACGGCGGCATCCACGGGCTGGTCGTCCTGCAGAACGTGTCGCTCAATGCGGGCGAGGTCGTTGCCGCAGCCGACCTTCATCTCGCCGATACACAGACCCGGCTGGAAGGCATTGGCACAACCGCCATCGGCGGGCTTCAAACCGGAGCCATCAACACTGCGGTCGACCTGACAGCCACCCTGAAGGGCAGGATGGGAGAGGTTGATCACTTTACCAGCACTGTCATCACAGCCTTGGTGGGAATATGACGATTTCACGACGCACTCTTCTCGTATCTGCGCTGCCCGCCGTATGCCTGGCCACCGCGGCCCAGCCACGCGACCTGCCGCCTGGCACGGTCGCCGCGAATGTCTCCGGGTTCAAGACGCCCGATTGGCGGGCGCATTTCTCCAGCCGTCGCAACGGGATGATCCTGGTCGACACTGGGCCGCGCTGCCTGTTCTTCTGGTCCGAAGATCTTGCAGTGTTCCGGCTTTACCCGTGCTCAGTTCCGATCCGTGAGGAATATACCCGCCGCGGCCGCACTACAGTCATTGACAAGGTGGAGGCCCCTTCCTGGCGGCCGACCGCGGGAATGCTGAAACGCAATCCTGACTGGCCCACCTATGTGCCCCCCGGCCCAGGGAACCCGATGGGTAGCCATGCACTCTACCTCGGTTGGCCCGCCTTCCGTATCCACGGAACCCATGATGACAACAAGATCGGTCGAAGATCGTCCAGCGGCTGCTTCGGGCTTTACAACCCTCAGATCGCAGAGCTTTTCGGGCTGACCAGAATTGGAACTCAAGTCCGGGTGATCTAGGCTCAGATCAAGCCATCGGCACGGCCCATGACCACCGCATGGGTCCGGTTCCGGGCCCCGAGCTTCTTGCAGATCGACCGGACATGCATCTTGATGGTGGATTCGCTCAGTTTCATGCGGAACGAAATTTCCTTGTTGGCCAGGCCCTCGCCCAGGCAGCGCAGGACCAGGGCCTCGACTTGAGACAAGCGTTCCTCGCTGGTCTGCAACCCTTCGTTCTGCCAATAAGAAAACGAGCTGGGCACGAACGTCTGGCCAACAGCAACGAGCCGGATCGCGCTTGTCAATGCCTTGAGCGGAAGGGTCTTGGGAATGTAGCCCCGCGCGCCCACATTAACAGCTTTCTCGACGAAGGTCGACGAGACCGAACCCGAGAACAGCACAACCGAACCGTCGCCGTTCGCCTTTATAACCCTCGCCACGTCGTCGATCCCGGCCAATCCGGGTAGAACGACATCCAACAGCACGACGTCGAAACCGCCACACTCTTGAATCTTCGCGATGCCACCTTTGAGATCGCCGCAAGATACGACAGAGAAGCCGCCATCGGCCGCCAGGTACGTCTTGACCAGTTCTACGATCAAACCGTGGTCGTCGATGAGCAAAACTGTGAGTTGGTCCGAAGATGCCTGCACTTCGTCTTCTTTTATGTGTTTTGAGTGGAAAAACCGAGAAATAGTACACTGGATACTATCTTCGGAAGCCACTAGCCTAACGGCTAGTTGCATACAAGCAACCGCGCACATGCGAAAGCGGACATGTCGGCAGAAACACTCTCTAAAGATAGCCTGCAATGTCCATTGGGTCCACTTATGATCAAAGTGGACGATCAACTTGACCAACGCCTTGGAGCTTCCATGTATTTTCCCTCGATCCTTGACCGACTTTCACTTTGGCTGGCTTTCATCGCGATTTCCCTGTCCACGCCCGCGGCGGTTTTCGCGCAGGATCCGTCAGAAATCCTGCTTGAACTGGTGCCGGAAGCCGGTGCCTCCATCCAGTTGAGCCGCGCCGATCTTGAGAGCATGCCGCAGGTCGAGTTCGAGACCACGACGGAATGGACCAAGGGATCTGCACGATACAGCGGACCTCGCCTCAGCGATGTGCTGGCAAAGGCTGGCCTTCAAGGCACCGCGATCGAAGCGACGGCACAGAACGATTACAAGGTCACGCTGACGCCGGATCTGGTCGGCCCGGACTATCCCATCATTGCCCTGCGCATCGACGACGAGCCCTTCGGGCTTCGCGAGCTGGGGCCCTTGTGGATCGTATATCCCTACGACAGCCAGGCCGTGTACCGGACCGAGAAGATCTTCGCTGCAAGCATCTGGCAGCTGAAGCGCATCACATCCGCCAAGGACTGAGCTGTGCGGCCGCACTTGACCGTCGACCCAGCGAATCCGGGCCAGTACTTGAATCGAGCCCGATACATCTTGGCCACAGTCATGATTGTCGCCTTGGCTGTGCTACCGATTGTTGTCGTCCGCGCCTTTCAGGTCGAACAACTGCTGGACACCGCCAACCTTCAGGTGACGGACGACCAGACTTGGGTCACCTCACAGCTGGAGGTCGATTACCTGAAGTTTGCGCTCGCACTTGCCGAGCTTCGGTCGGAAACCTCGACTCCCATTGTCGATGTCGCCCAGCTTGAGGGTTGGCCCGAGGTCCAGAAGCGCTTTGACATCTTCTATTCCCGCATTGGAACGGTCGAAAGCAAGATCGGCAACTGGTCGGACGTCGCGGATGCGTGGCACCGAAACCAAGGGATGCTCAACCACCTTCTGACCCACCGCACCCAGCTTGAAAAGGTGATGGACGAGGCGGCGGTTCCTGGCGTGCTGGTAAACCTGGACATGCTGGACGGGTCGGTTGACGCCGCCGCCCATATTGTGCGCGACCTCAGCGTTTCAACACTGTCCCTCCTGACCGACCAGTCAAACGCGCGGCGGTTGGAATACATCCGCCAGTTCCGGGCGGTCCTGACGCAGATGCTTTCGGTGGTGCTGGTTACGGTGCTTACCAGTCTCGGGGCCTGGCTTCTGTACCGCCAGATCGGCGTTCGCGCCGCAGCCGAGCACAGGATGAACGAGAACGTGCGCCGGATAGTGCATGAAAAGCCAGATGCCGTCCTGGTCACCGACTCGCACAACAGAATCCTAAGAATGAACGGTTCGGCCACCGAGCTGTTCGGTATCTCCGAAGCCGAGGCCCAAGGGCATGATGCTGTTGCGCTGTTCTTTCCGGGTGTCTGGCGCAGGGCCAAAGCAGGCAACGTACATCCCTTGTCCGGCCACGCACCCGCAGAAAAAGCCCAGACCTTCCGAGACATCATCCGCCGGGCCGATGGCGAGGCGCTGCCCGTCGAAGTTACGCGGATTCAGTTGATGACGGAAAGCGGAAACGACACGACGGTACTGTATGTTCGCAACATCTCGGAAACCCAGCGTGCGTTGCGCGCGCTGCGCCGGGAACGTCGCCGCGCCGAGGCCGAGGCGTCGCGCTATCAAAGGTTTCTTGCGGTGATGAGCCACGAGATCCGGTCTCCGCTGCACGCCATTATCGCCTCCCTGGACCTTGCCCGCCAAAAACCGGAAGCTGCGCCTCTTGCCGATCTGCATGACATTGCGATGAATGCAGCGCAGGTTGCGCTGAATGAAGCCGACGCCGTGCTGGACATCGGCCGGGCCGAGAACCAGATGCGCGCTGCGGAACGTGTGATCTTTTCGCCGGCCAAGATCGTGCGGGACTTGGTCGAGATGAGCGGACCCGCGGCCAACAGTGCAGGGACCAAGCTTTCGGTCCACATTGGACCGGGCGCCGACGCCACCATCCTCGGGCCGCGCGCTTGCTTCTGGCATGCGGTGTCCAACCTGCTGAGCAACGCCTTGAAGTTCGCCAAGGGCGGCAGCGTTGGTCTAAAGCTTACCCGGAACGATGGCGAGTTGCGCGTCGAGGTCATCGACAATGGGCCGGGTATCTCTCCCGAGATGCGGGACCTGGTTTTCAAAGATCATTTCACTCTCGATACGATGTCCGGTGAGCAGCACAAAGGTGCAGGACTGGGGCTTGGAGTGTTCGTGGCGGCCGTCGGCGCGATGTCCGGAAAATACGGGCTCGACAGCGAGGTTGGGCGAGGCTGCACCTTCTGGTTCACGTTTCCTGCCCCCCCTGATTGCCAGCCTGCGCAGGATCAGCCCCCGGCCGGGGCACCCACGACGGCACCACTGACAACAGGTCTGCGTGTCCTTGTTGTGGACGATTCCGAGATCAATCTCATCCTGATGCAACAGATGCTCGCAACGCTAGGCCTCAGAGCCGATCTTGCCAATTCGGGCGCAGAGGCTGTGGAACTCGCAAAGACTGTCGCCTATGATCTGATCCTGATGGACCTGTCGATGCCGGATATGGACGGCAACGCCGCCGCCTCGTTGATCCGGCAAGAGAGCAAATCCCGACGTGCTGGAATAGTCGCCTTGACGGCCAACCTGCTTGCCCTGCATGAGAGGGATGATCCCGGCTATGTCTTCGATGAGATTTTGCTCAAACCCTTGCGGATTGATGGCCTAAGACAAGCGCTTTCGCTGGGGGCGCAGAGACCGCCCGCGCCCGTCGAAGAAACCTCGCCCGTCATTGATCAGGACATTGCCCAAGACCTTCTTGAGATGCTTCCGGCGTCGGCGATCGAACCGCTTTTGACCAGCTTGTTCGAAGAGGCGAACAAGCTGCTTCGGGACTTGGACCAAGGCGATTCGGCGGACAACCTGTCCCGCCGTTTCCATCGTCTTGCCGGGTCGGCCGGAATGCTTGGCGCACGACGCCTGCGAGCACTTGCTCTGGCGGGAGAGCTGCGATGCAAGGACTCCACACAACTCCCGACACCGGCGTTCATGGCAAGGTGGACCATGACCATTGGCGATACGTCGCGCGATTGGGCTGCCCTTCTCGGAGGGGCAGCCGAGTAGGCGCCAGCGCTCTCTAAAGATATCTCCGACAATCCTCTTCGCACATTTTCTGACCCCAAGACCATATTTTCTCCCATCGATATCGCGGGCGTCACCCTTCTGGCCAAGCGATAGGTCGTCTGCGCCTTGGTCAATCCATATAACCTGATACGCAGGCCTAATGCCGCTGGTGCGTAAATGAAGCAAATCTTGAATTCCGATGTCAATTTCGAGAAACTGACAGCAGATAGCAGTGAGTCACCCAAGTGGCTACCGAGCGGCTGGTGGATTCTGCCCTCCGCCGCTCTAGGGCTTGCTGGCTGGATCGGAATCTTCCACCTCCTCGGAATACTGTAATGCCGCATAGCGACGGCAGGTGCCGATCTTTACAGGACTTTTCTGATACAAGAGAACGCGCGCCTTCGCCAGATCGCCTCCCGCACCTCGATGCCTATGATTGCCCGGCCATCCTTTTAGGAAGCGACACGCCAACAAAGCTGCAGGCCCGCGCTGCTCTGCAATCGCTGGGCTTCGACGTTCTGTACGGCGCAAGCTTATTGGACGCGGACGAAGAACCGGTCCTTGTCGCGATGTCTGGCTACCTAGATAATCTTGAGAACCGCCAGCGATTCAGTAAAATCCAGGCACAGTGGCCCCAAGCACCAGCTTTCATCGTGTGCGATGCAGCCGATGCGTTCACGCAACTGGCGTCCCATATTTCTTGAAACGAGAGAAGATATACCATGTGGATGCCCAGCCTTTCCAAAGTAGGAATTCCGTCAGTTGCCGTGTTCCGCCGTACCGAGCCGCGCAATGAAGTTGATCCATCATTTACCTGCCCGGACTCTGCTCGTCTGCTGTCGGGCCTTAGCATCTTGCATCTCGGTTTCACGCGGCACGACGGAGTGGTGCTGACCGAGACAATCCGGCGGCTGGGCGCCCGGCAGGTGGCATATGCAGAGCAAGTTTCCCCCGTGTGTGTCGAAAGACCGGAAGGCCTGCGGTACGACGGAATCATCGTCAATCTTGACCGCTTTGGCGATATCGATCTGGGGGTGGAACGGCTCATGCGCTTCCGGCGGGCTCGGCCTTCCTGCTTTGTCATCATCGCTACGGCAGACGTTGCAATGGATGACTTCGGTCACCATCGTCGTGCGATTTGCGATAGCACGCTGCGGCTACCCTTCACTGCATCGCGGCTTGAACATGCACTGGAGTCGACTTTGGCGAACCACCGCAGCAAGCCTGTTGCAATCTGAGGCGGATTTTCAAAGTCCTCGCCGCTGGCCTTAATGCGCTAGACATTGGCGGATCAGTCCTCAGCGCAGCGAATGCAGTCCTGAACTACGACGTGTCCAGTTAACAGCCTAATGATTTCCACCTGATTATTCAGACGCCGAGCCGCGTGGTCCCTCCAGCGGCAGCGGATTTTTCGACCGCATAAGATTTGAGGGAATTGCTTAATCTCACCCTGATCCGCCGGATAACCGCACACTCTGTCTTACGACAACCAGGGTGATAGAGGGAAAGCCGGTTTGCGGATGCCTAGTTTATACATGTCTGACGCCGACAGTGCGATTCCAGAAGACATTCATCCATATCGAAAGAATATCGGAATAGCCGAAAGTCAATTCGGGATCCTTAAGACTTCTGGTAAATACCTAATTGATGTCGGCGCGCTCTGCAGTTTCTGGCAATATGCATAGTCTGGGAAAGCAGTTGCTTGCACAGGGAGGATAGTCCGTAACCCGCACGGCAAACAAGACCGATGATGGGAAGCGAGACAGGCGCGTCGGTTTGGGTTGCCACTTTTAGGTTGGCTAGAGAAGTATCGGGCCGACGACAGGCAGGATGGTTGTACCAGCGCCCCGATCTGATCAGAATTCAATGGGGAAAAATTGCACTTTAAAAAGAGTTTCATGCAGATTGCGAACGCAATTCGGATCTGCGTCAAAGGTGCGGCTGATGCGCCTGGTGTGTTTCTGCGTCCAGAGCCAAACAAGGACAGTCGAGCGCGGCGATCGATGCGCCGTACGCTCCTGCGGTTCATCGTCTTGTCGATGGCGACGGTCTGCCTATTGCAGCCTGCCGCTGGTTACCAAGCTCCTGAAACCAGCTCTACTACGACGCTGCCATTTCCAGGCGGGCTCACAGCGACAGTCACGCTCAACAAAACTCAGGCGGGTGGTGTCGCCTGGTCCGCACCTGCCGGCACAGTAGGGTTTAACTCCTTTGGCGGTGCCACTTCGGCAATGCTCTCTCCCGCGAACCTTCCAGTGACGACTCCTGCCCAGTCGCTCTTCCTGATGCCCGCGAATTGTAACCTGACGGCAGGAACGACCATAATCTGCGCAAATCAGGGAACGGTGACGGTATCCTTCAACCGTGAAGTAACGAATCCAGTCCTCCAACTGAGCGGCCTAGGCGCCAACCAATCGGGTGCGCCGACCAACGGATCGACGTTCAACTCAATTCTGGATGTTCAGAGCTTTGTGGGAACGGGGTCGTTGCCGACAGTCACCCTGCTTTCCGATAACTCGACTTTTGCCGCTTCGGGAAGCCGGATCGGAAATCCCGTGGCCAGTGACAGCTCTTGTGTATCGGGAAGCAACCTTGCGCAATGCGGCAGCGTCCGAATCAATGGAACATTCAGCTCCATTACGTTCGACGTAAAGTTCGCCATTCGTAGCACCTCCGCAGTAACGGCGTGGAATGCGATTTCGCCCGGCGATGGCTTCAACCTGACGATCTCGGTCGACGAGGACTTTGGTGACGCTCCGGCTGCCCTGCAGGGCGCGACCGTTGCAAGCCATATCCTGGGGCCTCTTCATCTCGGCGCCTCGGTGACGGCCGACAACACGACCACGCGCAACGGCGGGGCGCTCAGCACCAGCCCAGTGGCAAACCCGTCTGCTACCGGGGACACTGACGATGGTGTGACGCTGCCGGCCGGTGATTTCGTCCGAGGTTCGACAGTCCAGATTCCGGTGACGGTCACGGGGACGGGAGGTCGTCTCCAGGGCTGGATCGATTGGGGCCGGGACAACATCTTTGCCACAACTGGAGACCGGATCGCGAGCAATGCCATCGATGGTGGAGCAGGCGACTCTGACGGAACGGCCAATGGGATCATTACACTGTCAGTCCCGGTTCCGACCGGCGCTTTACCGGGGACAAGCTTTGCCCGCTTTCGCCTGTCAACGACCGACGGGCTCGGTCCGACCGAACTGGCCCCGGATGGGGAAGTCGAGGACTACCAGATTACGATCGTAAGCCCGGTCGCCGACCTTGCGATCACCAAGACGAACGGCGTGACCGCCGTCAGCGCCGGGGGGACCACGAGCTACACGCTGTGGGTCACGAACAACGGGCCCTCGCCGGTCACCGGCGCGATCCTTTCCGATCCGGCGGCCGCCGGCCTGACCAAGACC
>Ga0208609_100080_pt1 | contig 48104 bp, 42 predicted proteins | sample SubbioR11_8A_Apr_FD_184813 | JGI IMG/M metagenome (GOLD analysis project Ga0208609, IMG submission 184813) | Serpentinite rock and fluid subsurface biosphere microbial communities from McLaughlin Reserve, California, USA - CR11_8A_Apr (SPAdes) | ecosystem: Environmental > Terrestrial > Deep...
CCCGAGAGGTTTTTCACCAGCTTTTGCTGGTCGTTGCCCTTGAAGTTGAAGCGCCCCAAGTAGGCGCGGCTGGGCATGATGAATTTTCCCACGGTGATGTTGTCGAGCCCGCCGGACACGTCTTCCCACACCGTTTTGTCGCCTTGCAGCGCTTCGCGGCTCTGGTCGACAAACGCCAGTTTGGCGGTCTGGCCGATGACGATTTCGCCCGCGTCGGGCTGCTCCACGCCCTGGATCATGCGAAACAGGGTCGATTTGCCGGCTCCGTTGGGCCCGATGATGCCGACGATGGCCCCGGCCGGGACGCTAAAGCTCAGGTCGTCGATCAGCAGCCGGTCGCCAAAGGTTTTGCGCACGTGCTTGAACTCGATCACTTGCGCGCCCAAGCGCTCGGCCACGGGGATGAAAATCTCGTTGGTCTCGTTGCGGCGCTGGTAATCGACGTCGGAGAGCTCCTCGAAACGCGCCAGCCGCGCCTTGCTCTTGGCCTGGCGGCCCTTGGCGTTGGCGCGCACCCACTTGAGCTCTTCTTTCATGGCGCGCAGGCGCGCGTCTTCGCTGCGTTGCTCGCTCTCGAGGCGGCGCTCTTTTTGGTCGAGCCAGTCGGTGTAGTTGCCCTTGTAGGGGATGCCGTGGCCGCGGTCTAGCTCCAAAATCCACTCGGCGGCGTTATCGAGAAAGTAGCGATCGTGGGTGATGGCCACCACGGTGCCCGAAAAACGCTTGAGGAACTGCTCCAGCCAGTGCACGCTTTCGGCATCCAAGTGGTTGGTGGGTTCGTCGAGCAGCAGCATGTCGGGCCGGCTCAGCAGCAAGCGGCACAGCGCCACGCGGCGTTTTTCGCCGCCCGAGAGGTTTTTGATCTGCGCCTCCCAGGGCGGCAGGTTGAGCGCGTCGGCGGCGAGTTCGAGTTGCAGGTCGGCGTTCTCGGAGCCCGAGGCGGCGATGACTGCCTCCAGCTCGGCCTGTTCGGCGGCCAGGGCGTCGAAGTCGGCGTCGGGTTCGGCGTAAGCGGCATAGACCTCATCGAGCCGCGCCTTGGCCGCCAGCGCACCGCCTATGCCCTCTTGCACCGCCTCGCGCACGCTTTGCTCGGGGTTGATGTGCGGCTCTTGGGGCAGGTAGCCGATGCGGATGCCGGGCATCGGCGTGGCCTCGCCCTCGATCTCTTTGTCCACCCCGGCCATGATTTTGAGCAGGGTCGATTTGCCCGAGCCGTTGATGCCGAGCACGCCGATCTTGGCGCCGGGAAAGAAGCTAAGCGAGATGTCTTTCAAGATCTGGCGCTTGGGCGGCACCGTCTTGCAGACGCGGTTCATGGAGAAAACGTATTGGGCCATATAGACAAGAAAATGAAAGAAAGGCGCAGGCAACCCCAGCGGGGGACCACCACATCTTCTCGATTATCCGCTGCTTGAGCCCCTTTGTGCAGCTTTATGCCACACGCCCAGCTCGGCCGGGCATGGCCTGCCAGCGCACCCAAACTGTGGTTTTTAAACGCCAAGCTCCACACCCAGCACCGTCAAGGGCGGTTTGTGCCACAATCGGGCCGTGCGTACTTGCATTCGGTACCACAGCAGCGCTATGCTGGGGCTTGGACGGCCCAACTTTGCTCCCCATCTGCCCCGCGATTGCCCTTGCCCCTTGTGGCGCAGGGAGTGGCCGATACCCCTCAACGCCCTAAGCGGGCGCAACCTAGACCCATGACTTTTGACGAACTGAACCTCGCCCCGGCTCTGCTGGACGCCGTGCGCGAGCAAGGCTATACCCAACCCACCCCGGTGCAGGCGCAAGCCATACCCTTGGTGCTGGCCGGCCACGACCTGCTGGCCGGCGCCCAGACCGGCACTGGCAAAACCGCCGCCTTCACGCTGCCGCTGCTGCAGCGCCTGCACAGTGGCCAACCCGGCTCTGAGGGCCAAACAAGCCATGAAGCCCCTAAACGCGGCCAAGCGCGCCCCATTCGCGCCCTGGTGCTCACCCCCACCCGCGAACTGGCGGCACAGGTGGAAGAATCGGTGCGCACCTACGGCAAGCACCTGCAGCTCAAATCGACCGTGATTTTTGGCGGGGTTGGCATGAACCCGCAGATCGACAAGCTGGCCCGGGGCGTCGATGTGCTGGTCGCCACGCCGGGGCGGCTGCTGGACCTGGTGGACCAAGGCCGCCTGGATTTGTCCAAAGTAGAAATTCTGGTGCTCGACGAAGCCGACCGCATGCTCGACATGGGCTTCATCCACGACGTGAAAAAGATCCTGCGCCTGCTGCCGCAAAACAAGCAGAGCCTGCTGTTTTCGGCCACCTTCAGCGACGAGATCCGTGAACTCGCCAACGGCTTGCTGCGCAGCCCCAAGCACATCCAGGTCACGCCGCCCAACACCACGGTGCAGCGCATCGTGCAAACCATCCACCCGGTCGGGCGCGGCAAGAAAAAGGCGCTGCTGGCGCACATCATCAAGGATCACGACTGGAGCCAGGTGCTGGTGTTTACACGCACCAAGTTTGGCGCCAACAACGTAGCCGACTACCTCAATGCCCACGGCATCGGTGCGCTGGCGCTGCACGGCAACAAGAGCCAGAGCGCACGCACCCAAGCCTTGGCCGACTTCAAGAGCGGCACCATCCGCGCCCTAGTGGCCACCGACATCGCCGCGCGCGGCATCGACATCGACGACTTGCCGCACGTGGTCAACTACGACATCCCCAATGTGTGCGAAGACTACGTACACCGCATTGGCCGCACCGGCCGCGCCGGGGCCGAAGGGGCGGCGGTGAGCCTGGTAAGCCTGGACGAAGAAGGCTTCATGATGGCGATCGAAAAGTTCACCAAGCAGCAGCTTGCGGTGCAAATCTTCCCCGATTTCATGCCCGAAGCCGACGAAAAAGCCGAACCCATCGCCATGGGACGCCAAACCCTCTGGGGTGGGGCCGGCAAACCACCGAGCCGCGACGTGATGGCCGCCGCCGGGCGCGCTGCGCGCAAAGAGATGACAGACCGGGTGCGCGACGGCAAGGGCGGCGCACGCAATGGCCGACCGGCGGGCGGCGCGCAAGCCCGATCCGGTGCAGGCCCCGCCCGGGCTGCGCCAGCGCGGACAGCGCCGGCGCGGGTTGCAGCTGCTCCCACATTCCACGACGACGACTTCGAAGACGACTCGCAGCCCCCGCGCCACGCCGACCCCTTGGCCCCATCCCGGCTGGCCCATGCCCCTGCACGACGCCGCAACAGTGGTGGTGTTGCCCCTGCTGCCGGGCGCAACCAGGCACCGGGTTCGGGCACCGGGCCGCGCCAGGGCGGTCCGCGTCAGGGTCAAGGTCAGGCGCAGCCGGGCCAGGCACGCAGCAGAAGCGCCGGCAGTGCGGGCGCGGGCGGCTCCGGCAGCCCGGCGCGCCAGCCCGACCCGCTGCGCACCGGCATCGACACCCTGGGCCAGCGCGGCGGCGGTGGCAACCGCTCACGCACAGGCGGCGGCGGTGGCCAAGGCGGCGGCGGTGGCGGTGGTGGCATCGACCCCCTGCGCACCCGCTTTGGGCGCATCAAATAAGGAGTGACACACATGCGCATTCTGCACACCATGCTGCGCGTAGGCGATCTCGATCGCTCGATCGATTTTTACACCCAGGTGCTGGGCATGAACTTGCTGCGGCGCTCCGAAAACCCGCAGCACCAGTACACGCTTGCGTTTTTGGGCTTTGAGGGCGGCAACCCCGACCAAGCCGAAATCGAGCTCACCCACAACTGGGGTGTGGCGCAGTACGAGCTGGGCAACGCCTACGGCCACATCGCCATCGGCGTGCCCGACGCCTACGCGGCCTGCGAGCGCATCAAGGCCGCCGGTGGCCGGGTCACGCGCGAAGCCGGCCCGGTGCTGGGCGGCAGCACGGTGATCGCTTTCGTCACCGACCCGGACGGCTACAAGATCGAGCTGATCCAGCGCGACTTTGCTGCCGCCGGTGCGGGTCTGCGCTAAGCGCCCAGCCGCTCAGAGCGTTGCGGCCCCGCCTAGGTAGGGCCGCAGCGCCGCTGGGATACCGATGCGGCCATCGGCCTGCTGGTGGTTTTCCAGCAGCGCAACCAAGGTGCGGCCCACCGCCAGCCCGGAACCGTTGAGGGTGTGCAGCCACTCGTTTTTGCCTAGCGCGTTTTTGTAGCGCGCTTGCAGGCGCCGCGCTTGGAAGGCTTCGCAGTTGCTCACCGAACTGATTTCGCGGTAAGTTTGTTGCGCCGGCAGCCAGACTTCGAGGTCGTGCGTGCGCGCCGCGCCAAAACCCATGTCGCCGCTGCACAGCAAGATCACGCGATACGGCAACTCCAGCAGTTGCAAAATGGCTTCAGCGTGGCCCGTCATCTCGTGCAGCGCATCTTGGCTGCGCTCGGGGTGTACGATCTGCACCAGCTCCACTTTGTCGAACTGGTGCTGGCGAATGAGGCCGCGGGTATCGCGTCCGGCGCTGCCGGCCTCGGAGCGAAAACACGGGGTGTGGGCGGTGAATTTGAGCGGCAGATCGGCCTCGGGCACGATGCAGTCGCGCACAAAGTTGGTCAGTGTGACTTCGCTGGTGGGGATGAGGTAGAGCGCGCCCTCCTCCTCGCCCTCTTGGCCGCCTTTTTTGGCGGCAAACAGATCGGCCTCAAACTTGGGCAACTGGCCGGTGCCGCGCAGCGTGGCGGCGTTGACCAGATAGGGCGTGTAGCACTCGGTGTAGCCGTGGCGCTCGGTCTGCACATCGAGCATAAACTGCGCCAGCGCCCGGTGCAGCCGCGCCAGCCGGCCCTTGAGCACGGCAAAACGCGCGCCGCTGAGCTTGGCGGCGGTCTCGAAATCGAGCCCCAGCGGCTCGCCGAGATCTACATGGTCGCGCGGCGCAAAACCCAGCGCGGCCGGGCTGGCCCCGTAGCCGCCGGCCTGCCCATCACTGGGCGGGGCCCAGCGGTGCAGCTCCACGTTGGCACTCTCGTCGGCCCCCGGCGGCACCTCGGGCTGCGGCAGGTTGGGCAGCGCCAGCAGCAGGGCTTGCAGTTCGGCCTGGATTTGCTCCAGCCGCGCTGCTGAGCGCTCCAGCTCGGCTTTGAGCAGCCCCACTTCGGCCATGGCCGCCTCGGCTTGGGCGTGCTGGCCCTGGCCCTTGAGCACACCGATCTGCTTGGAGTAGCTGTTGCGCCGCGCCTGCAGCGCTTCGGTCTGCACCTGCAAGGCCTTGCGCTCGTGTTCCAGCGCGCCAAAGGCGGCCACATCGAGAAAGGGTTGTGGGTTCTTGCGGGTTTGCAAGCGGGCGACGACGGCGTCGAGGTCTTTGCGCAGTAGGTTGAGGTCTAGCATGGTGGAGCCGATTTTAGGGGCTGCAACTGCCACCCACCTGACCGCTCACCTGACCGCTCACCTGACCGCTCACCTGAGCGCTTACCTGTGCGAAGGCCCTTGGGCCGCCCCCTCAATCGGGACGAATGCCAGTGCGCTGCACCAGGCGCGTGTAAAAATCGAACTCGAATCGGATTTGCTCGGCAAACTGCTCTGGGGTGCTGCCTATGACCGGCGCACCGGCATCCTCGAGCCGCTGGCGCAGCGCCGGATCGGCCAAGACGCGCAGGGTGTCGGCGTGGATGCGCTGCACCACCTCAGGGGGCAGGCCACGCGGACCAATCAGACCAAAAAAGCCCCCGCGGTTGGCGATCGGTAGCCCGACTTCGGCAAAAGTGGGCACCTGCGGCAGCTGGGCCAACCGCTGGGGTGACGCCACGGCAAGCGGAATCAGCCGTCCACCGGGTTGGATATGTGGCATCACCCCGGGCAGGGCGTCGAAAATGATCGGCACACGGCCCGCCATGACATCCACGAGCGCGGGTGCGGTGCCGCGATAGGGAATGTGCACCATGAAGATGCGGCTTTCGAGTTCGATCAGCTCACCCAGCAGGTGCAGCAGGGTGCCGGTGCCAGGGGTGGCGTAGGAGTAGCGTCCGGGGTGGCGCCGGACTTCGCGCAAAAACGAATCAAAATCGCGCGCCGGAAACGAAGGGTGCACCGCCAGCACCAAGGGGATGACGACGAGGTTGATGATGGGGGTGAAGTCGTTGACCGGGTGATAGGGCGTGTTGGGGATGAAGGCCGGGTTGGTGGCCAGTGTCGAGACGGCAGACAGGCCCAAGGTGTAGCCGTCTGGCGCTGCACGCGCAATCTCGTGGGTTCCGATGGCTCCACCGGCGCCGGTGCGGTTGTCCACCGCCACCGATTGGCCCAGCAGCGCAGCCAAGGGCGTGGCGACAGAGCGCGCCACCATGTCGGCCGACCCACCGGGCGTGAACGGAACGATCAGGCGCAGCGAGCGACTCGGGAAAGTGCGCGCCCAAGCGCGACCGCTGGCGGTGAGCATCGAAGCGAGCCCGGCGGCCCCCATGAGCGTGCGGCGTTGCATATTTTTGTCTCCTGCATGGTTTGTAAATCCATTGTAGGCAGCAACTTGGCAAATTCAAAGCCTATTTTGGCCGTTCGGAGTCCGCAATGCGACACCTACCCGCGCCGACCATCCCCCCCTACCCTGCGGGGCGCTCTACGGCATCAATCCAGCTTGAGCCCCTTGGGCAGCGGGAACTTGAGGGTTTCGCGCGCGCCGTCGAGGCTGCGCACCGACACCGCCCCGAGCGCCTTAAGGCGCTGCAGCACGCCTTGCACCAGGGTTTCGGGGGCCGAGGCGCCGGCGGTCACGCCCACGCGCGCCGCATTGGCAAACCAGTGGTCGCGCAGCTCCGAGGCGTCTTCGACCATGTAGGCGGGCACGCCCAGGCGCTGCGCCAGCTCGCGCAGCCGGTTGGTGTTGGAGCTGCTCGGGCTGCCGACCACCACCACCGCATCGACCAAGGGGCTGAGCAGCTTGACCGCGTCTTGCCGGTTTTGCGTGGCGTAGCAGATGTCTTGCTGCTTGGGCTCGCGCAGCAACGGAAAGCGCGCGCGCACGGCGGCGGCGATTTCGGCCGCGTCGTCGACGCTGAGCGTGGTCTGCGTCACCAGCGCCAGCCGCTCGCTCTGCCTGGGCTGCACCCGCGCCACATCGGCCAGGTCTTCAACCAGGTGGATGCCGGCATCGAGCTGGCCCATGGTGCCTTCGACTTCCGGGTGCCCCTTGTGACCGATCATGATGAACTCGTAGCCTTCTTGGTGCAGCTTGGCCACTTCCACGTGCACTTTGCTCACCAGCGGGCAGGTGGCGTCGAAGATGCGAAAACCGCGCCGCTCGGCCTCGCGCTGCACCGCCCGGCTAACCCCGTGGGCGCTGAACACCAGCGTGGCCCCGGCGGGCACATCGCTGAGTTCTTCGATGAAGATGGCCCCGCGCGCCCTCAGGTCGTTGACCACGTGCGTGTTGTGCACGATTTCGTGGCGCACGTAGATCGGGCGGCCAAACTTGGCCAGTGCGCGCTCGACGATTTCGATGGCGCGATCGACCCCGGCGCAAAAGCCGCGCGGCTCGGCCAGCAGCACCTCTTGCACGGGCGCAGGCACAGGCGCATTCAAAGGCGTGGGCATCACAGCACCGCGATCAGTTGCACTTCAAAACGCACCGGCTGGCCTGCCAGGGGGTGGTTGAAGTCGATTTGCAGCGCGCCGTCCGGGCGCAGCTGGCAGACGGTGCCGGCGTAGTGACCCAGGCCGTCGGGGGTGGGGAACTGCAGCACGTCGCCCACGGCGTGGCCCTGCTGCGGCAGGCCCAGGCGCTGCAGCAGCGTGCGCGCCACCCATTGCACCTTGTCTGGCTGGCGCTCGCCAAAAGCGGCCCCGGCAGGCAGCTCGATCACGGCCTGCGCGCCTTCGTGCAGGCCGAGCAGGCGCGCTTCGATGGCGGGCGAGAGCGCGCCGCTGCCCAGGCTCAGGGTGGCGGGCTGGGCGGCAAAGGTGTCGATCAGGCTGCGTCCGTCTGGCCCCGAGAGGCGGTAATGCAAGGTGAGGAAAGAATCCGGGCCGACTGGGTTCATGGCGGGGTTGCGCTGCGGCAACAATAGGGGGCTAAAACAATCCGGCTATTGTAAAAACTTTGGGAGCTGCCGCTTTGAACACCGCCTCAATGCCCTTGAAGGGCCTGCCCGCCGATGCGCGACCGCGCGAAAAGCTGCTGCAGCGCGGCCCCGCCGCCCTGAGTGATGCCGAGTTGCTGGCGCTGCTGCTGCGCACCGGCATACCAGGCAAAAACGTGGTGCAACTGGCGCAGGATCTGGTGGACCGTTTTAAAGGCGTGGCCGGGCTGCTGCACTGCGGCCCGCAAGACCTGCAAAGCATCAAAGGGCTGGGGCCGGCCAAGCGCGCCGAGCTGCTGGCGGTGGTCGAGCTGGCGCGGCGTGCGCTGGCGCAGGGGCTGGCCGAGCGACCGCTGTTCGATACGCCGCAGGCGGTGGCGCAGTATTTGCAACTGCATTTGGGCCACAAGACGCACGAGGTGTTTGCGCTGCTGTTTCTGGACAGCCAGCACCGGCTGCTGGCCTACGAGGAGCTGTTTCGCGGCACCTTGGGGCAGACCAGCGTCTATCCGCGCGAAGTGGTGTTGCGCGCCCTGCACCACCACGCCGCCGCCGTGGTGCTGGCGCACAACCACCCCAGCGGCGCCAGCGAGCCTTCGCGCGCCGACCAACTCCTCACCGATTCGCTCAAGGCGGCGCTGGCGCTGGTGGATGTGCGGGTGCTGGATCACTTCGTGGTCACGGCGGCGGGCTGCCGCTCGATGGCCGAAATGGGGCTGGTCTAGTGTGGCCAGCCTGCCCGAGCCCCCCGTGCATCAGACTTGGGGCACTGCCTCCCCCACCACCTCTTCGGGCTGCGGGGTGCGGATCAGGTAATCAAAAGCGCTTAGCGCCGCTTTGGCCCCCTCGCTGGCCGCGATCACGATCTGCTTGTAGGGCACGGTGGTGCAGTCGCCCGCGGCGAACACGCCGGGCACGCTGGTGTGGCCCTTGGCGTCGATCACGATTTCGCCAAAGCGGCTCAGCTCCAGCGCGCCCTTGAGCCATTCGGTGTTGGGCACGAGGCCAATCTGCACAAAAATGCCCTCCAGCGCCAGATCGTGCGCGGTGCCGGTGGCGCGGTCGGTGTAGCGCAGGCCATTGACGCGCGCGCCGTCGCCCAGCACCTCGGTGGTCTGCGCCTGGGTGATCACGCTCACGTTGGGCAGGCTGCGCAGCTTGGCTTGCAGCACCGCGTCGGCGCGCAGTTCGGCGGCAAATTCGATCAGCGTCACATGCTGCACGATACCGGCCAGATCGATGGCCGCTTCCACGCCTGAGTTGCCGCCGCCGATCACGGCCGTGCGCTTGCCCTTGAACAGCGGGCCGTCGCAGTGCGGGCAGTAGGCCACGCCTTTGTTTTGGTATTCGCGCTCGCCGGGCACGTTCATGTTGCGCCAGCGCGCCCCGGTGCTCAGCACCACGCTGCGCGCTTTGAGCACCGCGCCGCTGGCCAGCTCGACCCCGATCAGGCCACCCGGCTGCGAGGCCGGCAGCAGCCGCACCGCACGCTGCAGGTTCATGATCTGCACCTCGTAGTGGCGCACATGCGCCTCCAGTGCAGCGGCCAGCTTGGGGCCTTCGGTGTGCAGCAGCGAGGGGTAGTTCTCGATCGCCAGCGTGTCGTTGAGCTGGCCACCCATGCGCTCGGCCAGCAAGCCGGTGCGGATGCCCTTGCGCGCCGCATACACCGCCGCCGCCGCGCCAGCTGGGCCGCCACCGATGTTGAGCACATCGAAAGGCTCCAGCGCATCGAGCTGCTGCGCCTGTTTGACCAGGGCGCCGGCGTCGAGCTTGGCCAGCACCTCTTCCACGCTCATGCGGCCCGAGCCAAAGGCAGCACCGTTCAGATACACCGTCGGCACCGCCAGCACATCGCGCGCGTTCACCTCTTGCTGGAACAGCGCGCCGTCGATCACCACCGTCTGCACGCGTGGGTTCAGCAGCGCCAGCAGGCTGAGCGCCTGCACCACATCGGGGCAGTTGTGGCAGCTCAGCGACATATAAACCTCAAAGCGGTAGTCGCCCGGCAAGGCCTTGATCTGCTCGATCAGGCCTGCCTCGACCTTGGGCGGATGCCCACCGGCCCACAGCAGCGCCAGCACCAGCGAGGTGAACTCGTGGCCCAGCGGCACGGCGGCAAAGCGCACACTGCCCGGCTGGCCCTGCCCTTGCACGGTGAAGGACGGCACACGCTCGTCTTGCCCGTCGGTGCGCAGCACGATTTTGCTCGACAGCGCAGCGATGGTTTCGAGCAACTCGCGCATCTCTTGGGCTGCACCAGAGCCATCGAGCGCAGCCACCAGTGCGATCGGCCGCTGCAGGCGCTCCAAGTAGGCCTGGAGCTGGGCTTTGAGGGTATCGTCGAGCATCTCTGCAATCCTTGGGGTGCGGGCGGGGCCAGTGGGCTTTAGGGAACGCGCTTAAATTTTTCCGACCAGTTCCAGCGACGGGGCCAGGGTTTTGGCGCCTTCGTTCCATTTGGCCGGGCAGACTTGGCCGGGGTTCTTGGCCACGTACTGGGCGGCTTTGAGCTTGCGCAGCGTTTCCTTCACGTCGCGCGCAATGGCGTTGTCGTGGATTTCGGCGGTCTTGATCTGGCCTTCGGGGTTGATGACGAAGGTGCCGCGCAGCGCCAGACCTTCGGCTTCGATGTGCACGCCAAACGCACGGGTCAGGGTGTGGGTCGGGTCGGCCACCAGCGGGAACTTGGCCTTGCCCACAGCGGGCGAGGTTTCGTGCCACACCTTGTGCGAAAAGTGCGTGTCGGTGGTCACGATATAGACCTCGGCCCCAAGCTTTTGGAACTCGGCGTAGTTGTCGGCGGCGTCTTCGACTTCGGTCGGGCAGTTGAAGGTGAAAGCGGCCGGCATGAAAATCAGCACCGACCATTCGCCCTTGAGCGTTTCGTCGGACACTTGCACAAACTTGCCATTGTGGAAAGCCTGGGCTTTGAAGGGCTGGACTTGGGTGTTGATGAGCGACATGGAAACTCCTGAGTGGAAGGGTTGAGTGTTTGCGAGATTGGTGAAAACCCTAGTCATCATAGCCCAGCCGATAGCCATCGTTTATTGAAACTGGCTATCGCGAACATTGATGCACCGCAGCAAGATGCGCGGGTGGGGGGTGCGGGCGGGGCCGCCTACTTCATCGTCGGCATGACGAATTCGGGGTCACGCACGCCGGTGGGCCAGCGCGCGGTCACGGTCTTGAGCCGGGTGTAGAAGCGCACGCCGTCGGGGCCGTGCATGTGCAGCGGGCCAAACAGGCTGCGCTTCCAGCCACCAAAGCTGTGGAAGGCCATGGGCACCGGGATCGGCACGTTAATGCCGACCATGCCCGCCTGCACCCGGTGCGCAAACTGGCGCGCGGCGTCGCCGTCGCGGGTGAAAATGGCGCTGCCGTTGCCGTATTCGTGCGCGTCCACCAGCCGCAGGGCGGCCTCAAAATCGGGCACGCGCAGCAGGCACAGCACCGGGCCAAAAATTTCTTCGCGGTAAATGCGCATCTCGGGGCGCACGCGGTCAAACAGGCAGCCGCCCAAGTAAAACCCATCCTCAAAGCCGGGTACGCGCAAGCCCCGGCCATCGACCAGCAGCTCGGCGCCCTCGGCCACGCCAGAATCCACGTAAGCGCGCACGCGCTCGCGGTGCGCCGCCGTGACCAGCGGGCCCATGTCGGGTTCGGCTGGGCCGCCGCCGTCATTGCTTTGGCTTTCGCCTTGGCCGCCTTGGCTGCTCGGTTGGTCTGGCTTACCCGGGTTGCCGGGCCCAATGCGCAGCCCCTCGATCAGGGGGCGCAGTTTGGCGATCAGCGCCTCGGCGGTGGCATCGCCCACACAGACCGCGACCGAGATCGCCATGCAGCGCTCGCCCGCCGAACCGTAAGCGGCCCCCAACAGCGCAGCGGCAGCTTGATCCAGATCGGCATCGGGCAAAATCACCATGTGGTTCTTGGCCCCACCCAAGGCCTGCACGCGCTTGCCCAGCGCGCTGCCACGGGCGTAGAGCGCTTCGGCCACGGGCGTCGAGCCGACGAAGCTGAGCGCCTGCACGCGCGGGTCGTCGAGCAGCGCATCGACCGCCACCCGGTCGCCCTGCAGCACGTTGAACACGCCGTCGGGCAGGCCGGCTTCCTTGAACAGCCGGGCCAAAATCAGCGCCGCGCTCGGCACGCGCTCGGAGGGCTTGAGCACGAAGGTGTTGCCGCAGGCCAGCGCCACCGGAAACATCCACATCGGCACCATGCAGGGGAAATTGAAAGGCGTCACGCCCGCCACCACCCCCAGCGGCGCGTACTCGGTGTATGAATCGACCCCGCGCCCGACGTTGATCGAATGCTCCCCCTTGAGCAGGTGCGGCGCGCCGCAGGCAAATTCGACCACCTCCAGCCCGCGTGTGAGCTCGCCGTGCGCGTCGGCCAGCACCTTGCCGTGTTCGGCGCTGATGGCGGCGGCGATCTCATCCGCATGGCGCTCCAGCAGTTCTTTGAAGCGAAACAGAACCCGTGCGCGCTGCAGCGGAGGCGTTTCGGCCCACGCCGGGAAGGCCGCTGAAGCGGCGGCCACGGCTTGCGCCGCTTCAGCGGCCGTTGCCAGCGCAACTTGCGCCTGCAACCGGCCCGTGGCCGGATCATAGACTTCGCCCAAGCGGCCGCTGCGGCCAGCCACGCTTTGGCCGTTGATGAAATGGGGGATGTGGCGCGGGGTGTGCATGCGCTATGATCGCAGATTCAGGGCTGATGCATAATTTCAGGCAAAGGCAACAGCATGAAACCAATCCAGCTCTTTGACGCCGACTCCAGCACCTACACCTACGTGCTGTTTGACGAGGCCACGCGCGAGGCGCTGATCATCGACCCGGTGGACGAGCAGATCGAGCGCGACTTGGCCACGCTGCGCGAATACGGTCTCAAGCTGGTCTGGACGGTTGAGACCCATGCGCACGCCGACCACATCACCAGCGCTGCCAAGCTGGCCGAGCTGGCGGGCGCACGCACGGCGGTGCCGGCAGGTTGCGGCATCGGAACTGCAGGCACACAACTGGCGCACGGCGACACCCTGCGTTTCGGTGGCGAAACCCTGCTGGCTTTGCACACCCCGGGCCACACAGCGGGCAGCATGAGCTTTGTCTGGCGCGAGCACGTGTTCACCGGCGACACCTTGCTCATCAACGGCTGCGGCCGCACCGATTTCCAGTCCGGCAGTGCTGCTGCCCTCTACCACAGCCTGACTCAGGTGCTGTTTGCGCTGCCCGACCGCACCACGGTTTGGCCGGGGCACGATTACCAAGGCCGCAGCCATTCCACCATCGGCCAGGAAAAGACCGGCAACGCGCGCGTGGCGGGCAAGACCGAGGCCGAGTTCGTGGCCCTTATGGAGAGCCTGAACCTGCCCAAGCCCCGACGCATCGATGAAGCCGTGCCGGCCAACCTGAGCTCCGGCATCCGACACGATGCCGATGGCGCGCTGCTCATGCAGCCGCGCCCGCCGGCCTCAACACAATCAGGCACTTATGCCGGCGATGTCTCGCCCCAACTGGCTTGGCAATGGGTGCAAAAGGGGCAGGCCGTGCTGGTGGATGTGCGCACCGACGCCGAGCGCGAGTGGGTGGGCTTTGTGCCGGGTGCCGTGGCGGCGGCCTGGAAGCAGTGGCCGGGCATGGCGCCGAACCCGCAGTTTGACGACGCCGTGCGCCAGGCCGCCGCCGGGGGGCACAAGCTGGTGCTGCTGTGCCGCAGCGGCGTGCGCTCCATACCCGCCGCCCAGCGCGCCACCGAACTGGGTCTGGAGGCCTACAACATCCTCGAAGGCTTCGAGGGCGACCCGGATGCCCAGGCGCAGCGCGGGCGCAAAGGTGGCTGGCGCTACCACGGGCTGCCTTGGCGGCAAAACTGAGCCGGTTCAAGACCCGTTTTGAACCGAGATTGCCCGCGCGCCCCATCAACGCACCGAATCGGGCCTAAACTATCGGGGCTGCTAGTCGAGCACGCCGTGGCAATGCCGCTAAAGCGCTAAACTACTACAAGTCCCCAGCGAATAGACGCCTCCACTGCCCGCCCAAACACCCCCATCCTAGGAAAACCACCATGCAAGGCGACACCCAAGTTATCGGCCACTTACAGGCCCAGCTCAAAAACGAGCTCACCGCCATCAACCAGTATTTTGTGCACTACCGCATGCTCAAGCACTGGGGTTTGGACAAACTGGCGCAGAAAGAGTACCAAGAGTCGATTGGCGAGATGAAACACGCCGACCGCCTGATGGACCGCATTTTCACGCTCGACGGCCTGCCCAACCTGCAAGACCTGGGCAAGCTCAACATCGGTGAGAACGTGCCCGAGATTTTGCGCAGCGACTTGGCACTCGAGCGCACCGCCCAAGCCACCATCAAAGACGGCATCGCCCACTGTGAGAGCGTGCGCGATTACGTCTCGCGCGACCTGCTGCTCGAAATTCTGCAAGACACCGAGGAGCACATCGACTTCCTCGAAACCCAGCTTGATCTGCTCGAGAAAGTCGGGGTGCAAAACTACCTGCAGAGCATGATGGGCAGCGTCGAATAAGGCCCCACCTGAAGAAGGCTTAATCAGAAGGCCAGATCAAGGCACACCCATGGCCCCGTTTGGCGGGCGATCCGTCCACGCTCTCATGGCCGCCCCCTACCGCATCAACGCCTGCACGGGCATCGACCAGGGTGATCGCCCTTATCAACAAGATCAGCTTGGTCTGATGGCGCATCGCTACATCAAGGGCTGCGTGCTGGGCGTGATCGCCGACGGCATGGGCGGCCTTGCGGGGGGACGCAAGGCGGCGGAACAGGTGCTGCTGACGGCGCAACAGGTGTTTGAGCAATTCGACCCACGCACCGACGACGGCGCGGCCTTTTTGCTTCGTTTGGCGCAAGAGGCCCATATCGGCATACGCCTGACGGCTGCCACCGCCGACCTGGAGCCGCACAGCACCCTGGCTGCCTTTTTGGTGTTGCCCAGCGGCCACTGCCATTTCGCGCATTCGGGCGATTCGCGGCTCTACCATTTTCGCGGGCCGCAGTTGCTGCACCGGAGCCAGGACCATTCGCTGGTGCAGGCTTTGGTCAAGCAAGGTCTGTTGAGCGACGAACAGGCCCGCACCGACCCGCGCAGCAATCTGTTGCTGCATTGTCTGGGCACCCAACAAGCACCCACCATCGATAGCCACCGCTGTGAACCGCTGCAAGTGGGCGATGTGCTGCTGGCTTGCAGCGACGGCATCTGGCAGTGCTTTCCAGACGCCGAGCTCAACGCCTTGGCGCACCAAGCAACACCCCGCCAGGCGTGCGAAGAACTGGTGGCGCAAGCGCGAGTGCGTTCCTTTGGCAGTTGCGACAACCTGAGCCTGATCGTGCTCAAGCTCGACGCTGCCCCCTAGCACTCCCCGCTGGCAGGGATTCAGGGGGCTTTGTGCTCGGGGTTGGGGTTGGGGCTCGCTTCAGCCTTGGGTGCATCCACGAGCACATACAAACCCGAGCGGCTTTGTTTGGCGTGGTGCTTGGCACTGGCGGCGGCGTTGGCCACGTTCTCGGCCTCGGTGTAGGATGGCGTCGATTTCGGTGACCTGCTCGTGCTCGGTCAGCTCCAGCACCAGCGACGAGAGCGACAGCCCCAAGGCCTGCGCGTGGTCGAACAGGCGCACGATCTGCTGGCGCTCGGCGGCCTTAACCAGCACCGAGGCGCTGACGTTGAGAAACAGCCGCCCGACGCGCGCGCTGCGGCTCCAGTACCACAGGGCCCGAAACAGGCATTCGAGCTCAAATTCAAGCGTCAAATTTTCGCTTTGCGCCGAGGTCAGCAACTCGAGCGGGCCGTTCCACGGGCTGCCGGTGGGCGGCCGCACCAAGGCTTCGTGTGCATAGACCGAAATCCCGGCCAAATCGCCGGCATGACAGGATGGTGAAACCCGCAGGTGCGCTAAGATCAGCGCCGTCGCAGCAAAGCCACGAACAGCGCCAATGCCAGCAGCGCCATGCCTGTGAACACCAGAAACGACCAGTTGGCGATCGTCAGGCCGAGAAAGGTCCAGTCAACTTTGGCGCAATCACCGCTGCCGCTGAACAACATCGGGATCAGGCGCTCGAGCGGGAAGCTGGCGATCATGCCGTAGAAATCGCGCCCGCAGGTGACGAACTCGGGCGGGTACCACTGCAGCCAGCTCTGGCGCGCGGCGGTGAAGGCCCCAAAACCGGCCATCAATACGATAGCAGCCAAGCCCACCAGGTGCACCAGCCGCTGTGCAAAAACCGCCGTAAGCAAGGCCAGCAGGCCTACACCCATCAGGGCGTAGCGCTGCACCACGCACATCGGGCAGGGCTGCAGGCCCACCACGTGCTGCAAATACGCGCCATAGGCAAACATGCCCGCGCACACCAGCACCAACAGCAGCAGCCAGCGCCGTGGGTGGTGTGCCAAAGAGTCAAACCAAGTGCTCATGGGCGCCAAGGATAGCGCATTAGCTCTCGACGAAGGCGCGCTCGATCACATAGTCGCCTGGCGTGCTCGTGTTTCCTTCGACGAACTGGCGCTGCTCCATCATGCGCTTGAGGTCGCGCAGCATCTCGGGGCTGCCGCAAATCATGACCCGGTCATGTGCTGGGTCAAGCGCTGGCAGGCCCAGATCGGCGGCCAGCTTGCCGTTTTCGATCAGGTCGGTAACGCGGCCGCGGTTGATGAAGGGCTCGCGCGTCACGGTCGGGTAGTAGCGCAGTTGCTGACTCACCATCTCACCCAGAAACTCGTGCTGCGGCAAGTCCACCGTGAGGTAGTCGTAGTAGGCCAGTTCCTTGACCTCGCGCACCCCGTGCACCAGCACCACCTGCTCAAATTTTTCGTAGGTGGCCGGGTCGCGGATGATGCTCATCCACGGTGCCAGCCCAGTGCCGGTGCCCAGCAAATACAGGCGCTTGCCCGGCAGCAGGTAGTCGATCAGCAGCGTGCCGGTGGGCTTGCGCCCCACCACAATGATGTCGCCAGGCTGGATGTGCTGCAAGCGGCTGGTGAGCGGGCCGTCGGGCACCTTGATGCTGAGGAACTCGAGGTGCTCCTCGTAATTGGCGCTGGCGATGCTGTAGGCGCGCAGCAAAGGCTTGCCGCCCTCTACCCGCAGCCCGATCATGGTGAAGTGGCCGTTGGAGAAACGAAGCGAGGGGTCGCGCGTGGTGGTGAAACTGAACAGCCGGTCGGTCCAGTGGTGAACGGTGAGTACCCGTTCTTCGTTGAATGCGCTCATTTTTGCGATATTTGGCGGAGTGAGAGGGATTCGAACCCTCGATGCGGCTCTACACCGCATACTCCCTTAGCAGGGGAGCACCTTCGGCCTCTCGGTCATCACTCCAGAGCTTGCGATTATGCCCGAAAACCCGCGCCACCTCGGCGCAGGCGGCGTTTAATTCGTGGTCAGGCTGTCGGTGGGTTGATCGAGGTCGAACTCGCGGTGCAGGGCGCGCACGGCCAGCTCCATGTATTTTTCGTCGATCACGACCGAGGTTTTGATCTCGGAGGTGCTGATCATCTGGATGTTGATGCCCTCCTCGCTCAGGCAGCGAAACATGCGGCTGGCCACGCCCACGTGGCTGCGCATGCCGATGCCGACGATGCTGACCTTGCAGATGCGCGCATCGCCTTGCACCTCGGCCGCACCCAGCTTGGGTACCACCTGGCTGCGCAGCAGCTCCAGTGTTTTGGCGTAGTCGTTGCGGTGTACGGTGAAGCTGAAATCGGTTTTGCCGTCTTTGCTGATGTTTTGGATGATCACATCCACTTCCACGTTGGCCTCGGCCACCGCACCCAAAATTTGGTAGGCGATACCGGGCCGGTCGGGCACGCCGAGCACGGTGATTTTGGCTTCGTCGCGGTTGAAGGCGATGCCGGAGACGACGGCTTGTTCCATGGTTTGCTCATCCTCAAAAGTGATCAGGGTGCCGGATTGGGCTTCTTCGTTCAGATCGACGTCCCAGGGCGTAAAGCTCGAGAGCACGCGGATCGGCATGCGGTATTTGCCGGCAAACTCGACCGAGCGGATTTGCAGCACCTTCGAGCCCATGCTGGCCATTTCCAGCATTTCCTCGAAGCTCACGCGCGGCAGGCGGCGCGCTTCGGGCACCACGCGCGGGTCGGTGGTGTAGACGCCATCGACGTCGGTGTAGATCAGGCATTCGAGCGCACCGATGGCCGCCGCCACCGCCACCGCCGAGGTGTCGGAGCCGCCGCGGCCCAGGGTTGTGATGTGCCCGTGCTCATCGACGCCCTGAAAGCCGGTGATGATGACCACCTTGCCGGCCGCCAAGTCGGCCTGGATGCGCTCTTTCTCGATGGCTTCGATGCGCGCCTTGGTGTAGGCGCTGTTGGTGCGGATCGGCACCTGCCAGCCGCAGTAGCTCACCGCCTGCAGCCCTTCGGCTTGCAAGGCAATGGCCAGCAGCGCCGAGGAGGCCTGCTCGCCGGTGGCGGCGAGTTGATCGAGCTCGCGCTCGGTGGCGCTGCCGGGCTGCGCCGGGGCCAGCTCTTTGGCCAGCGCCAGCAGGCGGTTGGTCTCGCCGCTCATGGCGCTGGGCACCACCACCATCTGGTGGCCGGCGCGCTGCCATTTGGCGACGCGTTTGGCGACGTTGCGGATGCGCTCGGTCGAGCCCATGCTGGTGCCGCCGTATTTGTGAACGATGAGTGCCATGAGAGGGGTACGAGGGGTGTGGCCGTGCGTAGCAGCCCAAGCTGCCACCCGAGTCCAGTGATACAAAACCCTAAATTATAAACAGCGGCTTGGGGGGCCTAGCGCATGGCCCTGGCGCCAGCCTTGGCCTGGCTTTTGCTGCCTGCGCGGCCCAGCACCGCCTCAGCCTGCTGCAGCGCTGCCAGCGTTCGAGCTGGCCGCCTCAAAATGCAGCTGCGTGCCCCGCCGCAGCACCCGCCCCTGCCCCACCTTGAGTTCGATTTGGTGGCCCCGGGTGCGGCAGGCAGCCACTTGGTGCAACAGCTGCTGCAGTTGCGCCGCGCTGGCTTGGGTGCCGTGCTGGCTGCGCAGCCAGTGGCGCAGCAGGTTGGCTTGGCGGTCGGGGCTGAGGGCTTGCACGGCGGCGATGGCGGGCGGGTTGCCCACGGTCTGCAAGTCCTGCGCCGCCAGCTCGGCCAGCAGGCGCTGCGCCTGGGCGATCTGGCTGGCGCTGCGCGCCACGGTGCGCAGGCTGGCCGGAAAGTGCTGCAGCAGCGCAGGCAGCAGGTGCGCGCGGATGCGGTTGCGGGTGTAGCGCGTGTCCTGGTTGCTCGGGTCTTGCAGGTAGGGCACAGATTGGGCGGCTAGCCACTGGCGCAGCGCCGCCCCGTCTTCGTTTAGCCACGGGCGGCCAAAACAGACCCCGTGACGCTGCATGGCCTCGGGCATGGCCGCCAAGCCGGGCAAGCCAGCCCCGCGGATAAGCGCCAGCAGCAGGGTTTCGATCTGGTCTTGCGCCTGCTGGCCCAGCAGCACCCAAGCGGCACCGTGGGCTTGCGCCAGCCGCGCCAGCGCGCTGTAGCGGGCCTGGCGCGCCGCATCTTCCGGGCTTTGGCCACGCGCGGGCCCGGCCTGCACCCGCTCGATGCGCAGCGGCAGCCCGAGTTGATCGCAACAGCGCTGCGCATGCTCGGCAAAGCCTTCGGCCGCTGGCTGCAAACCGTGGTGGATGTGCAAGGCCTGCACCCGGCCCGGCCACAAGGCGTGCGCGGCCCGCAGCAGCGCGGTGGAATCGGCCCCGCCGCTGTAGGCCACGGCCCAAGGCTGGAGGGCGGCGCGTGCCTGCGCGGGCAAGCCGTGGCGCTGCGCCCAGGCGCGCAGACTGCTCAGGCCAGGCGGCTGGGGCTGTGGCTCGCTCATGCCCGCAACCGCAACCGGATCGGGGGCCGGCTCTGCCACGGCCTCAAGCCATGCGGCTGGGGCTGCTGCGGCTGCGGCTGCGCTCGCTGGCCGCGCTGTCGGGCTTGGTGTCGGTGTAGCGGCCGTAGCTGTTGAGGCGGGCGTGGCGCTGCTCCAGCAGCTCATCGGGCTTGAGGTCGGCCACTTGGCGCCAGGCATCGACGAGGGCGCGCTTGAGGAACACCGCCATCTGCTTGGGGTCGCGGTGTGCGCCGCCCACCGGCTCGTTGACGATCTTGTCCACCAGACCGAGCGCTTTCAGGCGGTGTGCGGTGATGCCCAGCGCCTCGGCAGCGTCGCTGGCGCGCTCGCTGGTTTTCCACAGAATCGAGGCGCAGCCTTCGGGGCTGATGACCGAATAGACCGCGTATTGCAGCATCAACACCTGATCGGCCACGGCAATCGCCAGCGCACCGCCCGAGCCGCCTTCGCCGATGATGGTGCTGATGATCGGCACTTCGAGCTGCGCCATCTCGTAGATGTTGCGCCCGATGGCTTCGGACTGGCTGCGCTCCTCGGCATCGATGCCCGGATAGGCGCCAGGGGTATCGACAAAGGTGAACACCGGCAGCCGAAACTTCTCGGCCAGCTTCATCAGGCGCAGCGCCTTGCGGTAGCCCTCGGGACGCGTCATGCCAAAGTTGCGCAGCGTGCGCTCTTTGGTGTCGCGGCCCTTTTGCTGGCCCAGCACCATGCAGGGCTGGCCGTTGAAGCGCGCCAGCCCGCCCACGATGCTCTGGTCGTCGGCAAAGTGGCGGTCGCCGTGCAGCTCGACGAAGTGCGTGAAAATCTCGCGCACGTAGTCGAGCGTGTAAGGGCGCTCGCTGTGGCGCGCGATCTTGGTCACTTGCCACGGTGTCAGGTGGGTGTAGAGGTCTTTGGTGAGTTGCAGGCTTTTTTTGCTCAGCTGCTCGATCTCTTGCGAGATATCGACCGCCGATTCGCTCTGCACATAGCGCAGCTCTTCGATTTTGCTTTCCAGCTCGGCAATGGGTTGCTCGAAGTCGAGGAAACTTTTTTTGGCCAAGATCGGGCTCCTGGGTCGGTGAGGAAAAAAAACAAATGCAGGGCGTGAGGCGATGCGCGAACGTGGGCGGTCAATACGCCACCGGCAGCGGGTCCAGCGAGCGCCAAATATACCAAGTCGCCACGCTGCAATAGGGGGCCCAAGGGGCGGCGACTTCGCGCGCGTCGCTGCGGCTGACCGGCTCGCCCGAAAAATAACCCTGGCTGATGCCGCGGATCAGGCCCACGTCGTCGAGCGGCAGCACGTTGGGGCGCAGCAGGTGAAAGATGAGGAACATCTCGGCCGTCCAGCGCCCGATGCCGCGGATCGCCACCAGTTGCTTGACGATGGCTTCGTCGTCCATGCTCTGCCAGGCCTCGGGGCGCAACTGGCCGCTGTCGAAGTGCAAGGCCAGATCGACCAGATACTCTACCTTGCGCGCGCTCAGGCCGGCGGCGCGCATCTCATCCACCCGCAGCCGCAGCAAAGCGGCAGGCTCGAACTGCGGCAACAGCTTGGCGAAACGCAGCCACACGGCCTGCGCCGCCGCCACCGAGATTTGCTGCCCGATCACGCTGCGCACCAAGGTGGCGAAGGGGTCGCCGTGCGACTGCAAACCCGCATGCGGTGTTTGGGGGATGAGCTTGCACAGCACCCGGTCGCGCTCGCTCAGGTGCGCGCAGGCGTCGGCCCAGTAAGGTGGGACCCGGCAAGCTGCCACCGGGCTGGGCGGCTGTATGTCGGGCAGTGGCAGGCTGAGCGGTGGCACGGCGGCGGGTGCGCACAAACCGGCAGCAGCAATGGACCTGGTGCTGGCCTTGGCGCTGCGTGCGCTGGCGGGAGCTAGCACGGCCTTGGGCACGCGGATAGCTCCCATCTCAAGCCCGTACCCACGTCGTGCCTTGGGCGCTGTCTTGCAGCAGCACGCCCTGGCCCTGCAACTGCTGGCGGATGCGGTCGGCTTGGGCAAAGTCGCGCGCGGCTTTGGCGGCGCTGCGCTCGGCGATCAGGGCCTCGATGGCGGGCACGGGCAGACCCTGCGCGGCCTCGGCCGCCCCCACGCCGCCTTGCAAAAAGGCCTGCGGTGCTTGTTGCAGCAACCCCAAAATGCCCCCCAGCGCTCGAAGCAAGGCGGCCAAGGCGGGGCTGCGGCTGCGGTTGACTTCGGTCGCCAGTTCGAACAACAGCGCCACCGCTTCCGGTGTGCCGAAGTCTTCGTCCAGCGCGGCCTTGAAGCGCGCCGCATGCGGCTCGGTCCAGTCGATGGCGGCGTGGGGGGCCGCGGCGGCGGATGCAGCGACTGGCACATCAGCCACGGGTGGCAGCGGCACCGCCGCCAACGCGGTGTATAGGCGCCGCAGGGCGGCGCGGGCGTCGTCGAGGTGCGCGTCGGAGTAGTTGAGCGCGCTGCGGTAGTGCGCACGCAAAATGAAGAAGCGCAGCGTTTCGGCCTCGTAGCGCTGCAGCACCTCGCGGATGGTAAAAAAATTACCTAGGCTCTTGGACATTTTTTCCTCATCGACGCGCACGAAGCCGTTGTGCATCCAGACCGAGGCCAGCGCTTGGCCGCTGGCGCCCTCGCTCTGGGCGATTTCGTTTTCATGGTGCGGAAACTGCAAGTCGGCCCCGCCGCCGTGGATGTCGAAGGGCTCCCCCAGCAAGGCGCAGCTCATGGCCGAGCATTCGATATGCCAGCCCGGCCGCCCGAGGCCATAAGGACTCGGCCATTGCGCTTCGGTGGGCTCGTCGGGCTTGGCCGCTTTCCAGAGCACGAAGTCAAGCGGGTCGCGCTTGTCGTCGGCCACCGCCACGCGCTGGCCGGCGCGCAGCTCGTCCAGGCTCTTGCCCGAGAGCTTGCCGTAGCCGGCAAAGGCGCGCACGGCGTAGTTCACATCGCCATCGGCGGCACGGTAGGCCAGTCCTTTGCGTTCCAGCCGCTCGATCAGGGCCAGCATCTGCGGCACATAGTCGGTGGCGCGCGGCTCGTGGGTCGGGCGCTCGATGCCCAGCGCATCGGCGTCTTGGTGCAGGGCCTCGACCATGCGCGTGGTCAGGCTGCGGATGGTTTCGCCGTTGCGCAGCGCGCGCGCGATGATCTTGTCGTCGATGTCGGTGACGTTGCGTACGTAGCTCACGCGGTAGCCGCTGGCCTTGAGCCAGCGCTGCACCACATCGAAGGCCAGCATGGAGCGCGCGTGCCCGAGGTGGCACAGGTCATAAACGGTCATGCCGCAGACGTAGAGGCGCACATGGCCGGGCTGCAGCGGCGTGAAGGTTTCAAGGCGGCGCGTGAGCGTGTTGTAGATGCGCAGGGTCATGTGATAGGGGCGAAGCGGGCAAGGGCGGGCGTGGTTTGGGGCACCGCAGATACAATCGGGCAAGTATATCGGTGCCGCCGCTGCGGCCGCCGCTGTTCGCTTTTGAGCCCTGCCCTGCATTGTCCGTCCTCATGCCTTTTGCCTACTCTGCCACCGTTTGGCGGCCCTTGCACCCGCGCCAGGGCCGGCGCTTTGTGGCCGCCGCCCTGCTGGCGCTGCTGCTCGGCTTGGGCAGCGCACCGGCTTGGGCCCAAGACGCACCCTACGACGCGGTGCAGCGCCAGACCCAAGCCGGTGACTGGACCACCGCGCTGGCGCAGGCCGATGCCTGGCTGACCCAGTACCCGGCCGATGCGCAGATGCGCTTTCTGCGCGCTGTGGTGCTGCAACGCCAAGGCCAGACCGAAGCCGCCCAAGCCGCCTTCACCGCCCTGACGCAAGAGCACCCCGAGCTGCCCGAGCCGCACAACAACCTGGCGGTGCTGCACGCCGCCGCCGGACGCTTGGCCGAAGCGCAACAGGCGCTCGAACAGGCGCTGCGCCTGCACCCGCACTACGCCATCGCCTGGCGCAACCTGGGCGATGTGCAGTTGCAGCGCGCCGCCGAGTCCTACCGCCGCGCCCTGCAGCACAGCCCGCACGCCACTGGCCTGGCGCAGCGCCTGCAGGCGCTCGAGGCCCTGTTGACACCGGCCCCGGCGCGCTAAAACGCCCCACCCCAGCCCCCACATCCACACGCCCACACCATGCAACGCCTCCAACTCGCCCCCATCCTGCTCGGTTCCGTCGCGCTGGCCAGCGCCCTCTGGCTGGGCAGCGCCCATGCCCAGGCACCCGCTGCCGCACCGGCGGCGGCCCCGGCCCCCGCCAGTGCCCCGCGCGTCACGCTCCAAACCAACCTAGGCACGATGGTGCTCGAGCTCGACCCGGTGCGTGCGCCCTTGTCGGTACAAAACTTCCTGCGCTACGTGCGCGACGGCCACTACAACGGCACCGTGTTTCACCGCGTCATCCCCGGCTTCATGATCCAGGGCGGCGGTTTCACGGCCGACATGCAGCAAAAGCCCACCCGGCCCCCGATTGCGCTCGAGTCGCGCAACGGCCTGAGCAATCTGCGCGGCACCGTGGCCATGGCGCGCACCTCGGTGCCCGATTCGGCCACGGCCCAGTTCTTCATCAACACCGTCGACAACCCCTGGCTAGACCAGCCGCGCTCGCCAGACGGGCACGGCTACGCGGTGTTTGGCCGCGTCGTCACGGGCTTAGACGTACTCGATCGCATCCGCGCCGTGCCCACCGGCCGCCAGGGCCCGCACAGCAACGTGCCCCTGCAACCCGTCACCATCCTCAACGCCACTTTGGAGCAATAACCCCATGGCCAACCCGCAAGTTGAACTGCACATCGCCGGTCGCGGCGTCATCACGATCGAGCTCGACGCCGAAAAAGCGCCCAAATCGGCCGAAAACTTCCTCGCCTACGTGCGCAGCGGCCACTACGACGGCACCGTGTTTCACCGCGTGATCGACGGCTTCATGATTCAGGGCGGTGGTTTTACGCCCGACATGAAGCAAAAACCGACCCTCGACACGATCGAAAACGAGGCCAATAACGGCCTGAAAAACAAGCGCTACACGCTCGCCATGGCGCGCACCTCGGCCCCGCATTCGGCCTCGGCGCAGTTCTTCATCAACGTGGCCGACAACGGCTTTCTCGACCACAGCGCGCCCACGGCACAAGGCTGGGGCTACGCCGTGTTTGGCAAGGTGATCGCTGGCACCGAGGTGGTGGAGGCCATACGCAGCGTCAAAACCGGGCGCAAGGGCTTTCACGACGACGTGCCACTTGACGACGTGGTGCTGGAAAAAGCCGTGGAGCTGCCAGCAGCCTGAGCTTGCAAAGGCGGTCTGACCCGGCTTGCTGAGGTCTTGAGCCGATGCCCACTATCTTGCGACCATGAACCAAGCCACCGTGCCCGCAGCACAGCCGCAGGCCCTGCCCGAACCCGAGCGCGTTTGCGCCGCCCCGGGCTGGGAGCGGGTCGAGTTCATCTCCGACCTGCACCTGCGCCCCGAAGACCCCGTCACCGTGGCCGCTTGGCTGAGCTACCTGGAGCACGGCACTTTCGATGCCCTGTTCATCTTGGGCGACCTGTTCGAGCTCTGGTTTGGCGACGACATGCTGCAGCGCCCGCCCGAGGCCTCCGGCAGCGAACTGCTGCAACGCAGCGTGGCCGCGCTGCAAGCGGCGAGCGCGCGCGCCCCAATCTACCTGATGCACGGCAACCGCGACTTTCTGCTCGGCAGCGCCTTTGCCCAGCGCGGCGGCGTGCGCCTGATCAGCGACCCCTGCGTGCTCGAATTCGCCGACCAGCGCTGGCTGCTCAGCCACGGCGACGCCTGGTGCCTAGAAGACCGCAGCTACCAGGCTTTTCGGCAGATGGTGCGCGCCCCGGCCTGGCAACAGGGCTTTCTGGCGCGCCCGCTGGCCGAGCGCGAGGCGCTGGCGCGCATGGCACGCCACACCAGCGAGAGCCAAAGAAGCGCCAGCAGCACTGCGGTGGCCAACGCGGCCGACGCCCCCGACTACGGCGATGTGGATGCCACCACCGCCTGCCGCTGGTTGCGCGCCACCGGCTGCCAGACCCTGATCCATGGCCACACGCACCGCCCCGGCCAGCACGATCTGGGCCAGGGCTTGCAACGCCTGGTGCTGAGCGACTGGTGCGGCCTGAGCCAGCCGCCGCGGCGCGAGGTGCTGCGGCTCGAGCGCCACGGCCGGTTTAGCCGAATCAGCCCCGAGCAAGCGAAAGCCCAGAAACCCTCCGCGCAAACACCCACCGCGCCGGCCCCCAAGCCCGCGCCATGAACCCGGCCCCGCGCTGGCTGCGCGTGCTGCGCCACAGCCGCTGGGGCCGCACACTCACGCGCTGGTTGGGCGGTGCGCCACCCATTCCATCCGGCCTGTGGCGGCGTGTATTGCAAGCGCAGCCTTTTTTGCAGGCACTGGGGCCAGCCGAACAAACCGCGCTGGAGTTGCTATGCCGCCATTTTCTGGCGCAAAAAACCTTTAGCGGTGCCAACGGCTTGCAGATCAATGACGAAATGGCGTTGCAGATTGCCACCCAGGCCTGCCTGCCCTGGGTGCACTGGGGGCTGGCTGGACTGGACTGGTACCGCGGCTTTGCCGGCATCGTGGTGCACCCAGACGAAGTCTGGGCCCTGCGCGAAGAAACCGATGAAGCCGGCGTGGTGCACCGCTGGCGCGAGGCGCTGGCCGGCGAGGCCATGCACGGTGGGCCGCTGATGCTGGCTTGGTCGCACGTGCGCACCGCCAGCGCCACGGCGCAACAGGGCCACAACCTGGTGATCCACGAATTCGCGCATCAGATCGATATGCGCCACAAATCGCGCCACCAAGCCGCCGACGGCTGCCCGCGGCTGCCGCGTGGCTTTCTGGGGCTGGAGCCGCGCGCCGCCACGCAGCACTGGCGCACGGTCTGGGAGCAGCAATACCGCCGCTTTGTGCGCCAGGTGCAAATGGCCGAGCGCTTCGGTGCCCCCATGCCCTGGCTCGACGCCTACGGGGCCACCGACGCGGCCGAGTTCTTTGCCGTAGGCTGTGAAGCCTACACGGTGCAGCGCGCGCGCTTTGGCGCCGAATTCCCAGCCTTGTTGCCGCTGCTGGATGCTTTTTTTCGGCATCCGGCGGCTCAGGGTGCGGCCCCTCAGTCCGGCCCGGTCTGATCCGGTACGAGTGGCAACACCCACACCAGCGTGCCTGCCAAGCGCTCGCGCATTTCGAGCAGGCGGTTGATGATGGTTTGCGTGAGCACATGCCCGCTGCGCAGGATCAGGGTTTTATCCTGCGCCAGCAGCGGCTCGGCCAGCACCATGCCCGGCTTGAGCGAGGCCAGCGCCAGCCGCTGGCGGCCAGTGGGTTCCTGGCGGCGCACGGTGGCGGCCCGGCCCTCACCGCGCACGAACGCCGCCGAGACCGACGGGGCTGCGCCCTCCTCCTCGGGCAGTTCCAGGTAATGCGCGGGTGCCTGGGCCCTGAAGTCCTCGTTCAGGGCCTGCTCCACCACATCGCGCAGGGCGTGCGCTTTGGCCGGCTTGCTCAGGTAGCCGTTGATGTCGAGCGCGATCGATTTGAGCACCAGCTCCTGCTCGGAGTGCGATGACAGCAACACGATGCGCGTGTGCGGGCTGGCCGGGGTTTTGCCGCAGCGTATCAGCCGCACCAGATCCAGACCGCTGCGCGCACCCAGTTCGATGTCGCTGATCAGCAGCCCGTAGGCGCCAGCGGCCAGACACTGCAAGGCTGCGGCCACATCGGCTGCGGTGTCCACACGCCCGAGTTGCAGTTTGGCGAGCAACTCGGCATAGAGTTCACGCTGGAACGGCTCGTCCTCCACCAGCAGAATATCGACCCGTTGCTCCTTCGGAGCGGTGCCCTGGAGGGAGGAAAAATTCCAGCGCGCCAACCAGTCGGGCAAGGCCTCGGCCGCCATGGGCTTGGCGATCAGATAGCCTTGGGCGATGTCGCAACCCAAGTCGCTAAGCAGTTTCCATTGCTCGTGCGTCTCCACGCCTTCGGCGGTGGTTTTCAGGTTCAGGCGCCGTGCGATGTCCAGGCTGGACTCGACGACGATGCGGGTGGTCTCAAACTGCGCCGCTTCGCGCACGAACGACTGGTCGATCTTGAGCTCGGTAAAGGGCACCCGGGCCAACTGCTGCAGCGAGGAATAGCCGGTGCCATAGTCGTCGATCGACAGCCCAAAGCCACGCAGGCGCAGGCGCGTCAGATTCTCCAAGCTGGGGCCGACGGCGCTCATGGCGGCGGTCTCGGTCACCTCCAGAATCAGGCTCGAAGGGGCCAGCCCACGCTTGCTTACCACCTCGTAGATGCGTTCGGCCAGCTCCAGCCGCCCGAGCGAACTCAATGAGAGGTTAACCGAGATCTGCAACTGCAGGCCCTGCTCCTGCCAGCGCCGCCCGAGGGCCGCCGACTGCGCCAGCACGACCCAAGTGAGTTGATCCATCAGCCCGTGGCTTTCCACCGCAGCCAGAAACACCCCCGGCGCGAGCAGGCCGCGCGTGGGGCTGTTCCAGCGCACCAGGGCCTCGACCCCCACCACGCAGCCACTGGCCATTTCGACCTTGGGCTGGAACCAGGGCACGATTTCCCCGTTCTTCAGGGCGTCGGCGATATCTTGGCGAGGAATGGGAGCCACTGGTGCCAGCACCCGTTTGCCTTGGCTCGGCGCGTATTGCTCCAGCAGGTTGAGCAGCTTGCTGCGCGAAGGGGGCTTGGGCATGATGCCCAGAACGGGCAGCCCATAGGCTTGGGCCATGGCGGACACCGAATCGCGCATGGCATTGCTCAACTGGCTTACCAAAATGACCGCAGGCTTGTGCGCCAAGCCCGCCAGGTGGCGCAACAGGGCCATGCCGTCCATCTCGGGCATGTCGATGTCGCTCAACACAATATCGACCGGATGGCCCGGATGCTGCAGCAGTTGCAGCGCGGCACGGCCGTTTTCGGCCTGCAGGATGTGGCGGGCACCGATGTGGCCCAACAGCAGCGCCAAGCCCTCGCGCTGAAACGGGTCGTCCTCAGCAATCAGAAAACGCAATTTCTCTATTTTTTCCCTCTCCATGGCTCCCCCCTTCGCACTGATGGTCGCAGCTTAACACGGCAATTCGCGCTCGAGGCGCTCGAATGCGTTCTCAAATCGGGCTTGGGCCGCCTCGACCGCTTTCCAGTCCGCGTTTTTGGCGGCCTGTTCCAGGGCTTCGCAAGCGCTGGCGAACTCTTGGGCACCGATCAGGCGCGCCGCACCCTTGATGCGGTGCGCGTAATGCGCCAGCGCCGCCGCATTGCCTGCGCTCACGGCTTGCGCCAGCGCGCCCGCGTCGATCTGGTTGCTGGCGCGAAAGCGCAGCAAAACCCGGCGCTCCATCTCGGCGTCGCCATCGGTGAGCTCGCGCAGCATGGCGCTTTGCAGCACCTCCAAAGTCGGCTGCAACTGCGGCTGCTCGATCGGCGCCGGTGCAGGGGATACGGGCTGCGCCAAGGGCGGGCCCGCTGTGGCTGCCTGCTCGGGTGCCCACACCGGTTGCTGTGCGCCTGCCTGCGCCGCTAACTGCCCCAGCAGGCGCTCGATCTTGGCGCGCAGTGCCCCGACATGGGCGGGCTTGACCAGCACGTCGTCCATCCCGGCCTCGGCGCAAAGGGTGCCCACCTCGCCCAGCGCGTTGGCGGTCCAGGCCAGAATGGGGGTGCGGGCACGGCCCGTCGCGGCCTCTTGGCTGCGGATGGCGCGTGCCAACTGGTAGCCGTCCATATCGGGCATATGGCAGTCGGTGATGAGCAGGCCATAGTGGGCCATCTCCCACATGCGCAGGGCCTCGGCGCTGGTGGCGGCCTGCTCCGAGGCGTAACCCAGGGCGTGCAACTGCTCGCTCAGCACTTCGCGGTTGGTGGGGTGGTCGTCCACCAGCAACACCAGTGTGCCTGCGGCCCGCGCCTCGGGCACCGACGGTATCGGGCTCTGGAGCATTGCGCTTGCCCCGGTGATCTGCGCTGCGCGTCCCGCCGCCTGCGCCGCCAGCAGCTCCGCCAGTTCGATGCGTGGCAACTCCAGGCTCAGCTTCAACGTCGTGCCCTGCCCGGGCGCACTGTGCAGCTCGATTTGCCCATCCATCATCTCGGCCAGGCGCTGGCAAATCGCCAGCCCCAAGCCGCTCCCCCCGTAGCGGCGCGTGGTCTCGGCGTCGGCCTGGCTGAAGGGCTGGAACAGCCGGGCCTGCACCTCGGGGGCGATGCCCACACCGGTGTCGGACACCGACAGCCGTATCCAGTCCGCCTGCGGCCGCCGCTCGATCAACTCGGCCTCGATCCGCACCTCGCCGCGCTCGGTGAACTTGATCGCGTTCGAGACGAAGTTGTTGAGGATCTGGCGCAGGCGCAGCCGATCGATCCGCAGCGCCGGGCTGATCCGCGGATCGACGCGCGCAGTCAACAACAAGCCCTTGCTGCTGGCAATCGGCAGAAAGAAGCTGGCCGTGAGTTCGACCAGTTCAGCCAGATTGGCCGGTTCGGGGCGGATTTCCAGCTTGCCGGCCTCGATCCTGGAGAAGTCGAGGATGTCGTCGATGATGCGCAGCAGAGACTTGCCCGCGCTCTGCGCCACCTCGATCCGGTGCGCCTGTTCGGGTTCCAGGCGGTACAAGCCGATCAGCTCCAGCATGCCCAGCAGCGCGTTCATGGGCGTGCGGATCTCGTGGCTCATGGTGGCCAGGAAGGTGTCCTTGACCCTTGAGAGGCGCTCCGCCTCCTGCCGCGCCCGCTCCAGCTCGGCGGTGCGTTCGGCGACGCGCCGCTCGAGGCCGGTGTTGAGCTGATGCAACTCGTCCTCGTGCTGGCGGTGCTCGATCGCGATGCTGGTCAGTCGGCTCCAGCGCTCGATCAATTGCAACTCGGCGGCTGCGGGCGTATGCGGCTCGCGGTAGTAGAGGGCGAAAGTGCCCAGCACTTTGCCGCTGCCGGCGCGCACCGGCGTGGACCAGCAGGCCCGCAGCCCCAGCGGCAAAGCCAGCGCGGCGTAGTCGGCCCAGAGCGGGTCGGTGGCGATGTCGGTGACGATCACCTGTTCACCGCGGTAGGCGGCGGTGCCGCACGAGCCCGCCTGCGGCCCGATCAGCAGCCCCTCGATGGCACGACTGTAGTCTGGCGGCAAGCTGGGGGCTGCGGCGGATCGCAGGTGGATGCCGTCGCCGTCCAGCAGCAGGATCGAACACAGCGCGCCCGGCGCCAGCGCCTCGACATGCTGCGCGATCCGGGTCAACACCTCATCCAAGGGGTGGCCGGTGCTGATGCCTTCCAACACCGACTGCTCGGCCTCCCGTTGCCGCTGGGCACGCCAGCGCTCGGTGATCACCTCGGTAAAAAGGATGATGCCGCCGATCTCTCCGTCGGCGTTGCGCCACGGGCGCACTTCCCAGCGCACCCAGTCGATCGATCCGTCGCTGTGCAGGAAAGCTTCTTCGTCGGCGCGTTCGACCGCGCCCGCCAAGCAGCGGCGGTGGACGTCCTTGAAACGTTCCGGCAGCTCCGGGAACACCTCGTAATGGCTGCGGCCGATGAGGTTCTGCTCCCCCAGGCGGTAGTCCGCGAGCCAGCGCCGGCTCACGGCCACATAGCGCATGTCGCGATCGAACATCGCGATGGCCGCCGGCGCATGGTCGATGAACAGGCGCAGCCGTTCCTCGCTGTCGCTCAGTTGCGCGGTGCGTTCGCGCACGCGCTGCTCCAGCAGCTCGTTTTGCTCTCGAATCGTGCGCTCGGCGTTGCGCTCGGCAGTCACGTCGCGGAACACCAGCACCACGCCGCCGATCTGGCCGTCGGCGCTGCGGATCGGCGCCGCGCTGTCGGCGATCGGGCATTCGCTGCCGCCGCGCGCGATCAGCAGGGTGTGGTTGGCCAAGCCCTTCAGTTCGCCGGTGGCGAGTACTTGGGCTATCGGGATCTCGGCCGGCGCACGCGTCTGCTCGTTGATGATGTGAAACACCTCGGCGACCGGCCGGCCCCGCGCCTCGGCCAAGGGCCAGCCGGTGAGCCGCTCGGCGACCGCGTTCATGCGGGTGATGCGCGCGTCGGTGTCGGTCGCCAGCACCGCGTCGCCGATCGAATGCAGTGTGACGGACAGGCTTTGCTCGCTCTGGGCCAGCGCGCGGCGGCTGGCCTCGGTCGCGCGCAGTTGGCGCCGGATCAGCGCATAGGTGGCCGCCAGCAGCGTGGCCAGCGCCAGCGCCAGCAGCACATCAAAAGCCAGTATGAACGCCCGCAGGCGCTGGTGCTCGGCCATGCGCGTGGCCAGCAGCCGTTGCTCTGCTTCTTCCATCTCCGCGAGCACCTGAAGCATGCGCTCGTGGATGCGCTCTACATGTGCGCTCAGGAAGTACGCCTGGGCTGCCTCGAAGCCCTCGGCCTGGCGCAACTGTGTCAAACGTTCCGAGGTGGCGATGCGCTGATCAGCGAGAACACGCATCCGCGCCCAGCGCTGTTTCTGGCCGGCATCGTCGGCAAGCAACGACCGCACTTGAACCAAGGCGGTTTCCAGCCCGGAAATTGCGGTTTGGCGCTCCGGCAGTCGTGCGTCATCACCAGAAATGACGTAGCTGCGGGTCAGCGATTCAAGCAGCAGCACGCCTGCCCTCACCCGCTTGATGGCGGTCAGGGTCTCGTGCGTATGCGTCACCGTGCGCGCCGCTTCGTTGGCGTCGCGCGTGACCACCCAAGCGGCGCTGGCCAGCAGCGCGAGCATCAACACGGCGGCGGCGAAGGCCCCCAGCACCTGGGTCTCGAACTTGATGCGAGGCTTCATGGGCTGCTCCAAAACGGTGTGCCGGATCTGACACCCTAGAGCCCGGCAGTCGGCAGAGCGACCGGGAATTTTTGAATTATCGCACTTAAATCATTTTTAATCTGGAACTTTGCCACTATTCTGGCATTATTATGAATTTTCTCTAGCCAGCCACAAAAAGCCACATTGCTTACATGGTTTTGGCCACGTGAAAAACTGGCCAAGGCGCATCTGGATGGGCCCTCTGTCCCGGCCCGCACGGTGCCGGCGCAGCGGCTCAGCGCCGCAGCAGCAGCTTGAGCACCGCCTGCAAGCGCTCGGCGGCGGCGGCGTCGTAGGGGCTGGCCAGCACCTGGGCCACGTCTTGGGCCCAGGTTTGCGCCGGGGCCGGGTCGTGGCGGCGTGTGAGCAGCTGCAATTGCAGGGCGCGCCGGGCCTCGAGGTGCGCTGCGGGGGTGGGCACTTCGGCCCCCATTTCGAGCCGCAGCAGGTGTGTGCTGCGCGCTGCCTCGGCCGTGGCTGTGGGGGCTTGGGCCAAGGCGGCGGCCCAAGCCGAGCGCGCAGCGGCCGCTGCCTTGCCGCCCAGCGCTTGCGCGTTCGGCACGGCCTCGGGGCTGCGCTGCTGCCAGGCGCCGAGCAAGCCCATCAGCGCTTCGCCGTGGGCCTGTGCGGCGAGTTTTTTGAGTGCCAACTCGGCCTGCTCCAGCGCCTGGCGCTGGGCCCGAAACGCCGCATCGCCCAGGCGTGGGCCGCGCTCCTCGCGCTCGCTGCGCCAGTCGGGGCGCTCGCCGCCGCGCTGGGGCGCGCGCGCATCGCCGAAGCCGCCTTCGCGTGGGCCACGGCGGTCGTCGCGGCCCGCACCCGGGCGCCCGGATTGGGGCTGAGCCCGTGTCATGCCGGGCCGGTCGTCGCCGCGCATGGCCACCAGCTTGCGCGGGGCAGCAGTGGCTGGGGCTTTGCCCTCGGGCTCGGTGGTAGCGCCGGTGGCAGCGGGTGCTGCGGTGCAGGCAAGCAAGTCAGCGCTCGCATCAGCACCCACACCGCTGCTGGAACTGGAACCGGAACTGACACCGGCACTTGCTTCAACCCCAGCTTCGGCCCCTGTGGTACCCGCCCCGGCAGCGTCTGGCGGTGCCGCTTTGGGTGCCACGGCAGCCACGCTTTGGCCGCGCAGCAGGGCTTGCAAGGCTTCGCCCGCGTGACGGATGCGCGCCGCATCGCCCGCTGCGCAGGCGGCTTCGAGCGCCTGCGCGGCTTGCAGCACCGCCTGATCGTGGGCACTTAGCGCGGCAGAAACCTGTTCGCGCTCGGCCGTCTTGCGCTCAAAGGCGGCGTCGATGGGCTGGCGAAACGCCTCCCACAGTTTTTGTTCCAGGCGCCGATCCAACGGCACCGCTTGCGCCTCCTGCTGCCAGCGCTGCTGCAACGCCTTCACGGCGTCGATGCGCAAAGCGGGCATCTGCCCCAGCGCCTGCGCCTCGGCAATCAGGGCCTGGCGGCGCTGCACGCTCTGCTCTTGCGCGGCTTCCAGGCGCGCGTGGGCCTGGCTGATGGCCGCTTTCCAGAGCGGTTGCAACTCGGCAAAGAGCTTTTCGCTCAGGTGGCCGCTTTGGCGCCAGCGCTCGGCATAGGCATGCAGATCGCGCAGTTGCAGCTTCCAGTCGGTGTGGCTGGCGTGCGCCGCCGTCCAAGCCTGCACTTCTTCGATCAGCGCCAGGCGCTGGGCCCGGCTGGCTTGGTTTTGCTGCTTGATTTGCTCCAGCCACGATTCAACCTGCTTGTGCGCCTCGTTGCAGGCTTCGTCGAATTTTTTCCACAGCGCGTGGTTGGGTGCGCCGCCCTGGTCGGTGGCTTTCCACTGTTCGCGCAACTGGCGCAGCGCCTCTTGCACCTTGCGCCCACCCAAACGCTGCCCCTCTGGGGCTTGGCTGAGCGCCACCGCCTTGGCCAGCAGCTCTTCGCGCAACTGGTCGGCGCGCCAGCGCTGCCAGCCTTCGAGCTCGCTGCTGTTGGCCAGCGCGGCTTGGGCCTCGGCCTCGAGGGCGGGCGGGATGTGGCGACCGTGGTCTTTGAGCACCTGGCGCAAGGCAGCGGCGGCTTTGGGCGCGGTTTTGCTGTGCCCCTGCGCCAACTCTTGCTGCAACGCAGCCACAGCCGCAGCCACGGCCTGGCCGGCTTGTTGCTGCCGCGCGGCCTGCTCGCCCGCATCGACGGTGGGTGGCGCGGCCTCGCCCCGCAGGGCGCGCAATTCGTCGGCCCAAACCGGCACCGCAGGCAGGGCCACCTGCGCATCGGAGGCCGCCGCCAGGGCTTGACCGAGCGCGGCGTCAAAAGCCTCCCAGACCAGGTGCAACTGGTTGCGCGAGGTGTCGAGCTGCAAGGCGTACTTGGGCTCGAGGCTTTCCCAAACGGGATCGGCGGACAGGCCATTGGCATGGCTGGTCCAAGCCGCCACGTCGGCGCGCAAGGGTTCGCGCTGGGCCTGCGCCTCGGCCAGCGCCTTGGTCGAGAGCAGCTCGATGCGCTGCGCCAGCATGACGGCGGCTTCGCGCTCCACCTGCACCTGGTGCTGCAGGTCTTCGAGCGCTTTCATGCGCTCGCTCAAAGCCAGCCGCAAGCCCGCCAGCGGCTCGCGCGAGAGCGGGGCCCCGGCCTTGGCGGCATCGCGCTGCCAGCCCATGGCGTCGGCCAGATTCAGGCGCGACTGGGACAGCAAGGCCTGGGCCTTGGCCGCCCATTCTTCGGCAATGGCATCTTGCGCCTTGGTGCGCTTGATCTCGTCGAGCTTGTCTTTGAGCGCCTTGGCCGCACCTTTGTCGCGGTGCGAGAGCTCACGGAAAACCTCAGTCATTTGCTCGAGGCTGGGCTCGCTGGCCAGCCATTCGCGCAAGCGGGCGGCGCGCTCGCCCGAGGTCGGTGCCTTGAAGGCACCTCCGGTCAGGGCGTCGAGTTGCGACAGATCGGCGGCGGTTTGGGCGGACTTGACAGAGGCGTTCACGGCTTCGGGGGTAGGCAAGGCAACCCGGCTCCAATAGGGGCAAACGGGCACATCGGGTTGCTCGGGATGAATAAAAAATCGTTCTCCTATTGTCGCCGCATTCGCAGCCCAAATCGACTTGGGCTGCCAGCAATTCGGTTTTGGCGGCACGCCAGCGCACGCTTTGCAGCCACAGCGCCACAATCGCAGCCTTTTGGGCAGGCCCTGCTGCGGCACGGCGCCAGCGCGCTCACCCCGCCCACAAGTCCAGTGGCGGGTCGTGCACCACGGCCTTCAGGATGTCGGTGCGGGTGACGAAACCCTCTACCCGGCCCGCGCCATCGACCACCGGCAGGCCTTGCAAGCCGGTGTCGAGCAGCACCAGCGCCAAGCGGCGCAGCTCCACTTCGGAGCTGACAGCAGGCACGGGGCTGAGCATGACTTCTGTCAGGGGCTGCGCCATCAGGGTCTGCCAGACCAAGGCGTGCCCGTCGGGGGTGGGCAAGCGCTCGGGCTGCATCAGTTCGGCTCGGCTCAGCAGGCCGATCACCAGCCCAGTGCGGCCCAGCACCGGGGCCTGCCCGACCCCGCGCTGGTACAACACCCACCAACCTTGGCGCACCGTCATGTCGTGCGCAAGGGTCACCGGGTTGCGGCTCATGACATCGCCCACGCTGCGCAAGGGCCGCCGTGCCAACGGAGCGCGTTGCAACTGGCTGTAGGCGCTCAGGGCGTGGGCGCTGCCTCGGTGCTCGGGATCGGGTGGGGTGCCGGTGTCGGGCGCTTGCAACGGGCGGTCGAACTCGGGTGCCAGCGCGCGCGTGCGTGCGCTGCGCAAGGTGGGTACGACGCGGCGCAAATCCTCCGCCAAGCCGCGGTACATGAGCCCGGATGTGCCGTAGATCGCAAACATGCAAGCACCTCGCAAGCAAATACACAAGACGTGGTGCATTATGACCGCGCGGCGCACATTTTCGCCGCCATAAGCTACCGCCCAGCGCGGGGGCGCGTTCGGAGCGGGACCGACTGCGTGCCCGCTTCAGGGCAAAAACAAGGCTTGCAGGTCGTTGAGGAAATCAAAACCACGTGCGCTGGGCCGGATGCGCCAGGCGTCGCGCTCGATCCAGCCCTTGGCCTCGGCCTCGGCCAGCGGGGCCTGGATGGCAGCCAGCGGCAGGCCGGTGCGGGCAGCAAAATCGGCCACGGCAAAACCCTCGCGCAAGCGCAGCGCGTTGAGCATGAACTCAAAGGGCAGATCGGCCGCCGCCACTTCGGTTTCGCTGGCCACCGGCTGGCCCTGCAAGGCCTGCTCCATGTAGCGCTGCGGGTCGCGCCAGCGCACCTGGCGCAGCACGCGCTGCGCGAAACTGAGCTTGCCGTGCGCACCCGCCCCGATGCCCAGGTAGTCGCCAAAGCGCCAGTAGTTCAGGTTGTGGCGGCATGGGTGGCCAGCCTGGGCGTAGGCCGACACCTCGTAGCGCTGCAGCCCGGCGCTGGCGCAGCGGGCGCCGATGGCATCGAGCATGGCCCAGGCGCTGTCTTCGTCGGGCAAATGCGGTGGCGGATGCTTGGCAAACACGGTGTTGGGCTCGAGCGTGAGCTGGTACAGCGACAGGTGCGGGGGCGCATAGCCCAAGGCGCGCTCTAGATCCTGCTGCAAATCGGCCAGCGTCTGGCCCGGCAGCGCATACATCAGGTCGAGGTTGAAGGTTTGGAAGTGCTGCGCCGCCTCTTGCACCGCTGCGTGCGCCTGGGCGGCGTCGTGCACCCGGCCCAGCGCGTGCAAAAAGCGGTCGTCGAAGGATTGCACGCCCACGCTCAGGCGCGTCACGCCCACGGCGCGGTAGGCAGCAAAGCGCTGGCGCTCGAAGCTGCCGGGGTTGGCCTCGAGCGTGATTTCGGCCTCGGGCAGAAGCGGCAGCAAGGCACGCAGGTCGGACAGCAAACGCTCCAGCGCCTCGGGCGCCAGCAGGCTGGGGGTGCCGCCGCCGATGAAGACGCTGTGCACGGGGCGCCCCCACACCAGCGGCAGGCTGGCTTCGAGGTCGGCGCGCAGCGCGTGCAGATAGCGCTCCCAGGGAGGGGGCGCAGCGCCTTGGAGGGCATGCGAATTGAAGTCGCAGTAGGGGCATTTTTTCAGGCACCAGGGCAGGTGCACGTAGAGCGACAGCGGCGGCAGGCTGGCGAGGTGGATGCGGCCGGGGCGCTCCAGGCGCACGGTCTGGGCCGCGCTCACGACTCGCCCGCCCAAGGCAGCCAGCGTTGGCGCATCAGCTCCAGCATGGCGCTCGCCGCCTGACCACGGTGGCTGAGGCTGTTTTTGAGCGCGGGGGTTAATTGGGCGCAAGTCTGCCCGTATTCGGGCAGATAGAGCACGGGGTCGAAGCCAAAGCCGTGCGTTCCGCTGGCTTCAGTGGCAATCAGGCCATGCAGACGCCCGCTGGCCACCAAGGGTTCGGGGTCGTCGGGCGAGCGCAGCGCCACCAGGGTGCTGACCAGGGCGGCGCGCCGGTTGCTCTGGCCCTGCATCTGTTCCAGCAACGCACGCACGTTGTGGGCGTCGCCCTTGGGGTAGCCAAAGCGGGTGGCATAAAAGGCGGTGTCCACCCCCGGCTGACCGCCAAAGGCTTCCACACACAGGCCGGCGTCGTCGGCCAGCGCAGGCAGGCCGCTGGCGGCGCTGGCGTGGCGCGCCTTGGCCAGCGCGTTTTCCACGAAGGTGCGGTGCGGCTCGGCGGCCTCGGCGATGCCCAGCTCGGACTGGCTCAGCAAGCGCACGCCCAAGGGCTGGAACAGGGCTTGCAGCTCGGCCAGTTTGCCGGCGTTGTGGGTCGCCAGCACTAGGGTCAGCGCGGGCTTCATGGCTGCGGCGGGGCCAAGCCGGGCAAGGTGGCGGCCACGGCGGCGCGCTGCAGCCCGATCAGCTCGGTGATGCCGCTTTCGGCCAGGCGCAGCATCTGGCTCATTTGCTCGTGGCTGAAGGGCTGGCCTTCGGCGGTGCCCTGCACTTCCACGAAATGGCCGGCACCGGTCATGACCACGTTCATGTCGGTGTCGCAGGCTGAATCTTCGTCGTAGTCCAAATCGAGCAGCGCCACCCCCTGCAGCAGGCCGACCGACACCGCCGCCACCGGTTGCAGCAAGGGCGAATGCGCCAACTTCCCGCTGCGCAGCAACTGCTGCACCGCGTCGTGCGCCGCCACCCAGGCGCCGGTGATGGCGGCGGTGCGGGTGCCGCCGTCGGCCTGCAGCACGTCGCAGTCGAGCGTGAGGGTGCGCTCGCCCAGCGCCGCCAGATCGAACACTGCGCGCAGCGAGCGCCCGATCAGGCGCTGGATTTCTTGCGTACGCCCGCTCTGCTTGCCCCTGGCGGCCTCGCGCGCGCTGCGGGTGTGGGTGGCGCGCGGCAGCATGCCGTACTCGGCCGTGACCCAACCGGCGCCGCTGCCTTTTTGGTGCGGTGGCACCTTGTCTTCGATCGAGGCGGTGCACAGCACCCGGGTGCGGCCAAATTCGACCAACACCGAGCCCTCGGCGTGGCAGGTGTAGGCGCGTGTGAGGCGCACCGGGCGCAAGGCGTGGGCTGGACGGGCGTCGAGGCGCGCGGATGGTGGGTGGCTCAGGGTAGTTGCAGTCATGTTAAAAATTGTTCAGGTATCTCAGGTATCAGGGACGGTTGCGGCGCAAGGCCGTGCGGCGGATGGCGGCATTGATTTCGTCGATGGATTGCTCGATGCGCTCCACATCGAACACATCATCACCCTGCCCCAAGGCCGGCGGGGCACCGGCGCGGGGGCCGGGCGCATCGGTTCGAGCGCCTGCATCGAGCGCACCGGCGGCGCTGCTGTCGACGACCTGGCCGAAGCTTGAAATCGACGCTCCCTCAAATAAATCGGCATGCGCCACCCCGGGCCCCGTTGCGGCCGCGCCATCGCCGCCCCACTGCAGCGCCAACAAGGACACGTTGTCGCTGTGCGGGCCGGCCTTGAGCAAAGCCTGGCGCACCAAGGCCGGTACGCTGTGGCGCAGCGCCTGCCCTTGCGTGGCCGCCACCAGATCGGCGTCGGCCTGGGTTGCCCACAAGCCATCCGAGCACAGCAGCAGCAGATCGCCGGCTTGCAAGGCCAAGGGGCCGGTGTGGTCGAACAAGGGTGTCGATGGCAAACCCAGGCAGGTAAACAGCAAATTCCGGTTCGCCCGACGGGACGGGTGCTGAAACAGCTCCGGTTTGTCCTGGAAACTGTGGTCGCGGGTGCGAAACCACAGCCGTGCGGCGCGCAGCCCGTACAGGCGCGAATCGCCCGCGTGCACCGCCCACAGTTGCTCGTCTTGCAGCAGCGCTGCCACCAGCGTGGTGCGCGGCTGCTCGGCCAGGTCGTTGGAACGGGCGTAATCGACAATGGCGCGGTTGGCTTGCAGCAGGGTCTGCTGCAAAAAAACCGGCGGATGGGCCAGCCGCGGCCGCGCCTGCGCCAAAAAGGACTGGGTGTACACCCGCACCGCAATTTCGGCCGCCTGCTCGCCGCCGCTGTAGCCCCCCATGCCATCGGCCAAAGTGAGCAAAATCGCCTCTTGGGTGTAGCTGTAACCGAGGCGGTCTTCGTTGTCGTCGCGCCCCCCTTGGCTGCTGGCCTGAAAAACCGAAAACTTCATGACTCGGGGTGAAAACTGGAGCGCCCAGAAGGCGTGACGGGAAGTTTGGACGAACCGGGCCAAAAACGGCCGACTTGCTGGCGCAGTTTATCGGCCAGAGTGGGCTGGCTCAAGACCGGGGTGGGCTCGCGTTGCAGTTCTTTTTGCAACTCAAACACCGACTGCGGCCGCGCCGTGGCCTGCAGCGACATGCACCACTGCACGACCTCGATCAGGTTGTCGGAATAGAGCCCGCGCAGGCGCGCCATGGCCAGCGGCAGCCGGTCCTTTTCAAGGCGCTGCGGGGCGTCGTGGGGCGGATAGCCTTGCATGCAAGAATACAGGCACGCGCCCACGGCATACATATCGGTCCACGGGCCCAACTGGGCGCCGCGCTGGTACATCTCGGGGGCGGCAAAGCCCGGCGTGTACATGGGGCGCACGAAATTGCCCTCGTTGCTGAGCACCTCGCGGGCGGCGCCAAAGTCGATCAAAACGGCTTTGTTGGCGTCAGTAATAAAAATGTTGGCGGGCTTGATATCCAAATGCAGCATTTTGTGCTGGTGCACGATGCGCAAGCCCCGCAGCAGCTCGTCGTAGAGCGAGCGGATGGTGGCCTCACGCAAAATCTTTTTGCGCTTGAGCGCGCGCGCCGTGACGATAAACTCTTGCAGCGAGGCGCCTTCGAGCAGGTCCATGACCATGTAGACGGTCTCGTTTTCCCGAAAAAAATGCTGCACACCGACCACCGACGGGTGTGAAATTTGCGCCAGCGCCCGGCCTTCTTCAAAAAAACTTTTGAGCCCGAGCCGGTACAAAGAGAGCTTTTCGGGCGGCACCTGCGGCAGCAACTCGCCCGGCGCGCGCAAGGCCAAGGCCGCAGGCAGGTATTCCTTGAGCGCCACCTTCTGCCCGGCCGGGTCGAGCGCCAGATAGACCAGACCAAAGCCCCCGCTGGCCAGCAGCCGCACCACCCGGTAGCCGCCAATCAGGGTTTCCGGGGGCAAGGGAGCGGGTTTGGTCTTTGACATAATCGGAACAGAGCCACTACCCGCGTCGTTGCAACAAGGAAAGATTGAATCCGTGCCAGTTTACAGCATGACCGGCTATGCCTGCGCCAGCCAGCGCCTGCGCCCCACCGAGGCCGCCCCCCACGCACCCGAGCTTTTGCTGGGGCTTGAGATGCGTTCCGTCAACAGCCGCTTTCTGGACTTGGGGTTTCGCTTGGGCGACGAACTGCGCGCCAGCGAACCCGCGCTGCGCGAGCGCTTGCAAGCGGGCCTCAAACGCGGCAAGGTCGAGTTGCGGGCCTGGGTAGAGGGCCGCACCGAGGCCGCGTGGCGTGCCCCCAGCAGCGCCGAACTGCAAAAATTGCTCGCCATGCAAGACCAGATCCGCACCTGGCTGCCCCAGGCACGCGAACTGTCCGTGGCCGAGCTGCTGCAACTGCTGGCGCGCTCGCCTGCCCTGCCTGCGGCCCTGACCGAGGCCGTTGCCAGCTTGGCCGAACAGGTGCTGGCCGAGCTGCGCAGCGCGCGCCAACGCGAGGGCGAACGGCTGGCCCAGATGCTGCACGAGCGGCTCGAACAACTGCAGGCGCTGGCGCAGCAGGCCCAACCCTTGGTGCCGGCCCAGGTCGAGCAACAGCGGCAGCGTTTTCTGGAGCGCTGGAACGAGGCCATGGGCCACACCGGCGCCGACTCCAGCCCCGCCCCGGCGGCGGCGCAAGAGCGCGCCCTGACCGAAGCCACCGCCTACGCGCTGCGGCTCGACATCGCTGAAGAACTGACGCGCCTGCAGTCGCACCTGAGCGAGATCGGCGACGTGCTGCGGCGCGGCGGCGAAGTCGGCAAGCGGCTCGACTTTCTGATCCAGGAACTGCAGCGCGAGGCCAACACCTTGGGCAGCAAATCCTCCAGCCTGGCCCTGACGCGCATTGCGGTCGAAATGAAGGTGCTGATCGAACAAATGCGCGAACAGGTGCAAAACCTCGAATAAAGATGGACTACCCCGGCAACCTGTACGTGGTCTGTGCCGCCAGCGGCACCGGCAAATCGAGCCTCGTCAAGGCGTGGCGCCAAGCCGATGCGCAACTGGCCTTGTCGGTCTCGCACACCACCCGGGCCCCGCGTGGCCAAGAGCGCAACGGGCGCGAATACCACTTTGTAAATGCCCAGACCTTCGAGCAGTTGCTGGCCGAGGGCGCCTTCGTCGAGTGGGCGCACGTGCACGGCCAGCGCTACGGCACCTCGCGCCAGGCGCTGGCCGATGCGCTGCGCAACGGGGCCGACCTGGTGCTCGAGATCGACTACCAGGGCGCGCTGCAGATCAAGCAGCAATTCCCTCATGCGGCGCTGATTTTCGTCCTCCCCCCCAGTTGGGAGGAGCTGCGCACCCGGCTGCAACGGCGCGCCGAAGACAGCGCCGAGGTGATCGAACTGCGGCTGCGCAACGCCGTGCAAGAGATGGCCCAAGTCGATCGCTTCGACTTCGTTATAATCAACGATTCTTTTGAGCGCGCTGTGCTCGATCTGCAGTCGATCGCCCACACCCAGCGTTTGCGTGTGGCCACCCAGCGCCGCCAGCGTGCCGCCACTTTTAGCGCGCTCCAGATTTAGTGCCGCACAAAGCATTTGTATCGCACCCATCCACCTCCACACACCCCTACACCCATGGCCCGCATCACCGTCGAAGACTGTCTGGAAAAAATCCCCAACCGCTTCCAGCTCGTGTTGGCCGCCACCTACCGGGCGCGCATGCTCAACCAGGGCCACACACCCAAAGTCGAGAGCAAAAACAAATCGGTCGTGACCGCCCTGCGCGAAATTGCCGACGGCAAAATCGGGCTGGAAATGCTCAAAAAAGTGCCCTCCTGAGCCCCATTCCGGGCCGCGCTGCCGCTCAGCGCGAGCTGAATTTTGGCACTTGGCCGACACGCTCGCGTCAATCCGGCTAAAGTAGGGCCCTTATGAGCGTCGAAGTCATCACCCGCCCCCCTGCCGGTGCCCTGGCTGCACCGCAAAGCGTGGTTGCGGCCAGTTTTTCCGCGCTCGAATCGGCCCTGGATTACCTCAACGCCGCCGAAATCGAGCTGGTGCGGCAAGCCTTTCGCTTTGCCGACCAGGCCCACCTAGGCCAGTTGCGCAACAACGGCGACCCCTACGTGACGCACCCGATTGCCGTCGCGCTGCAGTGCACCGAGTGGAAGCTCGACGCCCAAGCCCTGTGCGCGGCCCTGATGCACGATGTGCTCGAAGACTGCGGCTGCTCCAAAGCCGACTTGGTGCAACAGTTTGGCCCCCAAGTGGCCGACTTGGTCGATGGACTGACCAAGCTCGACAAGCTCGAATTCGACAGCCGCGAGCAAAACCAAGCCGAATCCTTTCGCAAGATGCTGCTGGCCATGGCGCGCGACGTGCGCGTGATCCTCATCAAGCTGGCCGACCGCACCCACAACATGCGCACCCTGGGCGACATGCCGCGCCGCAAATGGAGCCGCATCAGCACCGAAACGCTGGAAATCTACGCCCCCATCGCGCACCGCTTGGGCCTGAACAACAACTACCGCGAGTTGCAAGATCTCGCCTTCAGGCACCTGCACCCGTGGCGCTACCAGGCGCTGTCCAAGGCGCTGGAAAAATCGCGCAACCGGCGCCAAGACTTGGTGGCCAAAGTGCGCGGTGAAGTCGAGGGGGCCTTGTTGCGCCACGGGCTGGAAGCGCGCATCGTCGGGCGCGAAAAAACGCTGTTTTCCATCTACAACAAAATGGACAGCAAGCACCTGTCCTTTGCCCAAGTCACCGACCTCTACGGCTTTCGCGTCATCCTGCCTGAGCTGCTCGATTGCTACCGGGCGCTGGGCATCTTGCACCAAATTTACAAACCGCTGCCGGACAAGTTCCGCGACTACATCGCCATCGCCAAGATGAATGGCTACCAGTCGCTGCACACCACGCTGGTGGGGCCGTTTGGTGCCAACATCGAGTTCCAGTTGCGCACCCCGGCCATGGATGTGGTGGCCGAATCGGGCGTGGCCGCGCACTGGCTCTACAAGGCCAGCGCCGCCGATGGTCCGGTGCAGCAAGAACCCGACGCGCGCTGGCTGCAATCGCTGCTTGACATCCAACAAGTCAGCCAAGACGCAGCCGAGTTCTGGGACCACATCAAAATCGACCTGTTCCCGGATTCGGTCTATGTGTTCACGCCCAAGAGCCGCATCCTCACGCTGGCGCACGGGGCCACGGTGGTGGATTTTGCCTACACCATCCACTCCGACGTGGGCAACCGCGCCATCGGGGCCAAAATCAACGGCGAACAGGTGCCCTTGAGCACCCGGCTCAAAAATGGCGATATGGTAGAGATCCTCACCTCGCCGCACGCGCAGCCCAACCCGAGCTGGCTCGGTTTTGTCAAAACCGGGCGCGCACGCTCCAAGATCCGGCACCACCTGAAAACGCTGGCGCTGGAGGAGTCGCACGCGCTGGGCGAGCGGCTGCTGCTGCAGGCGCTGCGCGCCGAAGGCTTCATCGGCCTGCCCGACGAAGCCGACGCCGCCCACCACGCCGTGTGGGACAAGCTGCTGCGTTTTACCGGCAACCGCAACCGCCGCGAACTGCTCACCGACCTTGGGCTGGGCAAACGCATTGCGGGCATGGTGTCCAAGAAGCTGGCGGCGCTGCTGGGCGAGATCGGCCACAAGCCCGATGTGCTTTTAATCAGCCAAGAGCGCTACGGCATAGCCGCCGAAGACCAAGCCAGCCAAGGCGTGGTTTCGCTCGACGGCAGCGAAGGCGCCTCGGTGCACTACGCCGACTGTTGCCTGCCCATTCCGGGCGACCGCATCGTGGGCTACTTGGGCAAGGGCGACGGCTTGGTGGTGCACACCGACGACTGCCCCACCGGCAAACGCCTGCTGCACCGCGACAGCGAGCGCTTCCTAGAGGTCGAGTGGGCCGAGGAACCGACGCGCGCCTTCGAGACCAGCGTGCTCGTCACCGTCAACAACGGCACCGGCGTGCTGGCCAAGGTGGCGGCGGCGCTGGCGGCGGCGGATGCCGACATCACGCACCTGCACATGGGCGACGAGCGCGGCCAAAGCACCATCGACCTGCGTTTTGCGCTGGCGGTGCGCGACCGGGTGCATTTGGCGCGGGTGCTGCGCCAGCTCAAGCGCACGCCGGCGGTGGTGCGGGCTCAGCGCCTGCGGCCGCAGCGGCCGGGTAGCTGACCTCGATCACCTCCAGCAGCTCCCAGCCTGCCGGGGTGCGCAAGCGCACCTCGTCACCCACGCGCGCCTTCAGCAGGGCCTGCGCCACCGGGGCCACCCAACTGATCTGACCCAGACTGGGGTCGGCTTCGTCGATGCCCAGAATGGTGACGCAGGTCTGGCTGCCGTCGGCGCGGGCAAACACCACGCTGGCCCCAAAAAACACCTGTTCGCTGCCGTGCTGCAAAGCGGGATCGACCACCACTGCGATTTCCAGGCGTTTGCCCAAAAAACGGATGCGGCGGTCGATCTCGCGCAGGCGTTTTTTGCCGTACAGGTAGTCGCCGTTTTCCGAGCGGTCGCCGTTGCTGGCGGCCCAGTGCACCACCTCGACCACGCGCGGGCGCTCCACGTCCAGCAGGTGCAGCAGTTCGGTGCGCAGGCGCTGGAGGCCGGCAGGCGTGATGTAGTTTTTGCCGCCCGCGGGCAGTGGTGCGGCGGCGACTTCGTCGTCGTCCTCGGGGTCGGTTTCTTTGGTGAAGGCTTTGCTCATAATGCGGGCGTGCGCAGTGGCTCAGGGGGCTGCTCAAAGAACGATTGTCGCCGCATCGGGGTGCGCAGCCACCAAAGTCCTTTGGCTGCGGCGCATACGCGACACCCGATGCAGTCTCTGGGCACGGTGCATACGGAGCCAATCGGCGAGAATCGACAGGCTACACGTTCACCCCCTGCCCTCGCCACCTCACGATTGATAGATGCAAGCTCCCATCGCACCGCAACCGGCCCCGGCCCGGATCGTGTTTTCACACGCCAACAGCTTTCCTGCAGGCACCTACCGGGTGCTGTTCGAGCGCCTGCGGCAACTGGGCTACCGGGTTGCCGCACTGGACAAATTCGGCCACGACCCGGCCTACCCGGTCAGCAGCAACTGGCCGCACCTGGTGCAGCAACTGGCCGATTTCGTGCTGCGCCAGTACCCCGGCGCGGCCGAGCGCGGCACGCCCCTGTACCTGGTGGGCCATTCGCTGGGCGGCTACCTGAGCCTGATGTGCGCCGCCAAACACCCGCTGCTGGGCGGGCAGCCGATCGCCGGCGTGGTGCTGCTCGACTCGCCGTTGCTCAGTGGCTGGCGCGCCCGCGCCCTGCAAGCGGCCAAGCAGACGCGGCTCATCGGCGCGGTCTCGCCGGGGCAGGTCAGCCGCAAGCGGCGCAACAGTTGGGCCAGCGCCGAGGAAGCGCTGACGCACTTCGCCCACAAAAAAGCCTTTGCGCGCTGGGACCCGCGGGTGCTGCGCGACTACATCGCCCACGGCACGCACGAGGTGGCCACGGCGCAGGGCAGCAAGCGCGTGCTCGGCTTTGAGCGCGAAATCGAAACCGCGATCTACAACACCTTGCCAGACCACTTCGACCGGCTGCTGCGCCGCCACCCGCTGGCGTGCCCACTGGCCTTCATCGGTGGCAGCGCATCGGTCGAGCTGCGCCAGGTGGGCATGGCGCTCACGCACAAGCTGGTGGGCAGCACGCCCAGCGCGCGCCTGCAAACCCTGGAAGGCAGCCACCTGTTCCCGATGGAGTGCCCCGAGCAAAGCGCGGCGGCTATAGCCCTGGCGCTGCGCAGCTTCGCGGGCGGCACCTGAGGTATTTCAGCGCGTCCAGTCCACCCAGCCCATATAGGCCGTGAGCAAAACCAGCAAGCCAAAGCCGATGCGGTACCAGGCAAAGGGCACGAAGGTGTGCTGCGCCACGTAGCGCAGCAGCCAGCGCACGCAGGCCCAGGCCGAGAGCCAGGTCACGATCATGCCGACGGCAAAAAACGGCAGGTCGGCACGGGTGAGCAGGTCGAGGTTTTTGAATAAATCGTAGCCCGCCGCCCCCAGCAGCATCGGGATCGAGAGGAAAAAGCTGAACTCGGTGGCGGCGCGGCGCGAAAAACCAAAGGCCATGGCCCCGATGATGGTGGCACCCGAGCGGCTCACGCCCGGCACCAGCGCCAGGCACTGGATCAGCCCGACGGTGAGCGAGTCGCGCCAGCCCACCGCGTCCACCTCTTGGATGCGCTGCGGCGGCTGGCGTGCCTGCCGCGCCTCCACCCACAAGATCACCAGCCCGCCCGAGATGAACGTGAAGGCCACCACCAGCGGGTTGAACAGCACCCCGGTGATGAAGTCGAAAAACAACACCCCCAGCAGCACCGCCGGCAGGCAACCGATAAACAGGTTGCTGGTGAAGCGCCACGCCACCGCGTCGCCGCGCGGTAGCCCTTGCGCGGTGGCCCACAACCGCTCCAGAAAGACCGAGACGATCGCCAAAAGCGCCCCAACCTGGATCACCACCTCGAACAGCCGCACCTTCTCGCCATACAGCCCGAGCAGCGCCGAGGTCAGAATCAGGTGCCCGGTAGATGAAATCGGCAAAAATTCGGTAATGCCCTGCACCAACCCCATCACGGCGGCCTTGAGCAATAAAACGATGTCCATCGAGCGCTACAAAAACAAAAGCCGCAGTGTAACGCCCACCCTCTGGCCTGCGCACCCAGCGGCCTTAAGCGCACTCGCCTGCGCGCACTCAGCACATTGGCATACAATCGACCCCGACGGGCCTTCCCGCATGGTGAAGCGGCCAACCGGGTCAGGTGGGGAACCAAGCAGCCCTAACTGTGAATCCAGTGCCGGGGTCGAGGCTCGTCACCC
>Ga0208609_100081_pt1 | contig 47965 bp, 42 predicted proteins | sample SubbioR11_8A_Apr_FD_184813 | JGI IMG/M metagenome (GOLD analysis project Ga0208609, IMG submission 184813) | Serpentinite rock and fluid subsurface biosphere microbial communities from McLaughlin Reserve, California, USA - CR11_8A_Apr (SPAdes) | ecosystem: Environmental > Terrestrial > Deep...
CTCCGACGCCCCTGTCCCGACACGGCAACTCTACCATGACAAAGTCAAAGCCGCAGCCCGTTTGAGGAGCGCCGATAACAACATGCCCGATAACAATCCGGCCGAGCGAGCCCTGCGTCCGATTGGAATCGGAAGAAAAAACTGGCTCTTCGCGGGCGCGGACACCGGTGCCGAAACCCTGGCGCGCGCCATGACGGTGATCGAAACCGCCAAGATGAACGGCCTTGATCCGCAGGCCTACCTGACAGACATCCTCAGCCGCATCAACGATCACAAAATCAACCGCCTCGACGAGTTGCTGCCCTGGAACTGGGCGCCCATCGCGGCCCCTTGCGCCAAGGCAGCCTGATGGCAACCGTCACCCATGTCACTACAATCGACCACGTCGCGAAAATGCTCGGCGAAGATCAAGAGCTTCTCGAGGCAATCATCTACAACGACGACAATCTGACCTATGGCAACATCGTCAGCGTCTACACCGGCACGGCCGAGGTGATCACCGCCCTCACCGATGACGGCATCAACGAACTCAAAGACATGCTGGCTCCTGCTCGCCAATCCACCGAGGAATGGCACAGCTTCCTAAGGGACTTCGTGGAAGATCCGAACATCATCGCGCGCGTCAAGGACCAACCCCTGCGGTAACAACCGACCGGTTACGACAGTGACGGAAGCTACGATCTGAAGTCTGCTGGTCTCCAAGCACGAGGAGAACAGAACATGTCGAAACGCAGGAACCATGATGCGGCGTTCAAGGCGCGGGTGGCGCTGGAGGCCGTGAAGGGAGAGCGCACAGTGTCGGAACTGGCTGCCGAATATGGCGTCCATCCGACGATGATCCATCAATGGAAGCGGTCGCTGCTGGAGGGTGCCGCAGGGATCTTTGAGCGCGGTGGCAAGGCTGCGGTGGCGGCCGAGGTTGCCGAGGAGACGGTCCGTGACTTGCACGCCAAGATCGGAGAGCTGGCCGTCGCCAACGATTTTTTGTCCAGAAAGCTCAAGCCCTGGATCGGCAAGTGAGGCGCGGGATGATCGAACGCAACCATGTCAAGCTGTCGGTCGGGGCGCAGTGCCGCCTGCTGTCGATCTCGCGGTCGTCTTTCTACTACGAGCCGCAGGGCGAGACGGCGATGAACCTCGACCTCATGCTGCTGATCGACAAGCAGTTCCTGGAAACCCCGTTCTACGGCGTGCGGCAGATGACGTGGGACCTGCAGAACGAAGGCCATGCCGTGAACGAAAAGCGCGTCCGGCGGCTGATGCGCCTCATGCGCCTGATGCCGATCTACCAGAAGCCCGACACCAGCAGGCCCGCGAAGGGGCACAAGACCTACCCCTATCTGCTCGGTGGGCTGAGGGTGGACCGGCCCAACCAGGTCTGGTGCGCTGACATCACCTATCTTCCGATGAGAAAGGGCTTCCTCTATCTGGTGGCCATCATGGACTGGTTCACCCGCAAGGTGCTGGCCTGGCGCATCTCCAACACGCTGGAGGCGGAGTTCTGCGTCGAGGCGCTGAACGAGGCGATCCACAAGTTCGGCCCGCCCGAGATCATGAACACCGACCAAGGCAGCCAGTTTACGTCCTTCGCCTGGACCGACCAGTTGAAACGCATCGGCACCCGGATCTCGATGGATGGAAAGGGGCGATGCCTGGATAACATCTTCATCGAACGACTGTGGCGGTCCCTGAAGTATGAATGCGTCTACCTGCACGCCTGGGAAACCGGATCGCAAGCAAGAGCGGGCATCGGGCGATGGATCACCTTTTACAACCACCAACGCCCGCACACTGCCCATGGTGGTCAACCGCCCGCCGTGGTCTACTTGAACGCAACCCAAACCGATCAGCAGGTGCAGGCAGTAGCTTAAATCAGCCGGAAATCTGTCCAAAAGTTGGGGAGTAGCTCAGTCCTTCTTCGTGGGTCCTTGCAGATCCGCCTTGGCACACCGATGCCGTCGGAGGGCGATCCGCCCGGCCTGTCCGGTCGTCACGCCTGGGGCAAAGGGCGCATCGTCGCGGGCGGTTTGTGTTTCGGTGCCTCGCTCAGAACTTCGACGCCCGCAGGACCTCGACCTGTTCCAGCCAGACGATGCCGGGCTGTTCGCCCAGATGGTTGGTGACCAGCCGTTCGGCGATGCTTTCGGCGGTGGCGCGGTCGCGGACGATGGCTTCGATCTTGATCAGGGCGAATTCGGGCACGACCTGCGCGATCTCGGAGCGGTGCGTGCCGTGCGAGCCGTGCCCGCCACCCTGGAACACCGACCAGCCGGAGACGCGCGCCTCGGTCAGCAGCTTTTCGACGGTTGGTTGCAGCAGGCGCTCGACGACGAGAACCAGTTTGGTGGCGGAAACAGTCATGGCCGGGCCTCCCTCAGGTAAAGACGATCTGGGCCAGAGCGATCCAGACCGGAATCAGCAGCATGGACACAGGCGTGCCGATTCCGGTGGACGAACCGATATAGGCGGCCGGATTGGCGCTGGGGATCGCCGCGCGCAGCGTGGGCGGACCCGAGATGTCCGAGCTTGACGAAGCCATGACCGCCATCAGCACCACGCCGCCGGGGCTGAACCCGGTCATGAGATGCACGACATAGCCCAGCGCGAAGCCCATCAGCCCGTGCACCACCGGGCCCACCAGCCCATAGATCGCATAGACATGCGCGACCTTGCGCAGTTCGGCAAGTCGCGACCAGGCCTCCATCCCCATGATCAGCATCAGGATGGACAGGAACCCGCGGAAGAGGGGCTCGTAGAAGCTGCTGTAGACCTGTTCGGGCCGCGCCAGCAGGCCCAGCAGCAGACCCAGCAGCAGCGCCGACAGCGCCGCGCCGCGCAGGCTGTCGGCGATCAGGCCGCCCAGGATCTGGCGCACCGGCACGGGCGCCGGAGCCGCGCCGCCCTCTGCCGGCGCCCGCTTGCGCAACAGTTGCGCCAGGACGATGGCGGTCAGCAGGGCGGGAATGTCCATGAACGGGTAAAGCGCGGGCACCCAGGCCTCGAAGGCGATGCTGTCGCTTTCCATCATCACCATCGCCGCCGCCAGGGTCGAGGCCGAGACGGCGCCGAACAGGCCCGCGGTGGCGATCCCGTCTTCGGCTTTCAGGCCGGGCAGGCGGGCCATGGTCAGCCGGCCCAGCAGCACGATGGCAACCCCCAGCACCATCGCCGCCAGCGCCGGCGCCGCCAGGTCGGTGAACGACGCGCCGCGGATCGCGATGCCCGCGCCCAGGCCGATCTTCAGCAGCAGCACCGCGACGATGAACCGGTAGAGCGCGTCGGGGATTTCGAACCTGCTGCCCAGGGCCGCCAGCAGCATCCCGCCCAGCAGGAACGACAAGGTGGGGGTCTGCAACTGTCGGATCAGGGTCGCCAAGAATTCGGCGAGAATTTCCATCGGTCAAAGCTCCGTCTGCGGTCTTGCGGCGATGGTGTCGCAATAGCCGTGAAATCGTCCAGTGAAAATGCCAAGTTTTGCGTGGTTCCGATCGTTTTGGTAGAACATTCCCGTGCCGTGATGCGGCCGACGAAGGCACTGCCCGGCTGAAGGGCCGGATTCCCGGGTGGGAAGGCGCGCAAAAGCCTGGCCGCCGCAAGGCTCTGGCCGTCGAGGGTCCACATCGCGCGGCGTGCGCGAGGACCTATGCGCCGGCTCAAACCTGCAGGACATAGGTGCCGGGTGCAGGCACAATCGCCGTGGTTGCATCCTTGTCCGGGGGCGCGACCAGATCGCCGCTTTGTGCCGACAGCCAGTCGCTCCACTCTGGCCACCATGAGCCGGGCTGCGGGTCCTGAGTGGCCAGCCAGGCGTCGGGCCCGATGTAGTGCGCGCCGGGGGGGCGATGGCCGATGCGATAGTGCCGGTTGCGGTGGCCAGGTTCGGACAATATGCCGCCGTTATGGCCGCCCTTGGTCAGCACGAAGGTAAGGTCGCAGTCGGTGAAGAGCGCGGTCTTGTAGGTCGAACGCCAGGGCGCGATGTGATCGGACTCGGTGCCCACGACGAACATGGGAACCTCGATGTCCTTGAGCGCGATCACTCGGCCCTCGACGGCAAACCGGCCCGCCGTGATCCGGTTCTCCAGGAAGATGCCCCGAAGGTATTCCGAATGCATCCGCGCCGGCATCCGGGTCGTGTCGTTGACCCAGACCGCAATGTCGGTGGGCAAGTCCGGCTCGCCGAGAAAATACCGCCGCACCGCGCGCGACCAGATCAGGTCTTCCGACCGGATCGCGGCAAAGGCGCCAGACATCTGCGGCCGGTCCAGATAGCCTTGCGACCACATCATGTCTTCCAGAAAGGCCACCTGGCTTTCGTCGAGGAAGATCAGAAGCTCCCCCGCCTCGGCGAAATCCACCTGCGCGGCCATCAGCGTGACCGAGGCCAGCCGGTCATCGCCATCGCGCGCCATGGCCGCCGCCGCGATGGCAAGCAGCGTGCCTCCCAGGCAATAGCCGTTGGCATGGACCTTCCGGCCCGGAACGATCCGATTGATCACCTCCAGCGCCTGCAGGATGCCGTCCTTGCGGTAATCCTCCAGCGACAGGTCGGCCTGTTCGGCAGTGGGGTTGCACCACGAGATGCAGAAGACCGTGTAGCCTTCCCCCACCAGCCAGCGGATGAACGAGTTCTCGGGCGAGAGGTCGAGAATGTAATACTTCATGATCCAGGCCGGCACGATCAGCACCGGCTCGGCCCGCACCCTTTCGGTCGTGGGGGAGTACTGGATCAACTCCATCAATTCGTTGCGGTAGATGACGTTGCCGGAAGTGGCGGCCAGCACGCGACCAAGCGCAAAGGCCTCGGGCACGGGCCGGTGTTCCTGCGCCAGGATGTGACGGGCGTCGTCAAGATAGTGCAATGCCCCGTCGACAAGGTTGTGTCCGCCGGTCTGCCGGGTCTTCTCCAGGATCTCGGGGTTGACGAACGGAAAGTTCGATGGCGACACGGTGTCCAGCAATTGCCGCATCATGCTGCCGGTGCGCTGCGCGTTCTGCAGGCGCAGGCCCCGCATGTCCGACGTGGCGGCCTGCCACCAGTCCTGAACCGCAAGGAAGCCCTGTTGCCAAAGCGCGAAGGGTGCCTTGTCCCATCCCGCATGCGACCAGCGCGTGTCATAGGGGCCGGGACGGAAGGGCTTTTCGGGCGCCTGGGCCATGAGGCCGCCGATGGAATACTGCGCCAGCTTCAGCCAGTTGGCCTGCGCCCGTTCCAGAAGCTCCAGCTGCCGCCCCGGAGCGCGTGCGAGATGCATGGTCCAGTCGCTCCACGCCTCGATCATCGCATGCGGCGACAGCCCGCCGGTCAGTCGCGCCAGGCTGGCCATCGCGCTGCGATCAAGGGCGGCATGGTGATGCGGCTCGGTGGCCGGCGGCGTCGGCCGCGGAGGTGCAATCACCGCTGGAAGTTGCGGCGTGCCTTGCACCGCAGGGGACGGCGGACGCGGACAGGACGAACGGACTGGTCTGCGGGTCATGCGGCGGTTGCCTCTTGCGGTTTGAGCGGCGGGAACTCGGCCGGGGTGATCGTCTCGTGCTGCAACAACAGCTTCGCCCCGGCGGCAAGATCGGTGTGGCAGCCCTTGAGCAGCGAGGTGGCCCGTTCAAAGGCCTTGTTCAGAAGGTCGCGCACGGCCAGATCAACCTCGCGCGCCGTGGCTTCGGAATGGTCGCGCGGCGTGAAGGTGACGTGATCCTCGCCAAGATAGCCGCCCCGGTCCTGTTCCAGCACGGCCTGGCCCAGCATCTCGTGCATGCCGAAGCGGGTGACGATCTGGCGCGCGATGTCGGTCGCGCGAACCAGATCGTCGGCCGCCCCGGTAGAGACCTCGGCAAAGCGGATCTGCTCGGCCGCGCGCCCGGCCATGAGCATGACCATGCGATTTTCCAGTTCCGTCCGGGTGATCAGGAAACGGTCCTCGGTCGGTCGGGTCATGGTATAGCCAAGCGCGCCGATGGTGCGCGGAATGATCGACACCTTGTGGACCGGATCGGCACCCGGCAGCCGGGCCGCCGCCAGCGCGTGGCCCATCTCGTGCCAGGCCACGGTCTCGCGTTCGCGGGCGTTCAGCAGGCGCCCTTTGCGTTCCATCCCTGCCACCACCCGCTCCAGCGCCGAGGTGATATCGGACATGTCCACCGCCCTGGCCCCACGTCGCGTGGCGTGAATTGCGGCTTCGTTCACCAGGTTGGCAAGTTCCGCACCGGTGAAGCCCGGCGTCAGCCCGGCCGCCGCATCGACGTCCAGCGCCGGGTCGACCGACACCTTCCGCAGATGCACCCGCAGGATCGCCGCGCGGCCGGTCTTGTCGGGGCGGTCCACAACGACTTGCCGGTCGAAACGCCCGGCCCGCATCAGCGCGGGGTCAAGGATCTCGGGCCGGTTGGTCGCGGCCAGAAGCACGATCCCCTCGCGCGGATCGAACCCGTCAAGCTCGGCCAGCAGCTGGTTCAGCGTCTGTTCCTTCTCGTCATGCCCGCCGCCGAAGCCGCCGATGCCGCGGCGGCGGCCAAGCGCGTCAAGCTCGTCGATGAAGATGATGCAGGGCGCGGCCTTGCGGGCCTGATCGAACAGATCGCGCACCCGCGCCGCGCCAACACCCACGAACATCTCGACGAACTCGCTGCCCGAGATGGAAAAGAACGGCACCCCGGCCTCGCCCGCCACCGCGCGGGCAAAGAGGGTCTTGCCGGTGCCGGGCGGCCCGGTGAGGAGGATGCCCTTGGGGATGCGCGCGCCAAGCCGGCCGAACTTCTTTGGCTCTCTCAGGAAATCGACGATCTCCTTCAGCTCGGCCTTGGCCTCGTCCACCCCGGCCACATCTTCGAAGGTGACCCCGGTGTCGCGTTCCACATAGACCTTGGCGCGGGACTTGCCGACGCTCATCATCCCGCCCATGCCCTGCTTTTCGATCATGCCGCGGATGAAGAAGCTCCACAGCGCGAAGATCAGGAGGACCGGCACCACCCAGGACAAGAGCGTGGCCAGAAAGGTGTTCTGCACCGTGCCGTCGAATTCGGCGTTCGACTGTTCCAGCCGGGCGGTCAGGTCGGGCGGCACGATGTTGGTGATGAAATGGGTGTGGCCGTCGATCGGATTGACATAGCTGCCGTCGATCTGCTCGGCCCGGACCGTGACTGTGGCGATGCGCCCGGCCTCGAGATGTTCCAGAAACGTGCTGTAGGGAATGCGCTGGGTGACCTGGGCCTGTGACAGCCAGGATTGCACCAGCAGAAGCCCCATGAAGGCGGCGAGGAAGTACCACAGGTGGATTTGCTGCTTTCGGTCCATGGTCGGTGTCATCCTTTGACGGTCAGGTCGCCAGCATCTGCGCCAGATAGGCCACGGCCTTTTCCGGCGTGGCCAGCCGGGGGTAGTCGGCTTCCGGGATCGGCAGGCCGAAACGCTTGTGCAGGGCGCTGACCAGGTTCAGGAAATCCATCGAATCAAGGCCGAGGTCATCCTGCAGGTGATCGTTGTCACCGATGGCCGCAGGGTCAAGGTCCGGCGCGATGGCGGTCAGGTCGGCGATGAAGGCGGCGCGGAGGTCGGCTGGGGTCATGGGATTGCGGGCTCCTGCAAGAGGCGGTCAATTTCGGCCAGGAAGATCGCGCCGCGGCGGCCGTCGCTGACCCGGTGGTCGGCCAGGCTGACGGTGACGGCAAGGCGCGGCTGGATGGTTCCGTCGTGGACCATCGGCCTGACGCGCGGCGCACCGAAGCCGACAAGCGCCACCTGTGGCGGGTAGATCACGCCGATCAGCGCATCCACACCGGTTTCGCCGAGCGAGGACACGGTGATGGTGCCCTGGGTGATCTCGCTGTTGCGCAGACGCCCGGTCCGGGTCCGGACGACGATGTCGCGCATCGCCTGCATGATCGCGTCGGGGTCCATGTCCTGCGCATCAAGGATTGCGGGGGCGATCAGCCCGCCGCCGCGCATCGCCACCGCCACCCCGCAGTGGACGGGACCGGAGGCGCGGTAAGGCGTGCCTTCATGGCGGCCATTCAGTTCCGGAACCTTGGCCAGCGCCTTGACTGTCGCGTGGATGAGAAACGCGCCCAGCAAAAGCCGCTGGTCCGGCGTGCGACCGGCGTTGATGGCGGTCAGCCGGTCTTGGGCCGACTGCAGATCGATCGCATGGGTCAGGTAATAGTGCGGAATTTCGCGCTTGGCACGGCTCATGGCGGCGGCGATGGCCCGGCGCATCTCGGCCATGTCGAGGCCGGGCTTGCCCGCCGGGCTGGCCACCGCGACTGGTTCGACGACAGGCGTCAAGGCGACCGGGACATGGTGCTCCACGTCCGAAAGCAGGATCGCGCCGCCCGGACCCGATCCCGCAACCATTTCCAGTGCGATTCCAAGCTCGGCAGCGCGGGAGCGTGCGGCAGGCGAGGCCATGATCGCGCCACCAGGTGCCGGTGGCCTTGCCGTCGGTGGCGGGGCAGGAGCGGGCGGCACCACAGCCTTGGGCGACTCGATGGCAGGTTCAAGAGCCACAACGGGCGCGCCGACGTCCGCCGCGCCAAGCCGGGCCAGCGGCGCGCCAACGGGCAGGGTCTGGCCCGGCTCGGCCAAGAGCGCGCCGATCTGACCCGCCTCGAAGATCTCGATCTCGATGGCTCCCTTCTGGGTCTCGACCACCGCGACGATGTCGCCCTTGGACACATTGTCTCCGGGCTTGACCAGCCATTCGACAAGCTTGCCTTCCTCCATGTCCGCGCCAAGCGAGGGCATCGTGAAGATGCTCATGGCGTCAGCCCCGGAAGGGCCCTCACGGCGGCAACGATATCGGCGACCTGCGGCAGGGCGGCGGTTTCAAGGTGCTTCGGGTAGGGCACCGGCACCTCGGCGGAACAGACCCGGCCGACCGGGGCGTCAAGGTGGAAGAAGCACGCCTCCTGCACCCGTGCGGCGATCTCGGCCGAAAGCGACCCGCTGCGCCAGCCCTCGTCCACCACCACGGCGCGGCGGGTGCGCGAGACCGAGGCCATGATCGTCGCGTCATCCAGGGGGCGCAAGCTGCGCAGGTCGATCACCTCGGCTTCGATCCCGTCCCTGGCCAGCGCCTCGGCGGCGTCGAGCGCCTTCCACAGCGAATAGGACCAGGCGATCAGCGTCACGTCGCGCCCCGGTCGCCGGACGACCGCGCGGTCGATGTCCACCGCGCCCGCGTTCCCGGCGATCTTCCCGGTCATGTTGTAAAGCATGACATGTTCCAGGATGATGACGGGGTCCGGGTCCTGAAGCGCGGTCCAGAGCATCCCGCGCGCGTCTTGCAGCGTGGCGGGGGTCACAACCCGAAGCCCAGGGATATGGGCGAAGAACGCCTCCAGCGAATGCGAATGCTGCGCGGCCAGTTGCCGGCCCGCCCCGGTCGCCATGCGGATCACCAGCGGCACCCCGAACTGCCCGCCCGACATGTGCCGGATCGTGGCGGCGGTGTTCAGGATCTGGTCCAGCGCCAGCAGCGAGAAGTTGACGGTCATGATCTCGACGATGGGCCGCATGCCAACCATGGCCGCACCGATCCCGGCCCCGGTGAAGGCGGATTCCGACAAGGGCGTGTCACGGATGCGGTCGGGCCCGAACTCCTTCAGAAGCCCCATCGAGACGGCATAACAGCCGCCATAGGCCCCGATATCCTCGCCCATCATGAAGACACGGTCGTCGCGCAACAGCGCCTCGGTGATCGCGGCACGGCAGCAGTCGCGGTAGGTGCTGTCGGTCAGGGTGTCGGGGTTCAGCGGGACGGGCGGTTCGGGCCGTGCCTCGGCCACCACATGGCGCAGCAGGTCTTCGACCGGCTCCCAAGGGGCCTGCTCGCAGGCGGCCACGGCGTTCTTCAGCTGGGCCTCGACCTCGGCCTCGATGGCGTCGACCTCGGCCTGATGCATCAGGTTGTTGTCCAGAAGCCAGCTCTGGAACCGTGTGATGGGCGAGCGTTTGCGCCATTCCGCGACCTCGGCCTTGTCACGGTATTTCTCGGCGTCGAACATCGAATGCGGCCGCGTGCGGTAGGTCCGGCATTCCAGAAACTGCGGCCCGCCGCCCGCGCGGATCGCCTCGACCAGTCGCCGGGCGGCGGCTTCCACCGCGACCACGTCGTTTCCATCCACGCTTTCGGCGGGCATCCCGTAGCTGGCGGCGCGGGGCACAAAGTCAGGGTTGGCCTGCACGCGCGCCACCGCCGAACCCATGGCGTAAAGGTTGTTCTCCAGCACGAACAACACCGGCAGTTTCCAAAGCGCGGCAAGGTTCATCGCCTCATGGAACGCGCCTTCCGCCAGCGCGCCGTCCCCGAAGAAGCAGACCGAGACCCGATCCTCGCCCTGCATCTTGTCGCCAAGGCCAAGGCCCACGGCTAAGGGCAGCCCGCCCCCCACGATGGCATTGCCGCCATAGAGATTGGTTTCGGTATCGAAGAGATGCATCGACCCGCCGCGGCCGCCGGCGCAGCCGGTCGCCTTGCCGTACATCTCGGCCAACGCTGATTCCAGGCTCATGCCGCGGGCCAGGGCATGACCATGCTCGCGGTAGGTCGAGACCACGCGGTCGCGCGGCTCCAGCGCGGCGGCGACACCGACGGCCACCGCCTCTTCGCCGTCGTAAAGATGAAGAAAGCCGCGGATCTTTTCCTGGGTGTAAAGCTCATGGCATTTTTCCTCGAAGCGGCGGATGCGGATCATGCCCCGCAGAAGGGCGCTGACATGGGCGTGGTCCAGCTTGACCTTGGTCATTTTGTATCCCCCTCCAGCGTGGACAGATCGCCCTCGGGCAACCCCAGCTCCCGGGCGCGCAGCAGGCGCCGCATGATCTTGCCCGACCGCGTGCGGGGCAGGCTGTCGCGGAAGACGATTTCGCGCGGGGCAACGGCGGGGCCAAGACGTTTCCGGGCATGGCCGCGCAAGTCGCGCTCCAGCGCCTCGTCTGCCGTGAACCCGGCCTTGAGGGTGACGAAAGCCTTGACCACCTCGCCCGCCGTCTCGTCCGGGATGCCGATCACCGCAGCCTCGGCCACTGCCGGATGCTCGATCAGCGCGCTCTCGACCTCGAAGGGGCCGATCAGGTGGCCCGCGGACTTGATCAGATCATCCGCGCGGCCGACGAACCAGAAATAGCCGTCGCTGTCCTTCATCGCCAGATCGCCGGTCAGGTACCAGCCACCGACAAAGCACTTGGCATAGCGGTCCGGCTGACCGAGATAGGCCCGCATCATCGAGGGCCAGCCGGGGCGCAGCGCCAGTTCGCCGATCTGGCCGGGGGCGGCTTCGATCACCGTCCCGTCCTCGCGAAGGACGATCCCCGCCGCGACGCCGGGCAGGGGCTTGCCCATCGCGCCGGGCTTGATGTCCATCTCGGCAGTGTTGGCGATCATGATGCCGCCGGTTTCGGATTGCCACCAATTGTCATGGAACGGCAGGCCAAAGACCCCTTGCCCCCAGATCACGCATTCGGCGTTCAGGGGTTCGCCCACCGATGCCAGGAACCGCAGGGACGAAAAATCGTGGCCCCCGGTGGCTGCGTCCCCCGCCCGCATCATCATGCGGATTGCGGTCGGCGCGGTGTACCAGACCTGCACCTTTTCCCGTTCAAGGATGCCGTACCAGCGTTCAAGGTCGAACTCGGCCTCGTCCACCACCATCGTCACGCGGTTGCACAGGGGCGAGATGATGCCGTAGCTCATCCCCGTCACCCAGCCGGGATCGGCGGTGCACCAGTAGATGTCGCCGGGCCGCAGGTCCAGCGCGATGCGCCCGGTCTCGGAATGGGCGACGACCGCCTGGTGGACGTGGACAACGCCTTTCGGCAGACCTGTGGTGCCCGAGGTGAAGTGCAAAAGCGCCATATCCTCCGGCAGGGTCTTGACCGTCTCGAAACGATCGCAAGCGGCGGCCATGGCGGGGCCAAGCGCCACGCAGTCCTCGGGAGCCTCGTCGCCGATGATCAGCACCAGCTTCAGGCCCGGCATCTCGGCCCGCCACTCGGCCACCTTGCGGCGATACTGCGCCTCGGTCGTGACCAGCACGCTCGCCCCGCCGATCTCCATCCGTGCGCGCACCGGTTCGGGTCCGAAGGCCGCGAAAAGCGGACTTGCAACGACGCCCGCTTTCAACGCGCCCAGGGTGGCCGCATACAGCGCGGGAACCCGGCCCGAGAGAAGGAACATCCGGTCGCCCACCCCGATGCCGTGGGCCCGCAGGACGTTGGCAAACCGCGCGGCGTCTGCGGCAAGATCGGCATAGGTCAGTACCTGCCGCCCGCCGTCCCGCCCCAGCCAGATCAGCGCCGGCTGCTTTCCATGACCTGCAGCGACATGCCGGTCCACGGCTTCATGCGCGATGTTGAGCCCGCCGCCGGGCAAACCCTCCAGCCGCGCGCGGGCCGCTTCCCAGCCAGTGGGGAGCGGGCTGATGTCGGTCTGCCGCAGAGTCTTCCTTATGACTGCGTAGGTCATCATTCCCCCGAAACGATCAGGTCCATGCCGCTGCCGTCGCCTCGAGACGCCGTTTTGCAAGGGCCTCGAATCGCCGCAACCGTTGCAGGTTCGGGCGTGACGCCGCATCTGTCGTTGATGCAGGTCATCCCCGAAGGACCGGCACTGCCGGACCAGGCTTCGTTCGTCCGGTTGCTGGCGGGCTGTGTCGAGTGCAGCCATCCGATCAGCGGCGAGCCCTGCGGCCGAATGATCCGGTGAAGAAACTTGACGCCCGGGATTGGACGGTTGCGGCAGGGGTCTGATCTCTGCAGGCCGAACCTGCGTTGGAAGACCGGCGTCCACTCGCCCATGCGACTGCGGCCTTGAACGGTGATCGGGTCAAGTCCGGTCCCGCGAAGACCGGGCACCAGATCTGACAGGCGCATGGCTGCGGCCAGCCAGACCCGCGCAGATGATCCGGCGCCAGCCTTGCCTGTGTGACCAGCCGGAACGAAGCCCTGTGTGTCACGTCCCGGAAGTTTCATGAGCTGAAAGGGCGTGATGCTGCCCCAAGGCTGACTGGGGAAGCTGCTGATTGACCATGACAGGTTCCGTCACGTGCATCAGTTTCCGACCAGCCGGTAGCTGTTGCGGACCAGACCCGGATTGCGCACGGTGGCCGTGAAGAACCCGTTCCGCGCCGGGGTGAACCGGCAAAGCACCGGGCCTTTTGCGGCGGGTCGGGCACAGACCGGCGCCCCGGTCTCGTCGGCAATGGTCAGGTCCAGGTCGGTGTCGCCGTCGCCAATGAGGCCGATTTCGGCGGCGGATTCCCCGGCCAGGACCAGGGTCCAGCTGTCCGTCTGGCCAGGGTCCAGCGTCGCCGTCGCGTTGATCGCCGTCGGCCGCCGGCCATGCGGCAGTTGTGCGTCAAGGTCGTAGACCAGGTCCTGCAGGTCCGGGTCCTCGCCCGCAAGGCCCTGGGCGATGGCGATCGCCCTGGGCCCGGCCGGGTCCGGCGCGGTCGCCTTTCCCTCGGGCGCGTCGGGAACCGGGTCTCCCGCGGTCGACTTCGCCCATCCGACGGGGGCGCGCAGGGTGACTTCCCGCGCGAGGCGGATCGCGCCGATCAGCACGACCGGGTCGCCGCTTTCCAGAGCTTCTTCATAGGCCTGTTGCGCCTGGATCAGCCGGGACACGGCGCCGGCCTCTCCGACCTGGTTGCGCGACAGGTTCGGGGCTTCCGCCCAGGCGGTGGAAGCCAGGGCAATCAGCAGGGCAACGGGCAGGACAGGCAGGCGCATTGGGGGCTTTCACTCGGACAGCTTGCCGAGTCTGGCAAAGCCCGCCGACGGGAACAAGAGCGGAAAGCTTTCCGCCCGCCCGGTTTCGCGCTAGCAGGGTCGAAACCGGGGAGGGGACAATGCGCGAGATCCTGGACCGCCTGCTGGCCTTTGACACGGTCAGCTCCAAGCCGAACCTGGCGCTGATGGACTATGTCCAGGGTCTGCTGGAAGGCGCGGGGCTGCGAGTGACCTTGATCCCCGACCCTGCGGGGGGGAAGGCGAACCTCTACGCCTCGACCGGACCCGAGGCGGCGGCGGGCGTCATGCTTTCGGGACACACGGACGTCGTGCCGGTCGAGGGCCAGCACTGGACCAGGCCGCCCTTCGCGCTGACCGAGGCCGAGGGGCGCTATTACGGCCGGGGGGCGGCGGACATGAAGGGCTTCGTCGCCTGTGCGATCGAGGCGATGCTGGCCGCCTCGCGCCGTCCGCTGCAAGTGCCGCTGCACCTGGCGCTGTCCTATGACGAGGAGATCGGCTGCATGGGCGTGCGGTCGCTGATCGACGTTCTTGCCGCGGCCCCCGTGAAGCCGCGCTTCTGCATCGTGGGCGAGCCGACCGGGATGCAGGTCGCGACCGGCCACAAGGGAAAGGTGGCCTTGCGGGCGACTTGTGTGGGCCGCGAGGGTCACTCGGCCCTGGCCCCGCTGGCGCTGAACGCGCTGCATCTGGCGGGAGATTTCCTGGGAGCGGTGCGGCGGGTGCAGGCCGAGCTGGCGGCGACGGGCTTGCGGGACGGCGACTATGACGTGCCCTACACGACGCTGCATGTGGGAAAGATGCAGGGCGGCGTGCAGGTCAACATCGTGCCCAATCACGCGACCCTGGATTTCGAGATCCGGTCCCTGGCCGGAGAGGATGTGGCCGGCCTGATCCGGCGATTGGAAGCAGAGGCAGCGGCGATCACCTCTCCGTTGCGGGGGGAATTCCCCGAGGCGGCGATCCGGGTGGAGCGGCTGTGGGACTACCCCGGCCTGGGAACCCCCTCGGACGCCGGGGTGGTGCGGTTCGTCAAGGGGCTGACCGGGGCGAACGGGACGATCAAGGTGGCCTTCGGAACGGAAGGCGGGCTTTTCGATCATCGCCTCGGGGTACCGACGGTGATCTGCGGGCCGGGGTCGATGGCCCAGGGGCACAAACCGGACGAATTCGTCTCGGTCGAGCAGATCGAGAGGTGCCGGGCTATGCTGGCAGCCTTGATGGATCGGCTGGAGGCAGGGCTTTAGCCGCTCTGCCCACGGTGGGCGGAAACTGGAAATGCATCTGAAACAATGTGTTACTCTTTTGCCTTGGGGGAATCGTCACGGAACCGATCGTGCGGCCCCTGGCTGACCCCGGGGGTTTCACACCCCCGGCCCCCCGTGGGATATTTGTGCAAGTGTGAAAGCGCAATTTCAGGCGATGTCCGGCGACTGGCGGCCACCTGCCGCAAGGCGGGGAGCGCGTCCTGGCGAGATTGAAGGGCGCGCGGGGACCCCGACCTACTGCAGCGCCTTCAGCCGGTCCGCCTCGGCCTTGCCGATGCGGTAGTGGCCGGTCATCGGATGGGTGAAAAGGATGTCCTCCTCTTTCGCGCCAGCGCCGATGTTGTGCAGGATCAGCGGCACGCCCGCGTCGGTTCGGCGGTCCGAGACGATGCCGATGTGGTCCAGGTTGCCGGGCAGCTTCCAGGTGATGATGTCGCCGGGCAGATAGGGCACCGGACCTTCGTCCAGCGGCACCTCGGCCCCGATGCGGGCGAAAAGCGTCTGCAGGTTCGGCACCCGGCGGTGGTCGATGTTCCGATCCGGCCGGTCCAGCCCCCAGAAGGCCGGGTAGGCCGCGAAGTCGGCGGTCATGTCCCGGTTCACCGCCAGTTGCAGGTCGATCGCCCAGGCATCGCGCAGGGCGCGGATCACCACGTCGGTGCAAACGCCCCGGTCGCGGGGCAGGTCGCCGCCCGGAAACTCCAGCGTCACGTAGGCCGGGTCGTAGGTCACTGTCACACCCACCTGGTCCCGCGCGGCGGCCGTCAGGCGCGAGGGTTCCGACCCCGCGAAGGCGGGCGCGGCAATCGTCAGCGACAGGATCAGGGCCAGGGGACGCATGGGGCGAATCATGCCCGGTTCACGCCCGCGTGGGTAGTCCGGATTTCCCGTGATCGGGACGGGCTGGCACCTTTCCGCCGGGGCCGGTAATACGTCGTGATGGCGATCACCCTCAGCTCCCTGGCCGATCTGGCGACGCATGGCTTCGATGACATCATCGACGTGCGCGCCCCTGCCGAATTCGCCGAGGATCACCTGCCCGGCGCGATCTCTCTGCCCGTGCTGGACGACGAGGAGCGGGCGCGGGTCGGCACGATCTACAAGCAGGTTTCGCCCTTTTCCGCCCGCAAGATCGGTGCGGCGCTGGTGGCGAAGAATGCTTCCCTGCATTTGCAGGGACCCTTGGCCGACAAGCCGGGGGGCTGGCGTCCCCTGGTCTATTGCTGGCGCGGCGGTCAGCGGTCGGGGTCCTTTGCGACGATCCTGGGCCAGATCGGCTGGCGGGTGGAAACCCTGGTTGGCGGCTACAAGACCTGGCGCGGCCTGGTGGTGCATGAGGTTTATGACACCCCCGTGCGGGCGCCTGTCGTGGTGCTGGACGGCAATACCGGGTCGGCAAAGACCGAGGTTCTGAACCTGTTGCCCGGTTTCGGGGTGCAGGTGATCGACCTGGAAGGTCTGGCGCGGCATCGCGGCTCGCTTTTCGGCAACGTCGGGCCGCAGCCGTCGCAGAAGGCCTTCGAGGGGGCGCTGGCGCTGGCCCTGGCCGGGCTGGACCCCTCGCGCCCCGTGGTGGTCGAGGCGGAAAGCTCCAAGATCGGCAACTGCCGCCTGCCGCCCGAGATCTGGAAGGCGATGGTCGCCGCGCCCCGGGTGACGATTGCGGCACCCCGTCCGGTGCGGGCGGACTACCTGGCGCGGGCCTACGGCGACCTGACCTCGGACGCCGGGCGGCTGGCGGCGACGGTGGGCCTGCTGCGCCCGGCACATCCGGCCGAGGTGATCGAGGAGTGGCTTGGACTGGCTTTGGCGGGCCAGTTCGCGGCCTTGGCCGACAGCCTGATGGAGCGGCATTACGACCCGCGCTATGGCAAGCACCGGGCGCGGATGGCGGTGCCTTTGGTGGACGTCGCAGCGCCTGACCTGCGGCCCGAGGCCTTGCCGGGGATCGCGCAAGCCGTGGCCGCGGCGGTGAAGCGGCTGGTCTGACGCGGCTGGCCTGACGCGGCGGAACATGGCAGAATGTTCTGCCTTTGTTCTTATGCCGAGTCGCCCCATGCCCTTCGTCGAGCTATCCGCCCTGACGAATTTCACCTTCCTCACCGGGGCCTCGCACCCCGAGGAGATGATCCTGCGCGCCGCCGAGATGGGGATGGAGGCGATCGCGGTGGCCGATGTGAACTCGGTCGCCGGGATCGTGCGGGCGCATGCCAAGGCGCGGGAACTGGCGCGGGACGGCGGGCCGAAGGTGCGGCTGATCCCCGCGGCGCGGGTGGTGCTGGAGGACGGGTTCCAGGTGACGTGCCTGCCCCGCGACCGGGCGGGGTGGGGGCGGCTGTCGCGGCTGCTGAGCCGGGGCCGGCTGCGGGCGGTGAAGGGCCAGTGTCGGCTGGAGCTTGCGGACCTGCTGGAGTGGGGCGAGGGGATGGAGCTGCTGGTCCTGCCCCCCGACCAGCGGCTGACGCTGGCGGCGGTGGGCGCCGGGGTGGACGGGCGGCTGTGGCGCGCGCATGTGGCCCGGCTGGCGGCCCGCTTTCCGGGGCAGGCAAGCCTGGGGATGGCCCCGCGCTATGACGGGCAGGATCAGGGGCGGTTCCAGCGGCTGGTGAAGGCGGCGGCGGCCTTGGGCGTGCCGGTGGTGGCGACCGCGCTGCCGTTCCTGCACCACGGGCGGCGGCGGCGGCTGGCGGATGTGCTGACGGCGATCCGGCTGGGGGCCCCGGTGGACAAGCTGGGCCGCAAGGCGCTGCCCAACAACGAGGGGCGTCTGCGGTCCGAAGCCGAGATGCTGCGGCTGCTCGCCGGCCATGAGGCGGCGGTGGCGCGGGCCGGCGAGGTGGCGGCGCGGGCGGCGTTTTCGCTGGACGAGTTGCAGTATGAATATCCCTCCGAGGTCTCGGGCGGGGAAACCGCGTCGCAGCGGCTGGCCCGGCTGGCCGAGGCGGGGCTGGAGTGGCGCTATCCCGAGGGGCCTCCGGACCGGGCGCGGGCGCAGATGGCGCATGAATTGGCGTTGATCGCCAAGCTGCGCTACGAGCCATACTTCCTGACCGTCCACGACATCGTCGACTTTGCCCGCAAGCGCGGCATCCTGTGCCAGGGGCGGGGGTCGGCGGCGAATTCGGTGGTCTGCTACGCGCTGGGCGTGACCTCGGTGTCGCCCGAGATCGGGACGATGGTCTTCGAACGCTTCATCTCCGAGGCGCGGAACGAACCGCCTGACATCGACGTCGATTTCGAACACGAGCGGCGCGAAGAGGTGATCCAGCACATCTACGAACGCTATGGCCGCCACCGGGCGGGGCTGTGCGCCACGGTGATCCACTATCGCGGCAAGCGGGCGGTGAGGGAGGTGGGCCGCGCGATGGGCCTCGGCGAGGACACGCTGGCCGCCATGTCCAGCCAGATCTGGGGCTGGGGCGGGCCGGGGGCGGTGACCGAGACGCGGCTGCGCGAGATCGGGCTGGACCCGACCGACCACCGGCTGACCCAGACCATGCAGCTTGTTGACGAGATCCAGGGCTTTCCCCGCCACCTGAGCCAGCATGTCGGCGGGTTCATCATCACCGAAGGCCGGCTGGACGAGTTGTGCCCGGTGGAAAACGCCACGATGGAGGACCGGACGGTCATCCCCTGGGACAAGGACGACATCGACACGCTGAAGATCCTGAAGGTGGACATCCTGGCGCTGGGGATGCTGAGCTGCATCCGCAAGGCGTTCGATTTGCTGGACAAACACCATCACCAGCGCTTCACCCTGGCGACGCTGCCGCCCGAGGATGCCGAGACCTACCGGATGCTCTGCCGCGCGGACAGCCTGGGCGTGTTCCAGGTGGAATCGCGCGCCCAGATGAACTTCCTGCCCCGGATGAAGCCCCGCTGCTTCTACGACCTGGTGATCCAGGTCGCGATCATCCGGCCGGGGCCGATCCAGGGGGATATGGTGCATCCCTTCCTGCGCCGCCGGAACGGGCAGGAGCAGGTCAGCTTCCCCTCGGACGAATTGGGAAAGGTGCTGGGCAAGACCCTCGGGGTGCCGCTGTTCCAGGAACAGGCGATGCAGATCGCCATCGTCGGCGCGGGGTTCACGCCGGATGAGGCGGACCGGCTGCGCCGGTCGCTGGCGACGTTCAAGAAGCACGGGTCGGTCAGCGAATTCAGCGACCGCTTCATCGGGGGCATGCTGGCACGCGGCTATGACGCGGATTTCGCCCGCCGCTGTTTCGCGCAGATCGAGGGGTTCGGCAGCTACGGCTTTCCCGAAAGCCATGCGGCAAGCTTTGCGCTGCTGGTCTATGCCAGCGCCTGGATCAAGCGCCACCACCCCGGCATCTTTGCCTGTGCGCTGCTCAATTCCCAGCCGATGGGCTTTTACGCGCCCGCCCAGATCGTCCGCGACGCGCGCGAACATGGCGTCACCGTGCTGCCGCCCTGCATCCAGTCCAGCCACTGGGACAACCGGATGGAGTGGGTCAACCGCCCCGGCCAGCCGCCCGACCTGGCGCTGCGGCTGGGTTTCCGGCAGATCAAGGGCATCGCCGAGGACGCGGCGCGCTGGATCACCGGGGCGCGCGGCAACGGCTACCTGACGGTCGAGGATGTCTGGCGCCGCGCCGGGGTCGGCCCCGCCACGCTCAGCCGTCTGGCCGAGGCCGATGCCTTCGCCGCGCTGGGCCTGTCGCGCCGGGATGCGCTGTGGGCGGCGGCGGCTCTGGCCAGGGATGAACCCTTGCCCCTGTTCGCCACCGACATCGAGGGCGAGGGAATCGTCGAGCCCGCCGTCCGCTTCCGCGAGATGACCACGGGCGAAGCGGTGGTCGAGGATTACGTGGCCATGCGCCTGACCCTGCGCGCGCATCCGATGGCGCTCTTGCGCCCCGTCCTGGACGCTGCCTGACCGGGGGAGCCGTTGTCGCGGCCATCGAGGCCCCGCCAACGGCGCATCCGCGGAAAAGGCGGAAAGCGCAACATCTTGGGGATAACGGAGCGGGGTTCGGCCATATGCGGGAGCTTCGGGTTGACTCCTGCGGCCCCCGGCGGGAACATCGCACAGCCCTGACTCGGAAGCACCCCTTGCGCCTGACCCGCCTTCGCCTGAACGGCTTCAAAAGCTTTGTCGACCCCACGGATCTGGTGATCCATGAGGGGTTGACCGGCGTGGTCGGCCCCAATGGCTGCGGCAAGTCGAACCTTCTGGAGGCGCTGCGCTGGGTCATGGGCGAGAACCGCCCCAGCGCGATGCGCGGCGGCGGGATGGAGGACGTGATCTTCAACGGCGCCGCGACGCGGGGGGCCCGGCACTTTGCCGAGGTTGCGCTGGTGATCGACAACCAGGACCGGCTGGCCCCCAGTGGCTTCAACGACTCCGACCAGATCGAGATCGTGCGGCGGATCACCCGGGATGCGGGGTCGGCCTACCGCTGCAACGCCAAGGACGTCCGGGCGCGCGATGTGCAGATGCTGTTTGCCGATGCCTCGACCGGCTCGCACAGCCCGGCGCTGGTGCGGCAGGGGCAGATTTCCGAACTGATCAACGCCAAGCCCAAGGCCCGCCGCCGGGTGCTGGAGGAAGCCGCCGGGATCAGCGGGCTTTACGCGCGGCGCCACGAGGCGGAACTGAAGCTGTCCGGCGCCGAGCAGAACCTGCTGCGCGTCGATGACGTGCTGGAGAACCTGGCGCAGCAGCTGTCGGTCCTGACCCGGCAGGCCAAGCAGGCGGCGCGCTACCGCGAGATTTCCGAGGACCTGCGCAAGTCGGAGGGCATGCTGCTGTGGCGGCGCTGGCGCGAGGCGGATGAGGCGCGCGCGGCGGCCGAGGGCGCGCTGCGCGAACGGCTGATCGCTCAAAGCCAGGCCGAGGCGGCGTCGCGTGGCGCCGGCAAGGCGCGGGAGACGGCCGAGGATGCGCTGCCGCCCAAGCGCGAGGAAGAGGCGATCGCCGCGGCGATCCTGCAGCGGCTGGTGCTGCAACGCGACGCGCTGGGCGACCAGGAGGCCCGCGCCTTGGCGCAGATCGACGCCTTGCGCGGCCGGATCGACCAGTTGACCCGCGACATGGAGCGCGAGGCGGGCCTCAACCGCGATGCCGGTGAGGTGACCCTTCGGCTGGAATGGGAGATCGAGCAACTCGCCCGCGCCCATGACGGGCACGAGGAGAAGCTGGCCGAAGCCGTGGAGGCCGCGCGCGAGGCGGGCGCGGTGCTGGCTGAACGCGAGGCCGCGCTGTCCGAGCTGACCGAGGATGCGGCCCGGCTGGCGGCGCGGCACCAGTCGTCGCAGCGGATGCTGGCCGATACCCGGTCGGTGCTGGAGCGGGCGGAAGATCAGGCCGGGACGGCGCGCGAGGCGGTGGCCGCTGCGGCAGGCGCGCTGGAAGCGGCGGGCGCGGCCTTCGAGGCGGCCGAGGAAGCCCGGGAGGCGGCGCTGGCCGAGGGCGAGGCGACCGAAGCGGCCCTGGAAGCGGCCGAAGTGGCGCGGGGCGAAACCCAGGGCCGCGAGGCCGAAGCGCGGGCGGCGCGGTCCTCGGCCGAGGGCGAGGCCAATGCCTTGCGGGCCGAGGTGGCGGCCCTGGCGCGGCTGGTGGAACGCGAGTCGCAGGCGGGCCATCAGCTTCTGGACCGGCTGGAGGTCGAACCGGGCTTCGAGAAGGCCCTGGGCGCGGCGCTGGCCGACGACCTGCGCGCGCCCGAGGTGGCGGGCGACGCGCGGTCGGGTTGGGCGGTGCTGGCGCCTTACGGCGCGGCACAGCCCCTGCCGCCCGGCGCCGCGCCCTTGGCGCTGCATGTCAAGGCCCCGGCGGTCCTGGCGCGGCGGCTTGCGCAGATCGGGTTCGTCAGCCGCGATCAAGGGTTCGCCTTGCAGCCCGGCTTGCGACCGGGTCAGCGGCTGGTCAGCATCGAGGGCGACCTCTGGCGCTGGGACGGGTTCCGCGCGGGGGCCGAGGATGCCCCCTCTGCCGCGGCGCTGCGCTTGCAGCAGTTGAACCGGCTGGTGCAGCTGAAGCGGGACCTGGAGGATGTGGCAGCACGGGCCGATGGCGCGCGGCAGGCGCATGAGGCCTTGCAGGCGCGGCTGGCGGAACTGGCGACGGCGGACCAACGGGCACGCGATGCGCGTCGGGCGGCGGATGCGCGACTGGCCGAGGCGAACCGGGCGCTTGCCCGCGCCGATGCGGATCGGTCCATCGCCGGCGGCAAGCTGGAGGCCGCCAGGCTGGCCGTCAGCCGCTTCGAGGACGAGGCGATGGGGGCCCGCGCGCGCCTGCGCGAGGCCGAGGCGGCAGTGGCTGACCTGGGCGACCTTGACGCCGCGCGGGGGGCGGTGGAGGCCGCGAAGATCACCGTCGAGGCGGCGCGGATCACGATGATGACCCGGCGCTCGTCCCAGGACGAAGTGCGCCGCGAGGGCGAGGCGCGGGTGCGGCGGCGGCAGGAGGCGGTCAAGGAGCTGTCAGGCTGGAAGCACCGGCTGGAGACCGCCACCAGACGCACGGAAGAGCTGACCGAACGCCGCGCCGAGACCCAGGAAGAACTGGCCGAGGCGATGCTGGCCCCCGAGGAGATCGCCGCCCGGCGCGACGCGCTGGTCGAGGCGATTGCCGATGCCGAGGAGCGCCGCCGCAAGGCCGCCGATGCGCTGGCCGAGGCCGAGGGCGCCCTGCGCGACGCGGCACTGGCCGAGCGCGAGGCGGAACGGCTGGCCGGCGAGGCCCGTGAAGCCCGTGCCCGTGCCGAGGCCCGTCTGGACGCCGCGCGGGAAGGCGTGGCGCTGGCCGCCGAACGCATCGCCGAAGAGGACGACCGCACGCCGGACGAACTGCTGACCAGCCTGCGCACCGACCCCGACAAGATGCCCGATGCCGAGACGCTGGACCATGACGTCGGCCGCCTGAAACGCCAGCGCGAGGCTTTGGGCGCGGTGAACCTGCGGGCCGAAGAGGATGCCAAGACCGTCGAGGCCGAATATGACGCGCTGGCCGGCGAGAAGGCTGACCTTGAGGAGGCGATCAAGAAGCTCCGCGCCGGGATCTCCGGGCTGAACAAGGAAGGCCGCGAACGCCTGCTGACCGCCTTCGAGCAGGTGAACGCGAACTTCTCGACCCTTTTCACCCACCTTTTCGGCGGTGGCGAGGCGCGGCTGGTGCTGGTCGAATCCGACGACCCGCTTGAGGCGGGGCTGGAGATCCTGTGCCAGCCGCCGGGCAAGAAGCTGGCGACCCTCAGCTTGCTGTCCGGGGGTGAGCAGACCCTGACCGCGCTGGCGCTGATCTTCGGCGTGTTCCTGGCCAACCCTGCTCCGATCTGCGTGCTGGACGAGGTTGACGCGCCCCTGGACGACGCCAACGTCACCCGGTTCTGCGACCTTTTGGATGAGATGACCCGCCGCACCGACACCCGCTTCCTGATCATCACCCACCATGCCGTGACGATGGCCCGGATGGACCGGCTCTACGGCGTGACGATGCAGGAGCAGGGGGTCAGCCAGCTGGTCTCGGTGGACCTGAAGAAGGCCGAAACGCTGGTCGCGTGACGCGCAGGCCCGGGCCGGTCGCATGGTTAACCGGTTGGAAAGCAGAATCGGTCAGAACGGTACGTGAACAAACCGTACCCAGGGCCTGAACATGCAAATGCTGCTCTCTGCCACCACCATCCTCGTCCTCTTTGCCTGGGCGCAGGAAGAGGTCGCCAAGCTTCCCCCCGCCTGGTCGCCCTTCGCGGCAATCGAGGCTTCGGTCGCCCCCTGACCTCACGTTCCTGCGCCGTGGCGAAAACGGCGGCGCCGGTGGCGAAAACCGACGGCATCCTGCGACCCGGCCGGCCTAGAACCGGGACAAGCAGGAGAGACCACCGTGCGCTATTCCGGATTTCGCGTGATCGCCGAGGCACTGACCGGCCACAAGGGCTGGAAACCCGTCTGGCGCGACCCGACCCCCCAGGCCGAATATGACTACATCATCATCGGCGGCGGCGGCCACGGGCTTGCCACGGCCTACTACCTGGCCAAGGAATTCGGCCAGGCCCGGATCGCGGTGCTGGAGAAGGGCTACCTTGGCGGCGGTAACGTGGGCCGCAACACCACGATCATCCGGTCGAACTACCTTCTGGACGGCAACGAGCCGTTCTACGAATTTAGCCTGAAGCTCTGGGAAGGGCTGGAGCAGGACTTCAACTACAATGCGATGGTCAGCCAGCGCGGGATCATCAACCTGATCCACACCGATGCACAGCGCGACGCCGCCACCCGCCGCGGCAATGCGATGATCATGCATGGCGCGGACGCGCGGCTTTTGTCCCGCGACGAGGTCCGCCGGATGTATCCCTGGCTGAACTTCGACAACGCCCGCTTCCCGATCAAGGGCGCGCTGATGCAGCCGCGCGGCGGCACGGTGCGGCACGACGCGGTGGCCTGGGGCTATGCGCGCGGGGCCGACCAGCGCGGCGTCGACCTGATCCAGAACTGCGAAGTCACCGGGATGCGGATCGAGAACGGCCGCATCCGGGGGGTCGAGACCACCCGCGGCTTCATCGGCGCGAAGAAGGTCGGCGTGGCGGTGGCCGGGTCGTCGTCCAAAGTGATGGCCCATGCCGGGATGCGGCTGCCCATCGAAAGCCATGTCCTGCAAGCCTTTGTTTCCGAGGGACTGAAACCCCTGATCGACGGCGTGATGACCTTTGGCGCCGGACATTTCTACGTCAGCCAGTCCGACAAGGGCGGCCTGGTGTTCGGCGGCGACATCGACGGCTACAACTCCTACGCCCAACGCGGCAACCTGCCGGTGATCGAGGACGTGGCCGAGGGCGGCATGGCGCTGATGCCCGCCATCGGTCGCGTCCGCCTGCTGCGGACCTGGGGCGGGATCATGGACATGTCGATGGACGGCTCGCCCATCATCGACAAGACCGGGATCGAGGGCCTCTACTTCAACGGCGGCTGGTGTTACGGCGGCTTCAAGGCGACCCCGGCCTCGGGCTGGGCCTTTGCGCACCTTCTGGCGAAGGACGAGCCCCACAAGACCGCCACGGCCTATCGGTTCGACCGCTTCCTCAAGGGGCTGATGATCGACGAAAAGGGCCAGGGCGCCCAGCCGAACCTGCATTGACGGAAATTATCGAATGATCATTCATCACCCGATCCTCGGACCCCGCGACGCGCAGGAATTCGTCTATCTCGGCGACGCTTCGCTTATCGACCGGCCGGACGGCATGACCGCCGGGGTCGAGGTCTTCCATGACTATCTCTACAATCGCACCAACCCGGCGGGAGAGCACAGGGAGCTGTGGTATCACGAACAGGGGGACCGCTCCTGGCTGGTGGTGACGCGGAACACGGTCACGCACGAGATCACCAGGGTGGAACTGGCGCGTGATGTGGCGCGGGCACGGGGGCGGTCGAAATGACCCAATCCAATCGGATCACCGGCGGCCAGATCGACCGCACCAGGACGCTCCGCTTCACCTTCGACGGCATCCCCTACCAGGGTCATCCCGGCGACACGCTGGCCTCGGCCTTGCTGGCCAACGGCGTTCGGCTGATGGGCCGCAGCTTCAAGTATCACCGCCCGCGCGGACCGATCTCCGCTGGCTCCGAAGAGCCGAACGCGCTGGTCGAACTGCGCAGCGGCGGGCGGCAGGAGCCGAACACCCGCGCCACGGTGGCCGAGCTTTACGACGGGCTTGAAGCGAACAGCCAGAACCGCTGGCCCAGCCTGCGGTTCGACGCGATGGGGATCAACGACAAGCTGTCGACCTTCCTCGCCGCAGGGTTCTACTACAAGACCTTCATGTGGCCCAAGTCCTTCTGGGAAAAGCTATATGAGCCGATCATCCGCCGCGCCGCGGGGCTTGGTTCGGTCACGCGCGAGGAGGACCCGGACAGCTACGACAAGGGCTTCCTGCACTGCGATCTTCTGGTCATCGGGGCCGGTCCAGCGGGCCTGATGGCCGCGCTGACCGCAGGTCGCGCGGGCAAACGGGTGATCCTGGCGGACGAGGATTTCCGCATGGGCGGCCGCCTGAACGCCGAGACCTTTGCGGTTGGCGAGACGCAGGGCGCGGACTGGGCGGCCGCGACTGTGGCGGAACTGTCCGCGCTGCCCAACGTCCGGCTGATGACCCGCACCACGGTCGTCGGGGCCTTCGACCACGGGATCTACAGCGCGGTGGAACGGGTCTCCGACCATCTTCCCACCCCCGCCAGGGGCAAGCCCCGGCAGGTGCTCTGGCGCATCTACACAGGCCGCGCGATCCTGGCCGGAGGCGCGACTGAACGCCCCGTCGCGTTCGAGAACAACGACCGCCCCGGCATCATGATGGCCGGAGCTTTGCGCGCCTATGCCAACCGCTGGGGCGTCAAGCTGGGTGAGCGGGTGGCCGTCTTCACCAACAACGACGACGGGTTGCGTTCGGCTCTGGACCTCCGGTCCAAAGGGGTTGACGTGGTGGCGGTCATCGACAGCCGCACGGGCGGCGACCTGATCCCCGGTGTCCGTCATCTGCAAGGGGCCGAGGTCGTCGACACCGCCGGAAAGCTGGGCCTGACCTCGATCACCATTCGTCAGGCGAATGGCCGTCTGGAAACCATCGCCGTTGATGCGCTTGGAGTATCCGGCGGCTGGAACCCGAATGTGAACATCCACTCACATCACCGCTCCCGTCCGGTCTATGACGACTCCATCGCCGCCTTTGTCCCCGGCCGCGACGGCCCGCCCGGCCTTCTGGTCGCAGGCGCCGCCAGCGGAGCGATGTCCACCCACGCCGCGCTGAAGACCGGCCGGGATGCCGCGATTGCCGCCTTTGACCTGACCAGCGGCCCCGACCTGCCTCAGGCCGAGGATGCGCCGATCCGCATTTCCCCCCTCTGGCACGTCGCCCACGGCAAGGGCCGGGCCTGGATCGACCAGCAGAACGACGTCACCGTCAAGGACGTGAAGCTGGCGCATCAGGAGAACTTCACCAGCGTCGAGCATCTGAAACGCTATACCACCCTTGGCATGGCGACCGATCAGGGCAAGACCGGCAACGTCATCGGCCTGGCCGTGATGGCCGAACTGACCGGCCGTTCGATCTCTGAGACCGGCACCACGATCTATCGCCCGCCCTATACTCCCGTCGCGATGGGCACCCTTGCCGGTCGGTCGCGTGGCCGCGAATTCAAACCCTTCCGCCTGACCCCCAGCCACACTTGGGCCAGGGAACAGGGCGCGATCTTTGTCGAGGTCGGCAACTGGCTGCGCACCCAATGGGTCCCGAAACCGGGCGAAACCGAATGGCGCCAGTCCGTCGACCGCGAGGTCCTGGCGACGCGAAAGTCAGTCGGCATCTGCGACGTGACCACGCTGGGCAAGATCGACATCCAGGGCACCGACGCCGGGGCCTTCCTTGACCGCGTCTACGCCAACACCTTCTCCAGCCTTCCCGTCGGCAAGTGCCGCTATGGCCTGATGCTGCGCGAGGACGGGATCGTCTTCGACGACGGCACCACGGCGCGGATGGGCGAGCATGAATACGTCATGACCACCACGACCGCCAATGCGGTCACGGTCTTCCGCCACCTGGAATTCTGCCGCCAGTGCCTTTGGCCCGAGATGGACGTCCAGCTGATCTCGACCACCGAGGCCTGGGCGCAGTTCTCGGTCGCCGGACCCAATGCGCGGAACCTGTTGGCAAAGGTCGTCGACCAGGACATCTCTGACGCCGCCTTCCCCTACATGGCTGCTGCCAACATCACCGTCGGCGGGTTGCGCGCGCGGCTCTTCCGGATCAGCTTTTCGGGCGAGCTGGCCTATGAAATCGCCGTCCCCACCCGCTATGGCGACGCCCTGCTGCGCGAGATGCTGGCCAAGGGCGCGGAATACGCCCCCATCGTCTACGGCACCGAAGCGCTTGGCGTGATGCGGATCGAAAAGGGCCATGTCGCGGGGGGCGAGCTGAACGGCCAGTCCACCGCGCTGAACATGGGGCTTGGCAAGATGGTGTCGAAGAAGAAGGACTCCATCGGCATGGTCCTGTCGCAGCGCGAGGGCCTGACGGACGAGAACGGCTATCGTCTCGTCGGCGTCAAACCTGTCGATCCGCAGGCCAGAGTGACCGCTGGCAGCCATTTCCTGGAGAAGGGCGCGGCTCCGGTGGCGGCGAGTGATGGCGGCTGGCTGACCTCCAAGGTCTACTCGCCGCACCTGGGCTGCGATATCGCGCTGGGCTATCTGAAGGCGGGTGACAGGAAGATCGGCCAGCGGATGCGGATCGTGAACCTGCTTGCCGGCCTTGATACCGAGGTCGAGATCATCTCGCCCCACATGTTCGACCCGGAAGGAGAGCGTCTCCGTGGCTAGTCTCATGGCAATGACCGCGCTTGGGCGGCGGGACCCCACGATCGCCACGCACGGGCCGCTGACGATCACCGAGCGCACCGATGTCGCCCTTGCCTCGGTCGCCGCCCGCAAGGGTCGGATGGCTGATCTCGGACGCGCTGCGCAGGCGGCGGGTCTCCCGCTTCCCGACCCGGCCGCACACAGCCAGGGCACGCCTTGCAGCGCCTTCTGGGTCGCCCCCGAGATGTGGTTTGTCGAGGCCCCCTTCGGCTCGCACGAGTTGATTGCCGACCTGCTGAAGGCGGCGCTTGGCGATGCCGCCAGCATCACCGAACAGACCGACGCCTGGGTCGCCTTCGACCTTGCGGCCGCCGATCTGGCGCCGGTGCTGGAGCGGCTTTGCAACGTGGATTTCCCCGCCGTCCCGCAAGGGCATGCCACGCGCACGATGATGGAGCATCTGGGCGTCTACCTGATCAAGCACGGCCCTGGCGCGGCCCGCGTCTACGGCCCCCGGTCCAGCGCGGAAAGCCTGCTGCACGCCATCGCGACGGCCGCACATTCGGTCAGCTAGAGCCTGTCCGACAAAAGTGGAATCCGGTTTTGTCGAAAGACAGGCGACCACCAGGCTCTAGCGTCAGGCTTGCCTGACGCCCTGTTTCCCGATAGTGAAATCGGATGTATTTGGTTTCACCTGGGGATTTGCCCATGTCCTACGGCACCGCCAATTCGCTTCCACGCGGCAAACCCGCCTTCGATCAGGACCCGCACCGCGTCCGCGAGATCACCGAACGGAACCTTGAAGCCGCCATCGGCCGCGAGGTTCGGAATTTCCGCCGCCAGCAGGGGATGACCGTGGCCGACCTTGCCGCTGTCACCGGCCTTTCGATCGGGATGCTGTCCAAGATCGAGAACGGCAATACCTCGCCGTCGCTGACCACGCTGCAGGTCCTCAGCCATGCCTTTTCCGTCCCCGTGACGGCCTTCTTCAAAAGCTACGAGGAACGGCGCGAGGCGCAGCATGTCCGCGCCGGGGAACACGTCGAGATCGAGCGTCGTGGCACCCGCGCCGGGCACCAGTACAACCTTCTGGGCCATATCGGGTCCAACAACTCCGGCGTGGTGGTCGAGCCTTACATCATCACCCTGACCACCGAATCCGACACTTTCCCCGCCTTCCAGCACGAAGGGCTGGAGCTTCTCTACATGCTGGAGGGTGAGGTCGATTACCGCCACGGCGACCAGGTCTACCCGCTGAAGCCCGGCGACAGTCTGTTCTTCGACGCCGACTCTCCGCACGGGCCGGAAAATCTGGTCAGCCTGCCGGCGCGCTACCTGTCGGTGATCGCCTATCCGCAGGGCTGACATGCTGACCGCCGACCTTGCCGCCGCCATCGGGGGCGCCCACGTCCTGACCGGCTCTGACATGGCCCGCTATTCCCGCGACTGGATGGGGCGGTACCAGGGCGCGCCAGTGGCCGTTGTCCGGCCCGGAACGACCGCCGAGGTCGCCGATTGCGTCCGGATCGCGGCACGGCATGGCGTCGCGATCATCCCGGTTTCCGGCAACACCGGCCTTGTCGGCGGGACCATGACGCGGGGCGGGCTTCTTCTGTCGCTGGAACGGATGAACCGCATCCGCGAGGTGAAGCGTGACGCCAGGCTGGTGATTGCCGAGGCCGGAGTCATCCTGACCCGCCTTCACGAAGCCGCTGAAAAGGAAGGACTTTACTTCCCGCTCTGGTTCGGTGCCCGCGGATCTGCCATGCTGGGTGGCGTTCTTTCCACCAATGCGGGCGGATCGAATGTCCTGCGCTACGGCTCCACCCGCGGCTTGTGCCTGGGACTGGAGGTCGTGCTGGCCGATGGTCGCGTGCTGAACCTGATGTCCGAACTGCACAAGGACAACTCCGGCTACGATCTGAAAAACCTTTTCATTGGTGCCGAGGGCACGCTTGGCATCATCACCGCCGCCGTGATGAAGCTGGTCCCCGCGCCAAAGGCCCATGCCACCGCCACAGTCGCAGCCCGGTCCGTGGCTGACGCCCTGACCCTTCTCAACCGGATGCAGGAAGCCACCGGCAACCGGGTCGAGGCCTTCGAGTTCATGCCCCGCACCTATTGCGAGCGCCTGCGCGACGTCCGCCCCGACCTTGGTCTTCCCTTCGACCACATCCCCGACGTCACGATCCTGATCGAGGCCGCAACCACCGTCCCGCAAGAAGCCTCGCCCGACGCCAGCGGCGACATTCCCCTGGTCACCACCCTTGAATCCATCCTGGCCGAGATGATGCAGTCTGGGCTGATCACCGACGCCATCCTGGCCCGCAGCGAACAGCAGCGCCGGGCGATGTGGGCGCGACGCGAGGCGGCGGCCGAGATCGGGGTCGGCCTGCATCCCGAGGTCGACACCGATGTCTGCCTGCCGCTGGACAAGGTCGAACCCTTCCTGACCATAGCCATCCAGCGCCTGCAAGCCATTGATCCCGGTTCAAGAACCATCACCGTGGCGCACCTGGGCGACGGGAACCTGCACTTCACCGCCTACCCGACCAGGGATGACAAGACCCTGAAGGACAAGCTGCTGGAGGTGATCGAAGACGTGGTGGCCGACCTTGGCGGCAGCTTCTCGGCGGAACATGGGGTCGGTCTTTCCAAGCTGCCCTCGATGTCGCGCCGCAAGGACCCTGTGGCGCTGGACGTGATGCGCGCCGTCAAGCGGGCACTGGACCCGGACAACCGAATGAACCCCGGCAAGGTCATCCCCGGCTGACCTTGCGGCCCTGCATGGCAAGCGATACCCAGACCGAATGTCCGCCATCCGCCTCTGCCTGACCGACCCGGCGCTTCGTGCCGCGGGCCTTGTCATGGCTCTGCAGGGCGCCGTGGTCTGCTCGTTCGGCCCCTATTTCTCGACGCTGGCCGTCAACAGCTACGGCTTCGGCGACCACGGCTTTGCCATCCTGCTTGCGCTTTCCTCGCTGGTCTCGGTCGCGGCATCGGTGATCGGCGGCATCCGGGCCGACCAGACCGCGAACCGGCGCAAGGTCACGCTGCTGGCCGTCCTGTCGCTGGTCCTGGGCACCTTGCTGATGTCCGTCACCCCGGGGCCAATGGTTTTTGCCCTTGCCGCCGCGGTCCTGATCCCGATCAGCAGCATCACCTTCGGCCAGGTCTTCGCCCTGGCCCGACTGGCCGCGACCCGCTACCCGCCCGACCACCGCGACGGCATCATGGCGGTGATCCGCGCCCTTTTCGCCGCGCCCTTCGTTGTCGTCCTGCCGCTCTGGTCCCTGGCCTTTGCCGCCGGGGCGTCGGTCACGCTGATCTTCCCCGTCGCCCTGCTTTTGTCCGCCGCCATGCTTGCCGCCGTCCTCCGGCTCTGGCCGGCCGACGGCAGCACGCCCTGGCATGACCGCCCCAGTGGCCTGAGTTTTCGCGCCGCCCTGGCCGAGATGGGCCGCCTGCCCATCGCTGCCCGAGTCGTGGCTCTGGGGGCCGTGACCGGGGCGTCCACGATCTACATGGCGATCATCTCGCTGGTCATGACGGCCGAGGTCGGGCGCGGCACGGCCGATGTGGCCCTGTACGTCGGCCTTGTGGCCGGGCTTGAGGTGCCCTTCATGCTTGTCCTGCCCACCCTTGCCCGAGGCATCCCCCGCACCCGCCTGATCTTCGGCGGAGCCGCGCTTTATGGCATCCACGTCGCCCTGCTTCCCGTCCTTGTCGGTTCGCCCTTTGTCTGGCTGCTGGTGATCCCCGCCGCGATCGGGGGCGCGGTGACGCTGACCGTTCCCATCGCCTACCTTCAGGACCTGCTGGCCGACCGGCCCGGGGCGGGGGCCTCGCTCATGGCCGTGCAGCGGCTGGCCGGGGACGTCATTGCTGCGCTCTGCTTCGCGCTTGGCACCACCCTGGCAGGATACGGAACCGTCGCGCTTCTGGGCGTTGCGGTCTCGCTTGTCGGAGCGGCTGGGCTCTGGGCCGCCGACCGACGCTAGGTTTCTGCGCAGAAAGGACCGGCGATTGCTGCGGGAATGCTGCGCAGCAATTCATGAAAATCAGGGCCTTGAGGGTATCTTGTCCGTGCCACGGTTCGCAGCGCCTGATGATCCGCTCAGGCAGGCTCAAGGGCGGCTCCTGGCTGAACCGATCGCTGAAAACCCCTCAGATCGCCAGCGCCACCTTCCGCCCCTCATGGAACGCATAGGCCGCAAGCCGGGGGGCCGCGCAGTCCCCCACCCGGTGCATCACCTTTCCCGGCATCACCTCGGGCAGCACGTCGAACGCCCGGTTCGTCGTCGCCATCACCAGGCTTGATGCCGCAATCACCTCTTCCTCGCCGGTCAGGAACGACCGCACTGTCACCCTGTTGCCATGCCAGCGCACCAGCCGATGCTCTGCCAGCATCCGCACCCCCAGCGCCCCCAGCCGACGCCGCACCGATCCGTCCGCCGAGGTCCGCGCGATCTCCTTGCCCACGAACGGCTCCGGCGTGACGATGGTCACGCGCTTGCCCTGCTCGGCCAGGGCCCAGGCCGTCCCGATCCCGCGCCAGTTGCCGCCCTCGTCATAGACCACCACCGCGTCACCCAACCGCGCCTCGCGCCGCAGAACCGCTTCCGGTGAGAACACGCCGCCCGCCTCGATCCCCGGCAGCGACGCCTCCGCGGGCACCCAGCGCTGGAACCCCGTCTCGTCCGGCAGCGACCCCGTTGCCACCACCACGACCGAGGCCGGATGCCCCGCCACCTCGTCGGCCTCGAGGAAACTGTTCAGCCGCAGCACCACCCCCAGGCGGTCAAGCTGCCGCTCGTACCAATCCAGCAGCTCCAGGATCTGCCCGCGCCGCGGCTGCATTCCCGCCAGCCGGAACTGCCCGCCGACGACGCCCGAGGCCTCGACAATCTCCACCCGATGGCCCCGCTCGGCCGCCACTCGCGCCGCCTCCAGCCCCGCCGGGCCAGCCCCCACAACCAGCACATCCTTCGGCGAAGGCGAGGCCAAGAACCGATCCCCGCCCCACTCGAACTCCCGCCCCGCCGATGGATTGATCAGGCAGGAAATCCAGTAATCCCGCGACCGCCGCCCCCAGCACATCTGGTTGCAGCTGATGCACCCCCGCACGTCGCTGGCACGCCCCTCCGCCACCTTCCGCGCCAGATGCGGGTCGGCGATCTGGCCGCGCACGATCGACACCAGGTCCGCCAGCCCCGAGGCAATGATCGCTTCGCCATTCTCCGGCGTCCGCACCCCAGCCTCGGACGTCACCACCGCATGGTTCAACACGCCCTTCAGGAATTGGGTCAAAGGCGTCGTCAGCTTCTCGCCATGCGTGAAGGGCGGGATGATCGACTCGAACTCCAGATAGGACCCGGCGCCCACGGTGACGTAATCCACATGCCCGGTCCGATCATGCAGGGCCAGGATCTCGCACAGCGCCTCAGACCCCAAGGTCACCTCGTAGGCCTCGGAATAGCTCACCGCCAACCCCACGACGAAGTCCTCGCCACAGGCCTGCCGCACCCGCTCGATCAGCTCGCGCGAGAAGCGCGTCCGGCCCTCAAGCCCGCCCCCCCACTGATCGGTCCGCTGGTTCGACCAGGGCGTCCAGAACTGGTCCAGAAGCGAGTGATAGGCCGCCCAGACCTCCACCCCCTGGAACCCCGCTGCCTTGGCCCGCACCGCCGCTGCGATATGGGCGTCCAGAAGCTCCTCGACCTCGGCCCCCGTCATCGCATGCGACCCGTCGCTGTCATGATAGGATGGCCCCCCGGACGGAGACCAGTGCGGCGCGAAGCTCAGGTCGCTGTCGCCATGCGCGCCGATGTGGTAAAGTTGCTGAATGATCACCGCGCCCGCGTCCTTCACCTCGTCGGTGATGGTGCGGAAGGCCGGGATCACCCGGTCATCCGAATGCAGGAAATTCCCCCGCGTCAGCACGCCCGTCCGGTGCACCGGCACGGGTTCCGCCACCACCATCGCCGCACCCCCCAGGGCGCGTTCCAGCAGGTACTTCCCGAAGCGCGGCCCCGGAATCCCCTGATCCGACATGTTCGCGGTATGCGCCCCGAAGACGATCCGGTTGCGCAGCGTATGATCGCGCAGCTTGAGGGGTGACATCAGGCGGGGATGCTGGGTCATGGCGGCCTCCGTTCGCCGCCATGTCAGCAATTCTCGACACCTGTGTCAAGTTTTGCGCGGCCGTGGAGGAAAGGATACCCGTCCCGGGCCTGACCCGGGACCTCACGTTCAATGTAGCGCCCGGATCGACATGAGGTCCCGGGTCAGGCCCGGGACGGGGTCAATCCACCACCCCTACTCCGCCGCCACGTCCCAGCCGGAAATCGCCTTGACCTCCAGGAACTCCTCGATCCCCCAGATGCCGCCTTCCCGCGCCCGACCGCTGGCCTTGACGCCGCCGAACGGCGCTCCGGCCCCGCGCGACTTTCCGTTCATCTCGACCATCCCGGCGCGCAGCTGCCGCGCCAGCCGGTTGCGCCGTGCGCCGTCCTGGCTCTGGACATAGTTCGTCAGCCCGTAAGGCGTGTCGTTGGCGATCTGTACCGCCTCGGCCTCGGTATCGAAGGGGATCATGCACAGCACCGGGCCGAAGATCTCTTCCCGCTCGATGGTCATGCCGGGTGTCACGTCGGCGAACACCGTGGGGCGGACGTAGTAGCCCTTGTTCATCCCCTCGGGCAGGCCCAGGCCGCCCGCGACCAGCCGCGCGCCTTCGTCGATGCCGGATCGGATGTAGCCCTGGATCTGCTCCCACTGCCGCTTGTTCACCACCGGCCCGATGTGATTGCCCGGCTCGCTGGCCGGGCCGACCTTGATCGAGGACGCCACTTCGGCGGCAATCTCCACCGCCCGGTCGTAGAAGTCGCGCTCCACCAGCATCCGGCTGGGCGCGTTGCAGCTTTGCCCCGAGTTGTTCATCATGTGCCGCACGCCGCGTTCCACCGCGCGGGCATCGGCGTCGGCAAAGACCAGGTTCGCCCCCTTGCCGCCCAGTTCCAGCGTGACCCGCTTCAGCGTCTCGGCCGCCGCCTTCGAGATCGCACGGCCGGCGCGGGTGCTGCCGGTAAAGCTGATCATCTCGACATCCGGGTGGCTGGACAGCCGCGAACCGACCCCGGCCCCGTCGCCGTTCACCAGGTTGAACACGCCGGCAGGAATCCCCGCGTCATGGCAGAATTCGGCAAAGAGCATGCTGGACAGCGGCGCTTCCTCGGACGGTTTCAGCACACAGGTGCAACCGGCCAGCAGCGCGGGAATGACCTTCAGCGTCACCTGGTTCATCGGCCAGTTCCAGGGCGTGATCAGGCCGACGACGCCGATCGGCTCCAGCGCGATCATCGTGCCCGGCGCATGCGGCCCCAGCGGCCTGATCCACTCCATGTGGTCGAAGGCCTTCAGGAAGTTCTTCAGGTGCCAGGGCAGGCACTCGGCCTGGTCATCCCGCGCCATGTCGATGGGTGCGCCCATCTCGATGCTGATGGCCTGGGCCATCTCTTCCTTGCGCAGGGTGTATTGCTCCAAAATACCTTCCACCAGCCGCCGCCGTTCTGCCGGGGGCGTTGCCGCCCAGCCCGGAAACGCCGCCTTTGCCGCAGCCACCGCGGCGTCGGTGTCGGCCTCGGACCCCAGCGAGATCACGGCGCAGACCTCTTCGGTCGAGGGGTCGATCACCGGGCAGTCCTTCGCGACCAGAGGGGCCACCCAGGTCCCGTCGATGTAGAACTCGCGTTTCGTGATCATGGTGCCGCTCCTTCGGGTGGAATTTGATCATAATCTGACAGGTGCGGGCCGGGGCCACAAGTCCAGGGTCAAACCGTGCCGGATCCCTGATCTTCGCGCCCAACCCGTTGCGTTCGCGCCGGTTCCGGGGCGCGTCACCCGTGGGCGCCCCCGTCCAGCGGCCGCACCATCGTCGTCGAGGACGCGAATCCGAACAGGAAGCGCAGCAGCCCCAGCTCCTCGGTCCGCACCGCCCGGAACCCCTGCCGTTCATACAGCGCCCGCGCCCGCCAGTTGTCCTGGATCACGTCCAGCCGGACCGCGCCATAGCCCCGCTCTGCCGCCTCGCGATAGAGCGCGGCCAACAGCATCGACCCCACCCCCTGGCCCCGGTGGGCCCTGGCGACGCAGATCCCGTCGATCAGAAAGCGGTCATTGTCGACCTCCCGGCCCAGGGTCCAGAGGACGCCCCCGCGCCACCGCCCACCCCACCGCCCGTAGATCCCGGTCAGGTCGTCCCAGCTGCCGCCTGCGAAACTTCCCGCCGGGGTCTTGTAGCCGGCAAGCCCGATCAGCTCTCCCCCGTCCGTCACGGCCGAGAAACACAGGTCTCCCCGGATCACCCGCTGGAAGAACCGCAGCGCCCGCTCGTCCGGCCCCAGCACGGGGCCCAGCTTGCCCCCGAACGCCTCCCAGTACAGCCGCGCCGCCTGCGGGCGCAGCTGGTCGTGCAGCCCGCGGAAGATCGTCACGGCCATGTCAGGGCCTCGGCCAGCAGGGGGGCGTGGTGGGCGCCAAGGATCCAGCCTTCCTCGGCCGCCTCGGCGGGGGCGTCGAACAGGAGGGCAAGCCGCTCTGCCCGCGCCAGCTGGAACAGCGCCCGCGACAAGAGCCGCACCTGCGCCTGGTCGGCGGTGAGCCCCGCCCCGTTCGCCAGGATCGCCACCGGCCCCGCCAGCAGCGAGGGGTAGACCTCGGCCAGCACCACGGGCGCGTCGGGGGCGGCGAAGGGCCAGACGGCGACACCCGGCAGCTGCGACAGCCGATGGATCATCGGCAGGCCCAGCAGACTTTGCGACCCGACTGAGCCGGGGTTGAACAGCATCCAGGGACTTTTCGCGCGCGGCACGGCCGCCTCGGCGGCGCGGGTTTCAGCAAGGCCGAATGCCGCATAGTCAATGCCCGCACGACGGAACGGCAGGCCAGGCCAGGACTGGCCGGAGGGGTGGCTCCAGAACGGGCCGGGACCTTCGGGAAACACGGCGTTGATCCGGGTGGCGACCTCGAAGCGGTTGTTGCGGTTGTCGATATCGGTGATCGCCTCGGCCAGCCAGTGCCAGACGGCCTGCGCGCGCGGCTTGCCGGTCAGCCGGGCGGCAAACCCGGACGGGTAGCCCATCGCGAAGTCAAAGCCGATCAGGACCCGCAGGCCCTTGGCGCGGGCGGTGTCGACAAGGGTGACAAGCTGAGCCTCGGCCCCGGCGCGGGTGCGGTGGTGCCACTCGGCCCCGCCCTCGGCGTCGTGGCAGCCGATCCAGACGGCATTGGCCCGGTTGGTCGGGCTGGTGGGCAGGTTGGCCGCCGACCAGTCGACCACGATCACGCGGTCAAACAAGGCCGACCTCGCGCAGGATGAAATCCGCGACGGCACCCGCGTCGTTCAGGTCCAGGACCGGAACCGGCAGGGTCAGCGCCGAATCGGTCGCCACGGCCCGCACCAGCGGATCGCCGGGCTGGATCAGGGCATGGCCGGTTTCTGCGCGCCAGACTTCGACCTTGGGATGGGCGTCGCGCTTGTAACCCTCGACCAGGACCAGGTCCACGGGGGCAAGTCGGGCCAGAACGGCGGGAAGTTCAGGCTCTGGCCCCCGGTGTTCGACCAGGATCGCCAATCGGTCTGCCGAGGCCAGCACCACCTCGCGCGCGCCCGCCTGGCGGTGGCGCCAGGTGTCCTTGCCCGGCTGGTCCAGGTCCACCGTGTGGTGCACATGCTTGACGGTAGAGACCGAGACCCCCCGCCCGGTGATATCGGCCACCAGCCGTTCCATCAGGCTGGTCTTGCCCGAATTCTTCCAGCCGATGACGCCATAGACCTTCATCCGGCCCCCTTCAGCAGCGCTTCGGCCGCGGCAAGGTCCTCGGGCGTGTTCAGGTTCAGGAAGGCGCGGGGGTCGGGGAATTGCGCCCGGGCGGCCTGGTGGGCGTCGGTAAAGCGCGTGATCCTGGCCTGCCCCCCGGCCAGGAAGGCCGCAAGGGCAGGGGCAAGCCCCACTGGCCAGATCGCAGTGGCGGGGTGGTCGCCGGTGGCGTCGGACGCCAGCGCCAGCCCCTGGGGCGAACCTTCCGCGGCCAGCAGCAGCTGCGGGACCAGATCCCCCGGCAGGAACGGCGTGTCGACGGGGGTGGAAACCAGGTGCGTCGCACCCTGAGCCGCCGCCAGCGTCAGCGCGGCCAGCACGCCCGACAGTGGCCCTTGCGCCCTTGCATCCGCCACCACCGGACGCCCAAGCCCGGCAAACCGCGCAGGATCGCCGTTGGCCGAGATCAGCACGCGGTCCACCTGCGGCTCCAGCCGGTCAAGGACATGCGCGATCAGCGGACGACCGGCCAGCTGGACAAAGCCCTTGTCCGCGCCCATTCGCCGGCCCTCACCGCCTGCCAGGATCACCCCGAAGATGCGCAAATCAGATGCCTTTCGCGTCGAAGGCCAAGCCTAACGCATCGCGCGCCCGGTTCAAGGAGGGCTCACGGCAGCGGCGTGCCGTCGTGCTGCACCAGAAGGACGCCGTGGTTGTTGTCGTCGTCATCGTCGGTGATGACGCGGGTCGTGACGCCCGGCAGGTCCCCGAAGGCCCTGGACAGCTTTCTCGGATAGAAGGTCTGCGGCAGGCTTTCGAACCCCGGCACCCCGCGCAGGATCGACGAGGTGGCTTGCGTGCACATCGCCTTTGGCACCGCGCCATAGGCCTTGACCCGGGCCAGCACCTGCTCGGCCACCTGCGGAGAGACGTAGACCGTCTGCTCGATCGTGTCGTAGGTGACGCGGGTGTGGTAGTCGATGTAGAAGGCCAGCGCCTTGTCGTTCATGCCGAAATGGACGTCATTCCGCTCTGGCAGCCTGGGGTGATACCAGGTCCCCGCCGGGTCGAAGATCAGCCGTTCGGACCCGTTCACCAGGATCGCCGAATGTGCGCCCGATCCGGTCCGCTTGTTCACCACGGTAAACAGCGTGATGTAGTTCGGCGGGCCTTCGACGAAGCGCACGGCCTCCACCTGGTCCTGAGGCGCCCAATTCGGCTCGGCGCCGCAGGCGGTCAGGCCCAGCAGGGCGATCAGGCAAAGAAGACGGCGCATCCGGCCGGGTCCCGCGATCAGGCGTTGACCAGCCCGATGAAGACCAGGATCACGATGATGGCCACGGTCGTCCAGATCGACATCCGGATGAAGCCCGCGAAGGTCTTCTTCTGCTCGCGGATGTCCATCGAGCCGTGGACGTGTTCGGAAGTCTTCTGGTCGGCCATCTTGGTTCCCCGAGTTTAGGTCTTTCGACAAGCCCATAGCCGATTCACCCCGCCCTGTCACGGGGTTGCGGTGTCCTACCCGGCCGAGCCGTCGCCGGAATCGCCGCCGATCCAGCCGGGCGTCAGGTGAAAGCCGATCCGGCGCGGCGGGTCGCTGTCGGCCGGTTTCGGAACCGCGCGCAGCGTGACCGAAAGCTGGCTGACATGCTGGATCAGCTGGGTCTTCGCGCCAAATTCGTCGCGGCCATAGAAGGTGATGATGTCCGGCTCGAAAAACCCCAGCCCCTCGATCCGCAGCACGCCGGTCTCGTCGGCGGCGAAGCCCATCGCGATTTCCTGCTCGGCATCAAGCCCGCTTTCGAAGTCGCGGATATACATGACCAGCCGGTCATGCGCCCATTCGGCGGGGCTTTTCGGCTTGGTGCCAGGGGCCTTGGCGGCAGGGGCCTTGGCGGCGGGTTTCTTCGCAGCGGGTTTCCTGGCGGCGGATTTGGCCATCGGGCGGCTCCTTCGTCTGGGCGTCAGACCTCAGCGCAAATCCGCCCGCCCCGCAAGGGGTCAGGTCAGCCCGATCTCGGCCTCGATCCGGGCTTTCGACTTGCGCGCGCGTTCGGTCGCGGATTTCAGCTGCCCGCAGGCGGCCATGATGTCCTCGCCCCGCGGAGTGCGGATCGGCGACGCATAGCCGGCCTTGTAGATGATATCGGCGAAGGCATGGATCCGGTTGCCCGACGACCGCTTGTAGGGCGCGCCGGGCCATTCGTTGAACGGGATCAGGTTGACCTTGGCCGGGATGCCTTCCAGCAGCTGCACCAGGCGGTGGGCGTCTTCCTTGCTGTCGTTCACGCCGTCCAGCATCACGTATTCGAAGGTGATCCGCTCGCTGTTCGACAGCCCCGGATAGGCCTTCAGCGCCTCAAGCAGGGTGGCGATGTTCCAGCGCTTGTTGATCGGAACCAGCTGGTCGCGCACCGCATCGGTGGTGGCGTGGAAGCTGACGGCCAGCAGGCAGCCGATCTCGGTCGCCGTGCGGGCGATTTCCGGCACGACGCCGCTGGTCGACAGCGTGATCCGGCGGCGGCCCAGGGCGATGCCTTCGCCGTCCATCACGATCTGCATCGCATCCCGGACGTTCTCGAAGTTGTACAAGGGCTCGCCCATCCCCATCAGGACGATGTTCGAGATCAGCCGCACCTCTTCCTTCGGCGCACCGGGGACCGGCCATTCGTCCAGGTCGTCGCGGGCCAGCATCACCTGGCCGACGATCTCGGCCGCCGTCAGGTTGCGCACCAGCTTCTGCGTGCCGGTGTGGCAGAAGGAACAGGTCAGCGTGCAGCCGACCTGGCTGGAGATGCACAGGGTGCCGCGGTCCGTCTCGGGGATGTAGACCACCTCGACCTCATGCCCGCCGGCGATGCGGACCAGGTACTTGCGGGTGCCGTCCGCGCTGATCTGGCGGGTGACCACCTCGGGGATCTCGATGGTGAAGTTGTCGGCCAGCAGCGCGCGATAGTCCTTGGCAAGGTTGGTCATCAGCGCAAAGTCGCGGACGCCCCAGTGGTAGACCCATTGCCAGACCTGTCCCACGCGCATCCGGGCCTGCTTTTCCGGTGTGCCCGCGGCGATCAGCGCCTCACGCAGGGCCGGGCGGGTCAGGCCGACGATGTTGGTCTTGTCCGACACCGGCAGCTTGCGCGGCAGGGTCAGCACGTCTTGCGTGATCGGGGCAGTCATTCGGGCAGATCCTTTCACGGGGCCTTGTCACAGGCGATCTGAAGCTGGGCCGGATATAGGTCAGGCGGCGCCAAAAGAAAAGCGCCCCGCGAACGGGGGCGCTTTCTGGGTCCGGCGGGCCGCCTTACTGGCAGCGCGCCTCGGCGTCGGTCATCGCGGCGGTAAAGCCCCGCAGGCTGAAGGTGTCCACCGTCTGCGTGCCCCTGCCGGACCGGGCGGTCAGCGTGGCCGAGGCCCCGGCCTTCATCGCCGCCAGCAGCCTTGCGTCATCCTCGGGGCTTCCCGGCCAGGCCCATTCGCCGTCGGTGAACAGCTGGTAGGGCTGGCCGTCGATCACGACCTCGACCGTCGAGCCGCCCGCGAAGGCGTATCCGCCGGTAAAGCTGATCTCGCCCGGCCGGCCGGGGCGGAAGGTGACGAACAGCAGGATGTCGCCGCGCCGCACGCTGACCGGCTGGCCGTCGCGGGTGTTGACGGTTTCCTTCGGCTTCGAGACGCCCCAGCATTCCTTGGGGCTTTCCTCGGTAAAGACGTTCCAGTCCGTCATGGTGGCGACGCGATTGGTCGATTCCTGTGCCATTGCAGGGGCCTGAGCCGCTGCAATGGCGAAACTGAGCGCGGCAACCGCAAGCGTGCGACCGAAAAGGGATATCATGTCTGACGCAGCCTCCAAGCTGTCTTCGTTTCCTGCCACGCGCGGGGCCGTTGCGGCCCTTTTGACTGGCGCGGTGCCGTTCTACCCGATACTTCAGCCATAATCAAAAGCGCCCAACCGCGAAAGCCCCGTGGGCGACAATTCGCGCACATGTGACGGAGATCGGGAATGGCAAGGGTGAACGACGGTGCGGTGCCGGTGCTGGAAGTCTGGCGCGGCGGCCTGCTGGAAAGCACGCATCTGGGCCATGCGGTGATCTGCGACGCCAAGGGCGTTGTCGCCGCCTGGGGCAACCCCGAGGCGGTGATCTTCCCGCGCTCATCGGCCAAGATGCTGCAGGCGCTGCCGCTGATCGAGACGGGGGCCGCCGACGCGCGCGGGCTTTCCCAGGCCCACCTGGCGCTGGCCTGCGCCAGCCACCGGGGCGCGCATGTCCACGTCGAGCTTGCCGGGCGCTGGATCGCCGACCTGGGCCTGTCGGAAGCGGACCTGCGCTGCGGCGCGCATGAACCCGGCGACCTGACCGAGCGTGACCGCCTGATCCGGGCGGGCGAGAAGCCGTGCCAGCTGCACAACAACTGCTCGGGCAAGCATTCGGGTTTCCTGACCGTGACGCAGCACCTGAAGGCCGGGCCGGACTACATCGCGATCGACCACCCCCTGCAGAAGGCCATCCGCGCCGCGACCGAGGAAGTGACCGGGGAGACAGCCGCAGGCTGGGGCGTCGACGGCTGCTCGGCGCCGAACTTCGCGATGTCGGTGGGCGCGCTGGCCCGCGGCATGGCGAAATTCGCCACGGCCCGCGAAGGTCACGGCGCGCGCGAGGATGCGATGCACCGGCTGACCCGGGCGATGGCGGCGCATCCGCACCTGGTCTCGGGCGAGGGGCAGGCCTGCACCGACCTGATGCGGGCGATGGACGGTCGCGTCGCGATCAAGGGCGGGGCCGAGGCGGTCTATGTCGCGATCGTGCCGGAAAAGGGCCTTGGCATCGCGCTGAAAGTGCTGGACGGCGGCCATCGCGCCTCGGAGGCGGCGGTGGCGGCGCTGCTGGCGAAGATCGGCGTTCTGGACCCCGCGCATCCGGCAGCGGTCAAGCGCATGGCTGGCGTGCAGCGCAACTGGCGCGGCATGGAGACGGGTTTCTACCGCCTGGCTGACGGGTTTCCCGGTTGATTTGAAGGGCGAAGCGGGTAAGCTTCACGGATGAACGCCGAAGCGCCGATCCCGTTTCCGCAGTCTGGTCCGGTCCCGGATCAGGTCAGTTTCGACCGCAAGGAGCTGGGCCAGATCCTTCGCGTCTATGGCCGGATGGTCGCCGCCGGGGAATGGCGCGACTACGCCATCGCGGCGATGCGCGACCTTGCGGTCTTTGCGATCTTCCGGCGCACCGCCGAAACCCCGCTGTATCGCATCGAAAAGCGCCCGAAACTGCGGGCGCGGCAGGGGCTTTACGCCGTGGTCGGCATGGACGGCCAGATCCTGCGCCGGGGGCATGATCTGGACCAGGTGCTCAAGGTTCTGGAAAAGCGGCTGATCGGGCCGGTCTGACGGAAGGCTCCTCGTGCGACTTCGTCTTCTCGTCGCTGCGGCCCAGCCACAGCGAGGAGTGACGCAGTCAACGACGAGCGGTCCGGTCACATCCGTTGCCGCGCCAGCACCAGTCCGCCGCCACCGGCCGAGATCCGCGCGACGCTGTCCCGGATCCCCTCATAGGCCACCGACATCGTATGCCCGTTCGCGTGGATCAGCCGGTCCTTGTCGACCACCAGCGCCACATGGCCCTTCCAGAAGATCAGATCGCCGCGCCGCATCGCCTCGTTCGCGGGCAGGTTCCGGCCAAACGCCATCTGCATGTCGCTGTCGCCCGGACAGGCCTTGCCACAGGCCTGCATCGCCAGTTGCACCAGCCCCGAACAGTCCAGCCCCATGCGCGAATTGCCGCCCCAGAGGTAAGGCGTCCCGAGCAGGCTTTCCGCCACGGTCGCCGGGTCGTCGGCCCATTCGCCCAGGGGACGCAGGTGGCGGATCGGGACATAGCCATGCGGCGTGTTGGCCCAGGCGCCCCAGGACCCGACCATCGCCAGGCGCGAGCCAAGGCTCAGCGCCGCCTTCTCGGGGGCCTGGACTTGCGGTTCCGAGTAAAGATGCGTCCCCGGCACCGCGACCCAATGGGTCGGGGCGGGTCCCTGGCCCAGGTCGCTTTCCGCCATCCAGCCGCAATAGCCGTCCTTGGCGGCCATCAGGAAGGCATGGCCCTTGTCGCGGTCGATCACCGTCACCGCCTCGCCCAGCAGAAGCTGCCGATCCCGCGCGCCGCCGGGGCTGGCCCGCAGGTTCGCCACCGGCACGATGACCTGGGCCTGCAATCCTTCGGTCAGGGGGGCATTCACCACCCCGCTGAGCGAGACATGCGCCACGCGTCCCGAATAGGGCGTCAGCCGTCTGTCCATCACCTGCTCTCCAACTCGTTCCCCACCCCGGTCCGATGGACCCTAAGGCGCCAACATGGCGCCCAACGCCCCAAGCATCGCCCGCGCGCCCTGGCCGACCCCGCCCTTGGGCCGCGCCGGCTGGTCGCTGGGCGTATGGCCGTAGATGTCGAAATGCAGATAGCGCGGCCCCTCCACGAAGCGCCGCAGGAACAGCGCCGCCGTGATCGACCCGGCAAAGCCGAAGCCCGGAGCATTGTCGAGGTCCGCGATGCCCGGCTCGATCACGCTTTCATAGGGCTCATGGAACGGCATGCGCCAGACCGGATCGAACCCCGCCCGCGCGCCTGCCTCCAGGGCCTCGGCCAACCCCTCGTCGTCGGTGTAATAGGGTGCCAGGTCCGGCCCCACCGCCACCCGCGCCGCGCCGGTCAGCGTGGCCATGCTGACAAGAACCGCCGCGGTCTCCTCGCAGGCATAGGCCAGCGCATCGGCCAGCACCAGCCGCCCCTCGGCATCGGTGTCGTTCACCTCGACCGTCAGGCCCTTGCGGCTGGTCAGGATGTCCTTCGGCTTCAGGGCGTTGCCCGAAACCAGATTCTCCACCGCCGGGACCAGCACGCGCAGCTGGACCGGCAGGTCCAGCGCCATGATCATCCGCGCCAGGCCCAGCACCATGGCCGCCCCGCCCATGTCCTTCTTCATCAGGTTCATGCCACTGGAGGGCTTCAGGTTCAGCCCGCCCGTGTCGAAGCAGACCCCCTTTCCGACCAGCGTCAGCTTCGGCCCCCTGGTCCCCCAGCGCAGGTCCAGCAGGCGCGGGGCGCGCGGACTGGCGCGGCCGACCGCATGGATCATCGGGAAGTTCCGCGCCAGAAGCTCGTCCCCCCGGATCACTTCTGCCTGCGCGCCGTAGTCCGCCGCCAGCGCCAGGAAAGCCGCTTCCAGCTCCTCGGGTCCCATGTCCTCGGCCGGAGTGTTGATCAGGTCGCGGGTCAGAGCCTCGCCCTCGGCCATCGCGATCAGGCGGGCGCTGTCCAGCCCCTCGGGGCAGAGCAGGCGGGGCAGGCTGGAGGTCTTCTTCTTCGGGCGGTAGCGGTCGAAGCGGTAGCCCGACAACAGCCAGGCCAGCGCAGCCTCGGCCTGTTCTGCCGGGTCAAGCTGACCCTCCAGACGCCAGTCGCCTTCGGGCAGGCCCGCGATGGCCTTTGCCAGCCCGAAACGCGACCGCCGCCGCGCCTGGGTCGTGCCAAGGCCCGCAACCGCCCCGGCCACCCCGCCATCAGCCGCTGGCAACAGCCGCAACTCGCCCAGCCCGGCCTCGAAGCCGGTAGCGGTCAGCCACGCGGCCCAGGTCCGGCCCGGCCCCGAAACGAAGGCCGCCAACTCCTCGGGCCGCAGCACATGCAGCGGCCTTGAAGAGGAGGACGGGTCGGCAAAGGCAAAGCGACTGGTCATGGGTGGTTCGCGGCTGGGACTGTTCTGTGCAGTTGCCGGAATATTTCGCGCGAGATCAAGCATTTCCAGAGATATGGCGCGGATCGGCGAAAATTCCCCCTTCCCGCGCGCCGTCCGCGCCAAGGTCAGGGATTGCGGGCGGCGGCGCCAGCGCAATCTTCAATGGCAATCTGGCGGTGATCGCGGCCTAGAAGGTCTGGTCCGCCACCCCGGCCTCGGCACTCAACGAGCGTTCTGCGACCCGCATCAGGCGCGCCCAGACTGCCGAGAAGGCCGTCCCGTCCGCGCGTTCCAGGCAGATCCTGGCATCGCCCGCCACCGTGGCCAGCGTCAACAACCCCAGGTCCGCCGCCATGCGACCCAGCCGGGACAGCTGGCGCGACAGGTCCTTCAGCTCTTGCCCGCGGACCTTTTCGGCGATCCCCGCCATCGTCAGCGCCAGTTCCCCCAGTGCGCGCGTCACCATCTGCTCGGCCACCGGGGCCCCCAGGTTTCGGTAGATCAACGCAATCGCCTCGACATCCTGACGCACGACCTCACGCGGTCGCAGAGCGGCTATCTCGCCCATCTCGAACACCCAATTTTCTTCACACCCAGGGGCAGATTGGCCCTTCTTGCTGAACAATTGGTTGCCCAGGCCGCGCTTGCCGGGGAATTTGCCCCTCGAATTTTCCGCAAATGCGGCATAGGCAGGGGGCGAAGAAGGACCAAAGACCATGATCGCGCATATCCGTCCGCTTCCCGCCTATCTGGTCCAGCGCTTTCACGGCTGGCGCGCGACGACCTACCAGGACAACCGCGCCTGGTATCGTCGCCTGGCCGAAAGCGGGCAGCATCCGCGGGCGATGGTGATTTCCTGCTGCGACAGCCGGGTGCATGTCACCTCGATCTTCGGCGCGGATGAGGGCGAGTTCTTCATCCACCGCAACGTCGCCAACCTGGTGCCGCCCTACAACCCGGACGGCGACTATCACGGCACCTCGGCGGCGGTGGAATATGCCGTCACCGGCCTGGGCGTCGCGCATATCGTGGTGCTTGGCCATTCCAACTGCGGCGGCGTGAAGGGCTGCCATGACATGTGCCGGGGCCACGCCCCGCATCTGGAGGAGAAGACCAGCTTCGTCGGCCGCTGGATGGACATCCTGCGGCCCGGTTTCCAGAAGGTGTCAGACCTGCCCGACGACCAGATCCTGCCCGCGCTGGAAAAGCAGTCGGTGCTGACCAGCCTTGAAAACCTTCTGACCTTCCCCTTCGTCAAGACGGCGGTCGAGGACGACCGGCTGACCCTGCACGGACTTTGGACCGACACGGGCGAGGGCGGGCTGCAGAGCTATGATCCGGCGCGGGACGGTTTCTTCCCTGTCTGAGACCTTCCGCATCTGATTGCAAATGGCCCGGCGGATCGCTCTGCCGGGCCCTTGCGTCTTGTCGAACGGTCAGCCCGCCGCGGTCACAGCGCGCCCGGTCAGCACCTTGACCAGGTTCGCCCGATAGGCCGCCGACCCGTGCAGGTCGGCGTTCATTCCCGCAGGATCGACCGCCAGCCCCGACAGGGCCGAGGCCGAGAAACTGGCCGACAGAGCCGCCTCCGCCTCGTTCCAGCGAAAGACGCCGTCGTTGCCTGCGCCGGTCACGGCCACCCGCACACCACCGGCATGTTTCGCCACGAAGACCCCGGTCAGGGCAAAGCGGCTGGCGGGCTGGTTGAACTTCACATAGGCCGCCTTCTGCGGGATCGGAAAGACCACACTGGTGATGAACTCGCCGTCCTCCAGCGCGGTGGTGAACAGACCCTGGAAGTAGTCGTCCGCCGCGATCCTGCGCCGGTTTGTCACCACCGTCGCAGCGGATGCCAGCACGGCCGCGGGATAGCAGGCCGCCGGGTCGTTGTTGGCGACCGATCCGCCGATGGTCCCCCGCGACCGCACCGCCGGATCGCCGATGCCCCCCGCAAGGTCCGCCAGCGCGGGGTAATGCGCGCGGGCCTCACGGGCGACGATGGCATGAGGCGTGGCCGCCCCGACGTGCAGCCCGCCATCGCCGATGCAGACGCCCTGCATCTCGGCAATGCCGGTCAGGCTGACCAGCACGCCAGGGGCGG
>Ga0208609_100084_pt1 | contig 45875 bp, 49 predicted proteins | sample SubbioR11_8A_Apr_FD_184813 | JGI IMG/M metagenome (GOLD analysis project Ga0208609, IMG submission 184813) | Serpentinite rock and fluid subsurface biosphere microbial communities from McLaughlin Reserve, California, USA - CR11_8A_Apr (SPAdes) | ecosystem: Environmental > Terrestrial > Deep...
CCCGGCGCGCGGCGCCGGCGCCGCTCGCCTGGCCGCCGCAGGCGCCGCAACGATGAAAGCGGCAGCGCGGCGCGCGATCTTCGAGACCCTGCGCGCCGCGCGACCGCAGCCGGCGAGCGAGCTCGAGTACCGGTCCGCGTTCGAGCTGCTGGCGGCGGTGGTGCTCTCGGCGCAGGCCACCGACAAGAGCGTCAACCTGGCCACGCGCCGGCTGTTCGCGGTGGCCGACACGCCGGCGGCGATCGCCGCGCTCGGCGAAGCGGGACTGATCCCGTTCATCCGCAGCATCGGCCTGTACCGGACCAAGGCACGCAACCTGGCGCAGCTTGCGCGCCTGCTGGTCGAACAGCACGGCGGCGAAGTGCCGCGCAGCCGCGCCGCGCTCGAGGCGCTGCCGGGGGTCGGCCGCAAGACCGCCAACGTGGTGCTCAACGTCGCCTTCGGCGAGCCGACGATCGCGGTCGACACGCACATCTTCCGCGTCGCCAACCGCACCGGTCTGGCGCCGGGCAAGAATCCGGCCGAGGTCGAACGCAAGCTGCTCGCCTGCGTGCCGAAAGAGTTCCTTCAGCACGCGCACCACTGGCTGATCCTGCACGGCCGCTACGTCTGCCAGGCGCGCACGCCGCAGTGCTGGCGCTGCGCGATCGCCGCCTGGTGCGAGTACCGGCCCAAGGCCAAGGCGCCGGCCGTCTGACGGGATCGGCGATGTTCAATCCGAGCCGCGACGAGGTGCGGCGCTTCTTCTGCGAGGTCTGGCGCCGCGGCCACTCCGGCGAGCCGCTGACACCGCTGCAGGCGATGGCGCTCAAATGGATCGACCGCCACCCGGAAACGCACGCGCTGCTCGCCGATGCACAGGCCGCGCTCGACCGCGATTTCTCGATCGCTCAGGGCGACAGCAATCCCTTCCTGCACCTGTCGCTGCACCTGGCGATCGACGAGCAGTTGTCGATCGACCAGCCGCCCGGCCTGCGCGCGCTGTTCGCACGGCTTGCGGCCCGTGCCGCGAGCGAGCACGACGCCGCGCACGAAGTCATGGAGTGCCTCGGCCAAGTCCTGTGGCAGAGCCAGCGCGGCGCCCTGCCGGCCGATCCGGCGTCGATCAACGACGCCTACCTGGAGTGCCTGCGACGGCGCGCAGGCGGCTGAGACCGTGCCTCTAGCGCCGGTGCGTCAGTGGCCCGGGCAGCGAGGCGTAGAACTCGGCGAGGTCGGCGATGTCGCGCCGCGACAGCGGCTTGGCGATCGCCTGCATGATCGCGTTGCGGCGTTCGCCGGTCTGGTAGGTGCGCAGGGCCACCGCCAGATAGTCGGCATACTGGCCGGCGAGGATCGGATAGGCCGGATCGGTCGGCGTGCGGCCGTCGCGGCCGTGGCAGGCGGCGCACTGGGCGTCGGCGATCCTCTGGCCGGCGGCGCGGTCGCCGGCGTGGGCGCAAGCCGCGACCAGCGCCAGGGTGCCGGCGGCAACGAAACGGGCGAATCGGTTCATCGTCGTGGCCCTCAATCCTGCGGGTCGGCGCCGCGCACCGAGTAGTAGGCGGCGAGCGCCTCGATCTCGGCGTCGTCGAGCGCCGAGGCGATCGCGCGCATGGTCGGATGATTGCGGTCGCCCCGGCGATACGCCTGCAGCGCCAGGACGAGATAGCGCGCCGACTGGCCGGAGATCATCGGCACCCGATGGACGCGCGGAAACGCGGTCTGGTAACCGGCAATCGCGTGGCAGCCGCTGCACATCGAGACGTTGACTTCCTTCGGCGCGACCGGTGCCTTGGCCGGCGACTGGGCGGCGGCGAGGGCCGGCAGCAGCGTCGCGGCGAGCGCGGTCCAGAACAGGCGCGGTTTCATCGGGCAGCGATCCAGGAGTCGGTGGCTGGGAACTGCTGATTGCACCGGCGCGCGTCGCGTATTGACCGGGCGCAAATGCGGCGCGGATTCTAGCCCAGCAACCGCACCGATTGCGCTGCGTATACTGATTTGCTCCAGCGGCTGCGCCGCCACGCCGCCGGTTGCGCGCACGGGCCGCGCCGGCGCCGGCACCCCTGCGCGGACAAGACCCATGAGATTCGACGGATCCTCGGCCTACGTCGCCACCGACGACCTGAAGCTCGCGGTCAACGCCGCCCTCACCCTGCAACGGCCGCTGTTGGTCAAGGGCGAACCGGGCACCGGCAAGACGATGCTCGCCGAAGAAGTGGCGCGCGCGCTCGACATGCCGCTGCTCGCCTGGCACATCAAGAGCACGACCAAGGCGCAACACGGCCTGTACGAGTACGACGCGGTGAGCCGCCTGCGCGACTCGCAACTGGGCGATGCGCGCGTCAAGGACATCCACAACTACATCGTCCAGGGCGTGCTCTGGCAGGCCTTCGTCGCCGAGCAGCGCGCGGTGCTGCTGATCGACGAGATCGACAAGGCCGACCTCGAGTTCCCCAACGACCTGCTGCGCGAACTCGACCGCATGGAGTTCCACGTCTACGAGACGCGGCAGACGATCCGCGCCCGGCACCGGCCGCTGGTGGTGATCACCAGCAACAACGAGAAGGAGCTGCCCGACGCCTTCCTGCGCCGCTGCTTCTTCCACTACATCCGGTTTCCGGACAAGCAGACGATGCAGGCGATCGTCGATGTGCACTTCCCGCGGCTGCGACGCGAGCTGCTGGCCAACGCGATGGCGGCGTTCTTCCAGATCCGCGAGTTGCCGGGACTGAAGAAGAAGCCGTCGACCTCGGAGCTGCTCGACTGGCTGAAGCTGCTGGTCGCCGAGCAGATCCCGGCCGAGGCGCTGCGCTCGAAGGACGACAAGCTGTTCGTGCCGCCGCTGGCCGGCGCGCTGCTGAAAAACGAGCAGGACCTGCACCTGTTCGAGCGGCTGGTGTTCATGGCGCGGCACAACCGCTAGTACTGCGGCCCATAGGTTTCGAAACAGAATGACCCACGAAGTGGCCCGCCACTGTTGCTTCGAAACTTATGGGCCGCAGTACTAGGTTGCCGACGCGGTGCGACGGACGCGCCATGACGCTGCATCGCGGCCGCCGCAACCCGTGCTCGCGTTCGACGCCGACGCTGCTTCGCTGCGCTGGCGCGGCCGGTCAACGCTCGCCGGCGCGATGATCGCCTCGCGTCCGGTAACCCTCGAAGGTTTCGGCGTGCGGCTGGAGCCGCTCGCGCGCGAACATCACGATGGACTGGTCGCCGCGGCGTCCGACGGCGAGCTGTGGACGCTCTGGTTTACCTCGGTGCCGAAGCCGGAAGAAGTGCACGCGTACATCTGCGCTGCGCTGGCCGGACAGGACGCCGGCCACATGCTGCCGTGGGCCGTGCGCGATCTGACGACGGACGCGATCGTCGGCTCGACGCGCTATCACGACATCGCGCCGGCGATCGACCGCGTCGAGATCGGCTACACGTGGTACGCGCGTCGCTGCCAGAAGACGCACGCCAACACCGCTTGCAAGCTGCTGGCGATGACGCACGCGTTCGAGACGCTCGGCTGCAAGGTCGTCGGCTTTCGCACCGACAACTTCAACTTCGCTTCGCAATCGGCGATCGAAGCGCTCGGCGCGAAAAGGGACGGCGTGATCCGCCATCACCAGGCCCGCCGCGACGGCACGGTGCGCGACACCGTGATGTACAGCATCCTCGCCGGCGAATGGCCCGACGTGAAACGGCATCTCGAGCTGCGGCTGGCACGACACCGCTGAGGCGCGCATGCTCTATCGCGGCACCTACGAAGGCGGCTGCTTCTGCGGCGCGATCCGCTATCACTTCGAAGACGTGTTCGACGCGGGCTATTGCCATTGCTCGATCTGCCGCCGCACGTCCGGTGCGCCGGTAATCGCGTGGGCTTCGCATCCCGGCGAGCGCGGCGACCCGCGCTGGCGCACGTAGTCCGCTGCCGCGCTCAGCCGCGGGCGCGCGTCTTCAGGAACTGCGCGGTCAGCCGCTTGACGTCGAACGGCGGCAGATACTCGACCCGCAGTACGCGGTCGGGCCCGATCAGCACGAGGGACCCCGACGGCCGCGGCTGTACGGTGACGCCGGTTTCCTCGACCAGTTCGAGCAGCGTCGCGCGCGCCCCGGTCGCGGCGATAAAGGCGGGATCGAAACGCGCGACGAATTCGCGCAGACGCGGCTGTGTGTCGCCGTCCGGATCGAGCGACACGAACAGCACCTGCGTCGTCTTGACGGCCGCGGTGCCGGCGATGCGCTGCTGCAGCCCCGCCAACGCTGCAAGCGCCTCACCGCACGGCTCGCAACGCGTGTCGCCGAACAGCACGAACGTCCACCTGCCTTGCAGGGCGCGGTCGCTGAACTCGCGACCGCGGTGATCGATCAGCGTGAACGAGCCGAGCGGCCAGCCCGCCGCCGCGCGGCTTTCACGCTGGATCGGCGCCGGCCGGCCATCGTGCTCCCCGTGTCCGGCCTCGGCGACGAGCGCGACGCAGACCGCCGCGCCGAGCGCGCAGCAGCGCAGCAGCGGCAGCGCCCGCCTCAGCCTTCGCTCCATCGTCGCCACCACGGTCGTCATACGCTGCGGTCGGCGGCGGCGCCCGCGCGCCACGAGCGCAGCACGACGATCACGCTCGAGGCCGCCATCAGCGCCGCCGCCAGCACCGGCTGCAGCAGCCCCGCGGCCGCGAGCGCAAGCGCGATCGCGTTGTAGCCGAACGCCCAGACGAGATTCATCTGCAGCGAGTGGCGCGCGTTCGCCGCCAGTTCGAGCAGCCAGGGCAGCGCCAGCATGCCGTTAGCGCCGCGCGGCAGGATCACGTCGGCGCTTTCCTTGGCGAGATCGCTCGCGCCGCCGACGGCGATACCCACCGTGGCCGCCGCCAGCACCGGGCCGTCGTTGATGCCGTCGCCGACCATCGCGACCGCACCGTGCGATCGGATCGCCTCGCGCAACACGCGCACCTTGTCTTCCGGCATCAACTCGGCGTGCCAGCGCTCGACGCCGAGCGCCGCGGCGAGCCGCGCCACCGCCGGCGCCGCGTCGCCGCTCGCCAGCAGCGTGTGCAGCCCGCGCCGCTGCAGCGCGCGGATCGCGTGCGGCGCGTCGGCGCGCGTCGTATCGGCGAACAGGACGCAGCCGCGCACGCACCCGTCCCAGCCGACGAAAGCGCGCGTGCCGCCGTCCTCGGTATGCCCGGCGAGCGCGCGCGGCATCGTCCAGCCCTGCGCCGCCATCCACGCCGCGGTGCCGAGCGCGCAGCGCGTGCCGTCGACGTCGCCGCGCATGCCGGCGCCGGCACGCACCTCGACACGGCGGGCGCGCGTGCCGGCCCGGTCCGCTGCGATCTGCGCGATCGCGCGCGCGACCGGATGATCCGAGGCGCAGGCCAGTGCGCGCGCGTAGTGCATCACCTCCTCGGTGGACGCGCCGTCGACGCGTATCGAGTGCGGCCGCAGTTCGCCGTCGGTCACGGTTCCGGTCTTGTCGAACGCGATCGCATCAAGCCGCGCGAGCTTCTCCAGCACGCCGCCGCCGCGCACGACGATGCCGCGGCTCGCCGCCGCGGCGATCGCCAGCGCATTGGCCAGCGGCGCCGCCAGGCCGAGCGAGCACGGACAGGCGACCACCAGCACCGCCAGCCCCGTCATCAGCGCGGCTTCGATGCCCGCGCGCTCGTTCCAGTAGCCGGCCGTCGCCAGCGCGAGCAGCAGCACGCCGGGAATGAAGACCGCGACGATGCGATCGACGGTGACACCGATCATCGACTTGCGCGCCAGCGCTTCGCGCACCATGCGGGCGACCTGCTGCCAGCGCGAGTGCGCGCCGGCGACGGCGGCGCGAATCTCGAGCGGGCCGGAACCGTTGATGCTGCCGGCGTGCACCGGCATGCCGGCCGACTTGGCGATGAACTGCGGCTGACCGGTCACGGCCTCCTCGTTGCATTCGGAGGCGCCGTCGACGACAACGCCGTCGACCGCGACGCGCTCGCCCGGAAGGACGCGCACGCACACTCCCGGCGCGATGTCGCGCACGCGCATGATCACCTCGCGTTGCGCTCCGTTTGCGTCGCGCAGGAGCACGCGCGCCTCGGCGCGTTCGGCCGCCAGCAGCGGCGCCAGCGAGCGCGCCGCGCGCACGCGCGCCTGCGCCTCCAGATAGCGGCCGAGCGTGAACAGCACGAGCACCATCGCCGCGGTGTCGAAATAGACCCGATCCGAGCCGCGCAGCAGTTCGATCAGCGAGTAGCCGTAGGCGGCGAGCACACCGATGCCGACCAGCACGTCGGTCGTCAGCCGCCCTTGCGCGAGCGCCTGCGCCGCGCCGGCGAAGAACGGCGCGCCGAGCAGCGCGACCAGCGGCGTGGCCAGCAGCGCCAGCAGCCAGTGCACCGGCTGGCGCAGCCACGCCTCGTCGCCGTCGAACGCGCCCGAATACAGCAGCAGGCTGAACGCCATGATGTTCATCGTCAGGAACGCGCCGACGCCGAGGCGGATCAGCGCTGCCGCCGCCTGCGGCTCGTCGCGCTCGCCGTGATGCACCTGGTAGGCGAGGCAGCAGCCGTAGCAGCAGAACCAGCGCGCCTCGCCGCCGACCTCGCGGCGCTGCCCGAGCCGGCCGATCGGCAGCGCGCAATGCGCGCATTCGAGCATCTGCGCCGCGCTCGCATCGACGGCCGCCGGAACGGCGTTCATGGCATCGGATGAATGTGGCCCGACAGCGGCAGCAGCCCGCGCGCCACCGTGACCAGTCCCAGCACGACGATGAACGCCCCGGCGCAGCGCAAGGCCAACACCCGGCCGCTGCCCGCGTGCGCAGCGCGCCCGCCGGAGGCGCGCGACACGAGGCTCACCGTCGCCACGCCCGCAGGCACGCCGCCGCGTTGCCACCAGGCGCCGACAGCGCCGGCTGCAAGCAGCGCCGGAAACGTCCCGAGACCGAACGCCGCCATCGTCAGCATGCCGGAGCCGGGGCCGCCGCTGGCCGCCGCCTGCGCCGCGACCGCGTACACGAGCGGACACGGCAGAAAGCCGTTCAGAACGCCGAAGGCGAGCGGCCCCGCCAGCCCCGGCGCACGAACGAGAGTGCGCATCGCATCGGCCAGCAGCGCGCCGCCGGCGCCGAGCGCGCCGCGCGCGTGCCCGCCGAAGAACTGCAGGCCGACGTAGACCAGCAGCGCACCGGACAGCACGGCGAAGCCGCGCTGGATCCACGCGACGATCGAATCGTCGCCGCATTGCGCGACGAGCAGCAGGCCGAGATAGCCGGCCAGCGCGCCGAGGAAGCAGTACGTCGTCACGCGGCCGGCGTTGTAGGCGAGCTGCCGCAGCAGCGTGGCCGCGCGACCACGCGCATCGGCGCCGATCACACAGGCGAAGCCGCCGCACATGCCGATGCAGTGCACGCTGCCCGCCAGCCCGGCGAGGAAGAGGAGCGAGACTTCGCTCATGCGCCGGCGCCGGCGCGGGCGCGCCTGGCCCGCGCGGCTACTTGCGGCTCGCCAGATAGGCGACCCAGACGAAGAAGCCGACGGTCATGATCACGAAGATCCAGAACGCGATCGCTTCGGCGGTGGTCATCGCATCGACCCGTCTACAGCAGCCCCACACCCAGCACGTTGAACGCGAGCTGGCCGAACTGAAACGCCAGATTCAGCAGCGCCAGCACCAGCACGAGCTTCGCCGCCGTCGCCATCGTTCGCATCGCCCTCTCCCCGGTCACTTGCCCAGGTCGAGTCCCGGCCCGAGACCGCCCCAGTAGACGTAACCGTAGTACAGCGCCCACACCAGCATCACGAGGTAGACGACGAGCAGCCAGCCGTTGATGCGGCCGTGCCGCGCCTTGATGTGGCCGCCGCCGTAGTCCTGCGTGTCGTGGTCGACGCCGTCCGGCGCTGCCGCCGTGTCCTGCTCGCGATCAGTCATGCCGTTCGCCCTCCGCGTCCGGATCCTGCGGCACTTCGGCCCGGTACGCCGCGAACTTGGGCGCCTCGACGTCGTTGAACATCCCCGACAGCACCGCCCAGATGAACACGCACAGCGCGCCCAGTCCCATCAGCAGCGCCACCAGAAACTGCAGCAGCGTCAGTTCCGCCATGGCGTCTCCTTGCGCGGCTCCTGCGCGTGCACGCCGAAATCGAAGCCGCGCCGCCTGGCCCATGCCGCCCCCGCGTAGCCCGGCGGTTCTTCGCCGGCGCTCGGGCGATAGGCGTAGCGCGACTCGGTCGCTTTCATCTGCGGATCGTTCAGCGCCATGCGATCGGCCTCGGAAATCTTCATCGGCTCGCCGGTCAGCGGATCCTTGAACGCCGACAGCGACACCACGTAGTAGGACAGCGCCCAGCGATCCTCCTCCGACAAGGTGTCGCTGTACGAAGGCATCGGCGTGCCCGACAGGCCGGTGCTCATCGTGCGGAAGATGTCCTTGACGCTCGGGCCCGACTTGAACTGCCCGGTCGTCAGGTTCGCCGGCGGGATCGGAAAGCCGACATCGTCCTCCAGTGCATCGGCCTTCGGACCGTCGCCCTTGCCCTGGTCGCCGTGGCACTCCCAGCACTTGGCGGCCTTCCACACTTCGGCGCCGCGCCTGACGATGTCGGCGGACGGCGCCGGCGGCTCGCCGATGTGAATCGGCGGCTTCACCGGCTCTTCGACGAAGTAGAAGATCGGCTTCTTCGGGTCGGTGCGATCGGCCGCGAGCACGTACTTGAGGTACTGGACCACGGCCTGGCGATCCTTGTCGGGCAGCTCGTGCCAGGTCGGCATCGAGGTGCCGCGCACACCGCGCGTGATCGTCCGCAGCAGGTCGCCGTCGGTCGGCAGCGAACCGGTCGGCGTCATGCGGAACTTGAACACGCCGAGCGTGAAGTCGCGCGGCCGGTCGATCTGGAAGAACGCCGCCGCCGGTCCGTTGCCGTCGCCTTCCTTGCCGTGGCAGCCGAGGCAGCGCCGCTGATACACCTCCGCACCGTGTTCGATCCACTCCACCGAGCGCGGAATGCTGACCTGCGTCATCTGGACCGCCTGCGGCTCGAAGCGGTCGCGCCATTTGCCGCGGTTGGTGCCGAGTTTTTGCAGGTAGGCGACCAGCGCACGCAGGTCTTCGCTTGCCGCGAGCAACTGCACGGTATCGCCGGTGAACTCCCGGTTCGGGGTCAGGATCACCGGGTTGCGGCCGCGCTCGGGTACGAACAGCAGCCCCTGCGCGTTCGGCGTCAGGATGATGCGCCTCTCGCTCGTGTAGTCGAACCACGCCGCGGTCGCCGGCGTCTTCTCGAGCGTGCGCCCGCCGCGGCCGTCGTCGACGATCTTCGCCGCGTGCGGGCCCTCGAACAGCGCCGTGAAGCGCGGCATGATCGAATCGGGCGTCAGCATCCGCGGGTCCCAGAAGTGCGCGTAGTGCCAGGCGTCGCTGTACTTCAGTCCGACCCGCGACAGGTCGGGGCCGATGCGCCGCGTCGAGAACAGGTGCGGCACGTCGAACGCGTACTCACCCGCCTGCGTGACCGGTCCCCACCGCCGCGTCTCGCCGGTCACCGGCCGCACGTACTGCGAGTGGCAGTACCAGCAGCCCTCGCGGATGTACACGGCGCGGCCGCGCGCCTCCAGCGGCGTGTAGTCGCTGGCGGTGTGCTCCATCCACTTCAGCTCGCCCAGATCGGTGCGAACGACCTTGGTCACCCGGTCGGTGCGCGACTGCGGCTCCAGCATCGGCAGCAGACCCTGCACGAACATCGCCAGCGTGATGCAGCCGAAACCGGCGGCCAGCGCGTAGAAGCGCAGTCCGTAGCGGCTCACGACGCGGCCCCCTGCGCTGCCAGGCCGGCGGCGCGCGCCTCAGGCGCGGCCACCGCGCGCGGCGCCAGCACCGTGCGCATCAGGTTGTAGACGAGCAGCGACAAGCCGATGTCCATCGAAATGCCGGCGATCGTTCGCACCAGCCAGTACGGCCGGATCGCGACCAGCGAATCGACCCATTCCGCGCCGGCCATCAGCATGTGGCCCTGCTGCAACCCGGCCATCGTCAGATCCAGCCCCATCACCGTGATGCCGAAGGTGATCAGCCAGAACGACCAGTTGCCGAGCTTGAACGACCACAGCGGCCGCTCGACCAGGCGCGGCAGCACGTACAGCACGCCGCCGACCGCCCAGACGACGAAGGTGCCGAACACCGTCAGGTGCGAGTGCGAGATCACGAAGTCGCTGAAGTGCGTCGGCTGCTGGATCAACCGCAGCGCTTCGGTCGAGCCCTGGAAGCAGCCGACCAGGTACATCAGCGAGCCCATGATGAAGAACTTGGCCGGCAGGTTGCGGCCGAACTCCTGCCAGCGCCCGATCATCGTGCCGAAGAAGTTCTGCAGCACCGTCCACACCGGCACGATCAGCAGCATCGAGGTGATGATCGCCAGCGTCTCGGCCCAGTCGGCGATCGGGCTGTACAGGTAGTGATGGATGCCGACGAACGGGTAGAACAGCGCCAACGACCAGAACCCGACCAGCGACAGCTTGTGGCTGTACATCGGGTTCTTCACGCTCGCCGGCAGGAAGTAGTAGATCAGCACGTAGCCGGCCGGCGTGATCCACAGGCCGACGATGTAGTGGATGAACAGTCCGTGCCAGGCGGCGCTGTTGATGCCGCTGATCGCATACGGCAGGATGAAGCTGCCGAGGACCAGGTTGATCACCGTCCACACGAAAGCGCCGATCAGATACCAGACCGCGACGTACAGCTGCGGCTCGCGGCGCCGTGCGATCGTCATCAGGAACTGCACGGTGGTGATCGCCAGCACCACGAAGATCAAGGCGTCGATCGCCAGCGGGAACTCGCCGGCCTCCAGCCCCTGGTTGTAGCCGAGCGCGAGCGACGCCATGCCGGCGGCCAGCGTCAGGTTCCACGCCCACACCAGCCAGTGGCCCCACTCGCCCTTCCAGATCTTCACGCCGCACAGCCGCGGCAGCAGGTAGTAACACAGTGCGATGAACAGCGTGGAGAAGGCACCGAAGATCACGCCGTTCACGTGCATCGGCCGCAGCCGGCCGAACGTCAGGTACTCGGAGGTACCCAGGTAGTCCGGGTAGTTGAACAGCGTCGAGATGGTGACGCCGATGCTCGGCGTGAACAGCAGCCAGAACAGACCCCAGTAGGTCCATTTCAGGATCAGTTCGCGGTCGATCAGCGAGTCGAGGTCGGGGAACCCTGCGGTCCCCGGCGCGGTCCCTGCGCTGGCCATCTTCTCAGTGCCGGCCCGGATCGAGCTTGGTGTTCCGGTGCGACCAGTAGATGTAAGCCTCGAGCGCCTTCATCGCCGGGCTGTTGACGTCGATCTTCTCGCCCTCGTTCGGCTTCTCGATGCACCAGTTGATCATGTCGCGCAGGGTCGCGAACTCGTTCATCTGTTCCTGGAACTTCGGGAACTCGTGCGGATGCACGTCCGACGTGAACGGATGGCACATCGCGCAGGCCATGCCGGTGTTCGACAGTTTCACACCCATCTTCTTCTCGGTCGCGGCGTCGCCGTGAAACAGCACATCTCCCAGGCGCACCTGTTCCATGAAGATGTCATCGAACAGCTTCAACTGCTCCAGCGTATGCGGCTCCCTGTGCGCATACGCCCGTTCGAGGTCGGCCAGCAGGGCGAGCGCCCCGGCCGCCGTCGCCGCCACCACCAGATAACGGAGTGCTCTGCTTTTCATGGTTGTCGCTCCTGGCGCTGTGCTGGGCAGGACCTAGATCCGATCGGCGATGCGCGGGCTGAGGACCTGGTTGCGGTTGTCGCCGGTACCCGAGTCCCAGTCCTTGTCGGCGAAGATGTGCTTGCGCCACATCCGGTATTCGTTGTCGACGCGACCGTTGGCGTTCATCGTCAACTGGCTCCAGCCGACGCCGTCGAAGGGATCGCCGGGATCGGCGCGGATCATCGGTCTGGTCAGGATCGGCACGCCTTCGGGCGCGTACGGCCACGGCCACGAGGTGGCCAGCATGCCGATCGAACGCACGCGGCCGATCTCGTTGTAAAGGACCTGGTGCGTGTGGCCGTGCACGTTGGTGACGTTGGTGAACGGCTTCAGGATCTCGTGCGCGTCGCGCCAGTCGCGGATCCAGAAGTTCCACGGCGGGTAGTACTCGTACAGCGGCGTATGGGTGAACAGCAGCACCGGCCGGTCCTTCGGCCAGTCGGACAAGGTGCTGGACAGCCAGGGCAACTGCTTGTCGCCGACGGCCGACCAGGCGCCACCGAGGGTGCCGTCGAGGGTCGCCATGTGCCCCATGCGTTCCTTCGGGCTCATCTTGCGCCGGGTCCAGAAGTCGGGCGCGTGGCTGATCGTGTCGAGCCCGATCACGCGCACGCCCTTGTGATCGAAGGTCCACGGCGAGGCGCCGAACATCTTGTTCCACGTCGCGCCCATGTCGAGATACCAGTCGTGCTCGCCGGGAATGTAGAGCTTGCGGATCTTCACCTCCTTCAGCAGTTCGGCGCCGAGCCTCAGTTCCACCGGGTCACCGAGCTGGGCGAGATCGCCGCCGAAGATCAGGAAGTCGGCCGGCGGGTTCATCGCCTGCACCTCGCGGAACGCGCGTACCGTCTTGTCGACGAAGCGCGTGTTCAACTCCCTCGGATACAGGTGCGTGTCCGACACCCAGGCGAAGCGGAAGCTCTGTCCGGTCTGCGCGTACGCCACGTCGAGCGTGTTGATCAGGGGAAAGAAGCCGCACGCCGCCGCGCTCGCGGTGCCGTAGCGCAGCGACTTGTGCAGGAAAGCGCGCCGCGTGATCACCGTTCCGCGGCCGGGCCGTTCGCCCTGCGCCCGCAGCGTGCGATCCATCTCGCGCCGCAACTGGTCGCGTGTCGTCATCTCGTCCGCTCCTCTGGCTGCGCCGGTTGCACGAGGCAGCCGGACTGGTTCGTCGGTCTATTTCTTTCTCAGATCGATCGACAGCTTCACCGTTTCGCCGCTCTTCACGGCGACCGGCACTTCGGTCTCGCCGACGTGCCGCTGCCATACGACCAGTGTGTAGCTGCCGGGCGGTATCTCGGTGATGCGGAAACCGCCGTCGGCTCGGGTCAGCGCGTAATACGGGCTGTCGGCGACGTAGATGTCGGCACGCATCCAGCCGTGCGCATCGCACTCGACGCGCACCATGCCCGGACGCGGCAACTCGCTGGTGACCTTCATCCCCTTGTCGGGCAGCGCGTGATTGAACGCCGCGCGGCGGCCGTAGAAGCCGGCGGTGTTGTGCAGGATCGGGTCGGAGTTCGCGATCACGATCTTGCCGGGCCGGATCACTTGCACGTTGGGCCTGAAGATGCACTTCTCCTGGTCGAGCACCGGCACCTTGTCCGGCGGGCCCCAGGCCTTGCCGCGGGTCACGCCCTTCAGCCATACGACCGCGTCCTGCACGCCCTTGTCGGCGCCGACGAGGATCTGCGGTTCGTCGCGCGGTGCACCGCAGATCTCGCGATCCTTGGTGGGAATGATCTTGCGGATCGGCACCTCGCCGGTGAACACGACCTTGCCCTCGATGCCGCCGCCGCCGGCCACAGTGACGACTTCGTAGGCGAACGCCGCAGGGGCCGCCAGCCCCGCCAGCGCCAGGAGTCCGGCGAGCATTCGCAGACCCGGGATCCGCCGCACGTTCATGATCGCCCCGACTGGTGTGTTGGGCGCCGAGCCGCTCGGACAGCGTCCGGCCGGTTCGTCGCGAAGCGAGGCCATGCTAGGCAGCGCGTTGGCCGGCTGACAAATTGATTGTGTCCATCTCGGTCATCGACGAACGCGTCTGTGCCTTCGGATGCTCGAGATCGAATCGGTCAATGTGCGGCCACCTGTCCGGTTCCCAGGCGTGGCGCCGGTCGCGCGGTCTCGGTGGTGGATTTCGATATCGGATATCGACACGACCAATCGACCGGTCCGACGCTTCTGCGCTTGAGCGTGCGGCGGCGATGGAGTACGGTTGACGCGCGCGAACGTCGGCGTTCGGCCGCGCGGGTTGTCTTGCGCGATCTCCCAGGCTCGGTTCGAATCACGCGACGAGGACGATCATGACCCTGCAGGAACTGCGCTATCTGGTGGCGCTGGCGGACAAGGGCCACTTTGCGCGGGCCGCCGATGCCTGCAACGTCTGCCAGCCGACCCTGAGCGCACAACTGAAGAAGCTCGAGGAGTATCTCGGCGTCACGCTGTTCGACCGCAACAAGCACCTGCTGCTGCCGACGCCGATCGGGGCGAAGGTCATCGACCGGGCGCGGCTGGTCCTCGAGGTCGTCGAGCAGATCCGGCAGATCGCGCGCGAGGGCCACGATCCGATGAACGGCCCGCTGCGCCTGGGCGTGATCCCGACGCTGGGTCCGTATCTGATGCCGTCGTTGCTGCCACCGATCCGCGACAGTTTTCCGAAGCTGCATCTGCTGCTGCGCGAGGACCTCACGCCCAACCTGCTCGAACGCTTGCTGCACGGCGGCCTCGACGCGCTGCTGCTTGCGCTGCCGCTGCGCAGCGAGGGCGTCGAGGCGCTGCCGTTGTTCCGGGAGCCGTTCGTGGCCGCCTTGCCGGCCGGTCATCCGCTGACGGCCAAGGCGCAGATCACCGAAGCGGACCTGAGCCGGGAGAACGTGCTGCTGCTCGAGGACGGCCACTGCATGCGCGAGCAGGCGCTGGCGATCTGCGGCGCCGTGGCCTCGGTCGAGCGCGAGGAACTGAAGGCGACCAGCCTGGAGACGCTGCGCCAGATGGTGGCCGCGGGCGTCGGTTGCACCCTGCTGCCGAAGCTTGCGACGCTGCCTGGCGTCGGCTCGATCCCGGAAACGCTGGTGCAGATCCGGCCGCTGGCGGCGCCGACCGCCAAGCGCACGATCGGCATCGTCTGGCGCCACAGCTTTCCGCGTGAATCGACGGTCCGGCGTTTGGCCGATCTGATCGCCGCGAACATTCCGGACGAGGTCGAGCCGATCACCGGCGCCTACCACGCGAAGTCCGGCGCCAGAAGATCGAGGAGACGAAGCGGCCTCGGGGTGACGCCGCCCGCCGCCGCGCGCGTCGACGACGCGGCGGTGCGCAATCCTGCGCCGTCGCGATCGCATCGTCGGACACAACCGGTCCTGCACAGGTAAGCTCGCGCCCGACGCGCCATGCTGATCAACTTCTTCTACCACCTGCGCGCGGCGCGGCTGCCGGTATCGATCAACGAGTTGCTGACGCTGCTGCAGGCGCTGAAGAAGGAAGTGATCGGCCCTTCGATCGACGACTTCTACTTCCTGTCGCGGGCGACCTTCGTCAAGGACGAAGCGCACTACGACAAGTTCGATCGCGCCTTCGGCGAGTTCTTCCACGGCGTGCGCACGCAGCTCGACATCACCAAGGAAATTCCGGACCACTGGTTCAGGGAACTGCTGCAGCGCGAGTTCTCGGCCGAGGAACTGGCCGGACTCGAGGCCCTCGGCTTCGACCGGTTGCTGGCGCAGTTCCGCGAACGGCTGCACGAGCAGGACGGCGCGCACCACGGCGGCAACAGATGGATCGGCACCGGCGGCACCTCGCCGTTCGGCGCCGGCGGCCGCAATCCGGCCGGCATCCGCGTCGGCGGGGAGTCGGCCGGCGGCCGCAGCGCGGCCAAGGTCTGGGAGGCCCGCAGCTACCGCGACTACGACGACGAAGTCGAGCTCGGCACCCGCAACATCAAGGTCGCGCTGCGCCGGCTACGGCGCTTCGCACGCCAGGGCGCCGAGCTGGAACTCGACCTGCCCGACACGATCGCCAGCACCGCACGCAATGCCGGCTGGCTCGAGATCAAGATGGTGGCGCAGCGGCACAACGCGGTGAAGGTGCTGATGCTGCTGGACGTCGGCGGCACGATGGACGAGCACATCAGGCGCGTCGAGGAGCTGTTTTCGGCCGCCAGGAGCGAACTGAAGCACCTCGAGTTCTACTACTTCCACAACTGCGTCTACGAGCGGCTGTGGCGCAACAACCGGCGTCGCTTGGCCGAGAAGTTCGACACCTGGGACGTGCTGCGCAAGTACAACCCGGACTGGCGGCTGGTGTTCGTCGGCGACGCCACGATGAGCCCGTACGAGATCCTGCAGCCGGGCGGCAGCGTCGAGCACGACAATGCGCAAGCCGGCGCGGTCTGGTTGCAGCGCTTCGCCCAGCATTTCCCGAAGCACGTCTGGATCAATCCCGAGCCGGAAGGGCTGTGGCAGTACCGGCAGTCGATCTCGATCGTCGATCAGATCGTCGGCGGTCGCATGTTCCCACTCACGCTCGACGGCCTGACCCGCGCGATGCGCCTGCTCAGCAAGTGACGGCGCTGTCCAGGCGCGCTCGGTACAGACCGCAGGCGCGAGCCTGCACGCGAGCCGGCGATCGGCCGGCGATCAGCGCCCGTGCTTGTGCGGCGCGGCCGGCCGCTTGTTCTCGATGTGGCGGAAGGTGATTCGCCCCTTGCTGAGGTCGTAGGGCGACAGTTCGAGCGCAACCTTGTCGCCCGCGAGGATGCGAATGTGGTGCTTGCGCATCTTGCCAGCGGAATACGCGACCAGTGCGTGACCGTTGTCCAAGGTGACGCGATAACGGCTGTCGGGCAGTACTTCGTCGACGACGCCGTTCATTTCGATGTGTTCTTCCTTCGCCAAGGCGAATCCTCCGGACAACAGGATGGGTCGAGTCGAAGCCGGCACCGGCCGGCCCCCTTCGGGAAGCACGGCGCCCGGCGACCGTGCATCGATTCCCGGCGCCGCACGCTTCGCGGCGCCGAGGGTGGAGGAGACGCGGCGCGGGGCCGCGCCCTGGTTCGACCGTCGTCAGATGATCTTGATTTCAGCCGCCTGCGGACCCTTGGCGCCTTGCTTGACGACGAACTCGACGCGCTGTCCCTCGGCAAGCGACTTGAAGCCGCCGGCCTGGATTTCGGAGAAGTGCGCGAACAGATCCTTGCCGCCGTCCTCGGGAGTGATGAATCCGAACCCTTTGGCGTCGTTGAACCACTTGACTGTGCCTAATGCCATTTTCTCGTTCCTTGAAAGGTCAATGAGAAGTAGTAATCAGCCGCGAGAACGCCCCGCGGCGAGCCGACGATCAAGAAACGCGAACCTGGAAAACCCGCGATGCGCCGTCACGATCGGTCGTGACGGGCCTGAGAGAACCTGAGGAAAGACGAGCCTTTTACGCAAGCAAACGGACTGTACGCGCTTTCGCGCCGGCTGTCGAACGATTTGTTTTCTTCAGCGGACACTTGAAATTGCGGCGCCGCATTCGATTCGCAACGTCGTGCGCGTCGGCGCAGGAAGGTCGCCGACAGACGCGCTGCGGGACCTCCGCTGCGTCGCTGCCGCGGATTGCGACGGCCCTCGATATCGGCGCCCCGGCGTCGATCATCTGGGGCATTCTTGCAGACTTCGGAACGTACGACCTGGAGGCCGCTCGCTGGCGGCATTCTCGGCCGTCCGGCGATCGGCCGGCAGATCCAGACCAGGCTCACGGTACCGTCGGGGGCAATCGTCGCGGCGCGCGATGAACCGGGGGAGTTGAAGCGGCTTGCGCAGCGCGCCTGGGCAGCGAGGCCGCCTGCCACAATGTTGTGGACGGCAACGAAAGGAACGCCATGGCGCGCAAGTCAGGAAGTGCAGTCCAGCCCGTTTTCCACGCGCCGATGCGCATCGACTGGACCGACGACAGGCTGCAGACCCTCAGCCAGGAGCAATTGCTGAGTCTGCTCGAGAACCTCGATCGCCAGAGAACGATCGGCCGCATCGAGGTGGCCGCGGGGGCGACGCTCGACCGTCGCATCAGCGCGCTGCTGACCGGCCGCAACGGCAGCAAGCGCCGCAAGCAACTCGCCGACCTTGCCCTCGCTGCCGTCGAGGAACCGCAGTGATCGTGCGCCGGCGGACCTGGCTGTACCGGCTCGCGGGCCAGTGCTATGCGCAGTCGATCTCGTTCGCCAGCCGCGTCACCGCCGAGACGGCGCGACGACATCTGTGCAGCACGGTCGGCACTCCGCTGGAACTGTGGGCGCGAAGCCGCGACGACGTGCGGCAGCCTCACCTCTGAGCGCCTCGTCTGGCATCGGGTCGAGGTCCTCGGCCGAAGGGTCTGACGCCCGGCATCGCCGCGCCGGCCGCTTGCGCGGCAACGCCTTAGACTGCGCCCCGTCCTGCCACCTTGCTGCGAATCGCACACCACATGGCTGAACGCGACCTACCGGCCGACAAGGGCCTCGAATTCCTGGAGCAGAAGGCGTTCCAGTCCCGCTTCATCGTCATCGCCGGCGAGATCAACTCGCGCCTGGCCAACAGCGTGATCACCCGCCTGATCGCGCTCTCGGCCGATTCCGAGGCACCGATCAACCTGCTGATCTCCTCGCCCGGCGGCCATGTCGAGTCGGGCGACGCGATCCACGACGTGGTGCGCTTCATCCGCGCGCCGGTGAACATGATCGGCACCGGCTGGGTCGCGAGCGCCGCCACCCACATCTATCTGGCGGTGCCGAAAGAGCGTCGCTTCGCCACCGAGAACACGCGCTTCCTGATCCACCAGCCGAGCGGCGGCAGCGGCGGCACCGCGGCCGATATCGCGATCCAGGCGCGCGAGATCGTCAAGATGCGCGAGCGCATCGCCGCCGTGATCGCGAAAGAGACCGGCCAGCCGCTCGAGCGCGTGCGCGAGGACATCGACCGCGACTACTGGATGAGCGCGGCCGAGGCGGTCGACTACGGCATCGTCGGCCGCATCGTCGCGCGCCAGTCGGAACTGCCGGGCTGAACTCCGCCGGCGCCGGCAGCGCGCTCTACGAGCCGGCGGTCGAGGCGCCGTTACGCGTGCGCCACAGCGAGTAGAAGATGCCGCTCAGCAGCAAGGTGGCGGTGACCGCAAGGCTGAGCGAGGCCGGCACCTTGCCGTCGAACATCCAGTCGCCGACGAAGATCTTGGCGCCGATGAAGATCAGCACGATCGCCAGTGCGTACTTCAGGTAGTGGAAGCGGTGCACGACGGCGGCCAGCGCGAAGTACAGCGCGCGCAGGCCGAGGATGGCGAAGATGTTGCTGGTGTAGACGATGAAGGCGTCCGGCGTGATCGCGAAGATCGCCGGCACCGAGTCGATCGCGAACACCAGGTCGGCGATCTCGACCAGCACCAGGCACAGGAACAGCGGAGTCGCCCAGAGCACGACCTTGCCGGTCTTCGGGTCGGGCTCACGCACCAGGAAGTTCTGGCCGCGCATGGTGTCGGTCACGCGCAGGCGCTTCCTCATGAAGTTCAGCACCGGGTTGTTGGCGATCTCGACTGCCTTGTCCATCATCACGATCATCTTGACGCCGGTGGCGATCAGGATCAGGGCGAAGAAGTACATGACCCAGGCGAACTGCATCACCAGCGCCGCACCGAGCCCGATCATGATCGCGCGCAGGATGAGCACGCCGATGATCCCCCAGAACAGCACCCGGTGCTGGTAGGCGCGCGGCACCGCGAAGTAGGTGAAGATCATCGAGATCACGAACACGTTGTCGAGGGCGAGCGTTTTCTCGACCAGGTAGCCGGTGATGTACAGCTTGACCGCGGTCCAGGCGCGCTCCTCGGCGCTGGCGGCGGCGGCGATCTGCGGATCGATCGAGTCGGCGCCCGAGTAGCTGACGTAGATCCAGTAGACGACCACCGACCACAGCAGGCCGAGCCCGATGTACAGGGCCGACATGTTCAGGCTCTCGCGCACGCCGATCTCGTGCGCGGTGCGGTGCAGGACGCCGAGGTCGAAGGCCAGGATCGCCAGCACGACGACGATGAAGGTCAACCAGATCCACACTGGCATGCCGAGCCAGAGGGTGGCGAAAAATTCCATGGATTCGTCTCTTGTTCGAGTGGCTGGTGGCGATCGCCGCGGCGACCGTGCCGGCGCCGCACGCCGCGTGGCGGTCGAATCGGCGGCGCGCGCGAAGTCGTCTGGCGCTGTTACCGGTCCGAGCGGCCCGCTGCGATTCGCGGCGCGGTGCGTCGCGGCCGCAGGCGGCGCCCACCCCTGAGGTCGCACCGGCGAAAGCGGGCAATTATCGTCCCATCGCGCGCCCGGCCCAAGCCGATCGGGGTCAGCGCGACCACGGGATTACCCCAGATCCTGGGCGCCACGGCCATGGCCGCCAGGCGGCGGCAAGCGGCGGCCTAGCGCGAGGTGCGCAGCGGATCGACTGCGGCCGGCGCCTCGCTGCGCTGGAAGAAGACCTCGTCGGCGCGCACCATGTTGAGATTCATGCGCGCGCGCTCCTCGATCGCCTCCTGGCCGTGGCGCAGGCTGTCGACCTCGGCCGCCAGCGCCGCGTTGCGCGCGGCGACTTCGGCGTTGCTGGCGCGCTGCGCCTCGAGCTGGCGCTGCAACTCGGCCACCCGCAGCCAGCCACCCTTGCCGAACCACAGCGGCCACTGGATCAGCAGCAGCAGCGCGATCAGCAGGTAGAGCACGATGCGCATCGCAGCCGCCGGCGGGGTCCGGTCGTGATCCGTTCAACGCAGGTTGTAGAAGGCATCGCGGCCCGGATAGCCGGCGATCTCGCCGAGGTCTTCGTCGATGCGCAGCAACTGGTTGTACTTGGCGATCCGGTCCGAGCGGCTCAATGAGCCGGTCTTGATCTGCAGGGCGTTGGTGCCGACGGCGATGTCGGCGATGGTCGCGTCCTCGGTCTCGCCCGAGCGGTGGCTCACGACCGCGGTGTAGCCGGCGCGCTTGGCCATCTCGATCGCGGCGAAGGTCTCGGTCAGGGTGCCGATCTGGTTGATCTTGATCAGGATCGAGTTGGCGACGCCCTTGGCGATGCCTTCGCGCAGGATGCGCGTGTTGGTGACGAACAGGTCGTCGCCGACCAGTTGCAGCTTGCCGCCGAGGGTGCGCGTCAGGTGCGTCCAGCCGTCCCAGTCGCCCTCGTGCATGCCGTCCTCGATCGACAGGATCGGGTAGCGGTCGGCCCAGGTCGCCAGCAGGTCGGTGAGGCCGCGGGCATCGAGCACCAGGTTCTCGCCGGCGAGGTGGTACTTGCCGTCGCGGTAGAACTCGCTCGCCGCGCAATCCAGGCCGATGGCGATCTGGCGGCCGGCCTCGTAGCCGGCCTGGTCGATCGCCTGCAGGATCAGCTCGATCGCCGCCGCGTGGCTCTTCAGGTTCGGCGCGAAGCCGCCCTCGTCGCCGACCGCGGTGCTCATGCCGGCGGCGTGCAGGATCTTCTTCAGCGCGTGGAACACCTCGGCGCCGTAGCGCACCGCCTCGGCGAAGCTCGGTGCGCCGACCGGGATGATCATCAGCTCCTGCAGGTCGAGGTTGTTGTTGGCGTGGGCGCCGCCGTTGATCACGTTCATCATCGGCACCGGCAACTGCATCCGGCCGCTGCCGCCGAAGTAGCGGTACAGCGGCAGCCCCGCCTCCTCGGCCGCCGCCTTGGCCACCGCCAGACTCACCGCCAGGATCGCGTTGGCGCCCAGGCGCATCTTGTTGTCGGTGCCGTCGAGGTCGATCAGCGTGCGGTCGAGGAAGGCCTGCTCGTTGGCCTCCAGCCCCATCACCGCTTCCGAGATCTCGGTGTTGATGTTCTCGACCGCCTTGAGCACGCCGCGGCCGCCGTAGCGGCCCTGGTCGCCGTCGCGCAGCTCGATCGCCTCGCGGCTGCCGGTCGAGGCGCCCGAGGGCACCGCGGCGCGGCCCATGACGCCGCTTTCCAGCAGGACGTCGCACTCGACCGTGGGGTTGCCGCGCGAATCGAGAATCTCGCGGCCGATGATGTCGACGATCGTGCTCATGGTTGTTGTTCGCGTTGGGTTGGATGGACGATCAGACCGGTGCCGCCACGCCTTCGACCAGGACCATGTTGAAGAAGTCGGTGGCGCCGAGCCGCAGCTCGCGCGCGGCGCGATACGACTGGCTGTCGTACCAGGCGCGGGCCTGCTCGTAGCTCGGGAACTTCAGCATCGCCAATCGCGCCGGCTGCCAGCCGCCTTCGAGCGTCTCGCAGCGGCCGCCGCGCACGACATACTCGCCGCCGAAGGCCTGCACCGCCGCCGGCGCCGTCGCCATGTACTGCCGGTAGCGCTCGGCGTCGCTGATTCTCACGTCGACGATCACGTAGGCGGCAGGCATCGGTGTCTCCGGGGCCGAAGTTGCTCAGTTGAAATCGTTCTCGATGAAGCCCGACTTCTTGGTCGCGCGGTCCAGCTCGACCAGCGTTTCCAGCAGAGCGCGCATCCGGTGCAGCGGCACCGCGTTCGGGCCGTCGCTCTTGGCGTTGTTCGGGTCCGGATGCGTTTCCATGAACAGGCCTGCCACGCCGACCGCCACCGCCGCGCGCGCCAGCACCGGCACGAACTCGCGCTGGCCGCCGCTCGTGCTTCCCTGCCCGCCCGGCAACTGCACCGAGTGCGTGGCGTCGAACACCACCGGGCAGCCGGTGGCGCGCATGATCGCCAGCGAGCGCATGTCGCTCACCAGGTTGTTGTAGCCGAAGCTGGCGCCGCGCTCGCAGGCGAGGAAGCGGTCTACCGACAGGCCGGCTTCGCGTGCCGCCTCGCGCGCCTTGTCGATCACGTTGGTCATGTCCTGCGGCGCCAGGAACTGGCCCTTCTTGATGTTGACCGGCTTGCCGCTCGCCGCGCAGGCGCGGATGAAGTCGGTCTGCCGGCACAGGAAAGCGGGCGTCTGCAGCACGTCGACCACGCTCGCCGCCGCCGCGATCTCCTCTTCGGTGTGCACGTCGGTGAGCACCGGCACGCCGATCTGGCGCCGCACCTCGGCGAGGATGCGCAGCCCTTCGTCCATGCCCGGTCCGCGGAAGCTCTTGCCCGAGCTGCGGTTGGCCTTGTCGTAGCTCGACTTGTAGATGAAGGGCACGCCGAGCGCGGCGGTGATTTCCTTCAAGCGACCGGCGGTGTCGATCGCCAGTGGCTCGCTCTCGACCACGCAGGTGCCGGCGATCAGGAACAGCGGCCGGTCGAGGCCGACGTCGAAGTCGGCGAGCCGCATCAGGCCACCTTCTGCATCGGTTGCGCGTCGGCGGCGACCGCCTGCCGGCGCGCCAGCGCCGCCTCGACGAAAGCCTTGAACAGCGGATGACCGGCGCGCGGCGTCGAAGTGAACTCCGGGTGGAACTGGACACCGATGAAGAACGGGTGCGCCGGCAGCTCCATGATCTCGGGCAGGTTCTCGCTCGGCGTGCGCGCCGCGACCCGGTAGCCGTGCGCTTCGAGCTGCGGCACGTAGACGTTGTTGACCTCGTAGCGGTGGCGGTGGCGCTCGGCCACGCTGGCGCCGTAGATCCTGGCCGCCAGCGTGCCGGGCTCGACCGGGCACTTCTGCGCGCCCAGCCGCATCGTGCCGCCGAGGTCGCTGCCCTGGCTGCGCCGCTCGATGCGACCGGTGCGGTCGAGCCACTCGGTGATCAGCGCCACCACCGGGTGCGGCGTGTCGGGATCGAACTCGGTCGAGTTGGCGCCTTCCAGGCCGCAGACGTGGCGCGCGAACTCGATCGTCGCCAGTTGCATGCCGAGGCAGATGCCAAGATAAGGCACGCCGTTTTCGCGCGCGTAGCGGATCGCGCGGATCTTGCCCTCGGTGCCGCGCTTGCCGAAGCCGCCCGGCACCAGAATCGCATCGAGCGCCCGCAGCATGGCGGCGGCCTCGGCCGCCGTGGCCGACTCCAGCGCCTCGGAGTCGACGTACTCGATCGCCACCCGCGTGCGGGTGTGGATGCCGGCGTGCATCAGCGCCTCGTTCAGGCTCTTGTAGGAATCGGACAGGTCGACGTACTTGCCGATCATGCCGACGCGCACCTCGTGCTGCGGGTGCTCGAGGCGCTCGACCAGCCGCTCCCAGACCGCGAGGTCGGCCGGACGCGACGGCATGCCGAGCGTGAAGCAGACGATCTCGTCGAGCCCCTGCTTGTGCAGCATGCCGGGCACCTTGTAGATCGAGTCGGCGTCCCAGACGCTGATCACCGCGTTCAGCGGCACGTTCGAGAACAGCGAGATCTTGGCCCGCTCCTCGTCCGGGATCGGCCGGTCGGCGCGGCACAGCAGGACGTCGGGCGAGATGCCGATCTCGCGCAGCTTCTGCACGCTGTGCTGGGTCGGCTTGGTCTTGAGCTCGCCGGCGCAGGCGATGAACGGCACCAGCGTAAGGTGCACGAAGCAGCACGAGCCGCGGCCCAGGCGCAGGCTCATCTGGCGCGCTGCCTCGACGAAGGGCAGCGACTCGATGTCGCCCACCGTGCCGCCGATCTCGACGATCGCGATGTCGGTCTTGCCGTCCCAGGTGGCGCGCGCGCCGCGCTCGATGAACTCCTGGATCTCGTTGGTGACGTGCGGGATCACCTGCACGGTCTTGCCGAGATAGTCGCCGCGGCGCTCCTTCTTGATCACCGACTCGTAGATCTGGCCGGTGGTGAAGTTGTTCACCTTGCGCATCTTGGCGCTGATGAACCGCTCGTAGTGGCCGAGGTCGAGGTCGGTCTCGGCGCCGTCTTCGGTGACGAACACCTCGCCGTGCTGGAACGGCGACATCGTTCCCGGGTCGACGTTGATGTAGGGGTCGAGCTTGAGCAGGGTGACTTTGAGGCCGCGCGACTCGAGAATCGCTGCCAGGGAGGCGGCGGCGATGCCCTTGCCGAGCGAGGACACCACGCCACCGGTGACGAAGACGTACTTGGTCATGGAGTCTTCCGCCCCGCGCGCGCCGAGGCGATACCGGTAAAGCGGCAGTATACCGACGCGGTCCGCAGCGGCCGCGCCGGCGCGCGGCGCAGTCCCGTCCCTGGCTTAGCATCGGCACACGCTGTGCACCCGCCGCATGACTGCCACTGCCCGCCTGCCGATCATCGATGCCCTGCGCGGCTTCGCCGTGGCGCAGATGATCGTCTATCACTTCATCTACGACCTCGACTTCTTCGGCTGGCTGACGCTGGCCATGAACCGCGACCAGCCCTGGGTCGGCTGGCGCACTGCGATCGTCGGCCAGTTCCTGCTGCTGGTCGGCGCCAGCCTGGTGCTGCGCGCGCAACACGGCGCAGCGCGCGAGTTCTGGGCCCGCTGGGCGCAGGTGGCCGGCGCCGCACTGCTGGTGTCGGCCGCGACCTGGGTCGTGTTCGGCCCGCGCTTCGTCTGGATGGGCATCCTGCACTTCATCGCCGCGGCGCTCGTCATCGGCCGCCTGGCGCTGCCGCTGGCGGCCTGGAACATCCCGCTCGGCATCGCCGTGTTCGCCTTCGGCCGACTGTTCGCGCACGAGGCGTTCAACCCGACGCCGATGAACATGATCGGGCTGGCAGCGGTCAAGCCGCGCACCGAGGACTACGTGCCGCTGCTGCCGTGGCTGGGCGTGGTGCTGGTCGGCATCGGCGCAGCGACGCTGTGGCAGCGGCGCGGCTTCGCGCTCACGCCGCTGCTGGCGCGCCTGAATGCGCGCGCACCGGCTCCGCTCGTGTTCCTCGGCACCTGGGCGCTCACCGTGTACCTGGTGCACCAGCCGATCCTGATGGCGGCGATGTGGCTCGTGCATCGGGCGACGTCCTGAGCCCGCCGGGCCGCCCCGAGGTCGATCGCCCTCCCGCACAGCGCGAGGGTAGTCCAGTGAGCCCGCCGGGCCGCCCCGAGCCGAGTCGCTGAGCGCTCAGTGCGCAGGCGGTCCGGCGAGCGCGATCGGCACCTCGCGCGGCGGCGGCCACTCGGGCTGCAGCGTCGCGTGATCGATGGCGAAGCGCTCGCGCAGCACGCGGCGCGACTCGGCCAGGATCGTCGGCCACGACTCGATGCGGTCGACCCGCAGGTGCGCGGTCAGCGCCGTGCGGCCAGGCACCATCGACCAGACGTGCAGGTCGTGCACCGATCGCACGCCGCGCACCTGCGCCAGCGCCAGCCCGACCTGCTCGTAGTCGATGCCTTCGGGCACGCCGTCGAGCAGCACGCGCGTGGTCACGCGCAGCACGGCGAGCGTCGAGCGCACGATGAGCAGCGCCACGAACACCGACAGCAGCGGGTCGGCCAGCAGCGGCCCGCCGAAGTGGATGATCAGGCCGGCGCTGATCGCCGCCACCGAACCGAGCAGATCGCCGATGACATGGATCAGCGCGGCGCGCGTGTTGACGTTGTCGCGGTCGCGCGACAGCGCCCAGGCCACGAGCGCGTTGATCGCCAGCCCGACCGCGGCGATCAGGACCACGCCCAGACCCTGCACCGGCACCGGCTGGCGCAGGCGGTCGATCGCCTCGTAGAAGATCCAGCCGACCAGCGCCAGCATTGCCAGCGCGTTGACGAAGGCGGCGATCACCTCGGCCCGCGCCAGTCCGAACGAGTGCCGGTCCGTGACCGGCCGCCGGGCGACGATGCTGGCCGCCAGCGCGAACAGCAGCGCCGCGCCGTCGGTCGCCATGTGCACGGCGTCGGCCAGCAGCGCCAGCGATCCGGTCCACACCCCGCCGGCCGCCTGCACCACGGCGTAGCCGAGGGTGAGCGCCGCCGCCAGCGCGAGCACGCGCGCGCTGCGGCCGAGCGAGCGATGCCGGTAACTCGAGTCGCCGGACTCGTGACGGGCGAAGCGATCGCCGCTCATCGCCAGCGGGCGCGCCGCGGCCGGGCGCAAGCGGTCGCCGGCGCGCCTGCCCTCAGGCGGCAGCGAGATGCGACAGGTGCACGTGGCAGCCGGTCTTCAGCCGCACCTCCTCGGGCGTGACGCCGGGCGCCAGTGCCTGCGCCTGCAGGCCATCGCCGGTGACGTCGAACACGCCGAGGTCGGTGACGATCCGGTTGACCACCCCGACCCCGGTCAGCGGCAGCGTGCAGCGCTGCAGGATCTTGTGCTCGCCGTTTTTCGCGCAGTGCTCCATCAGCACCACGACGCGCGCCACGCCGGCCACCAGGTCCATCGCCCCGCCCATGCCCTTGACCAGCTTGCCCGGGATCATCCAGTTGGCGAGATCGCCCTTTTCGCTGACCTGCATCGCCCCCAGGATCGCCAGGTCGATGTGGCCGCCGCGGATCATCGCGAAGGAATCGGCGCTCGAGAAGAAGCTGGAACCCGGCAGCGCGGTGACGAGCTGCTTGCCGGCGTTGATCAGGTCCGGATCGACCTCGCTTTCGAGCGGGAACGGACCGATGCCGAGCAGGCCGTTTTCCGACTGCAGCATGACGTCCATTCCGGGCGGAATGTAATTGGCCACCAGCGTCGGCAGGCCGATGCCGAGGTTCACGTAGAAGCCGTCGCGCAGTTCGCTGGCCGCGCGCGCCGCCATCTCTTCCCGGGTCCAGGCCATCGCCACTCCTCCTTTACTTGGTGCGCACGGTGCGTTGCTCGATCCGCTTCTCCGGCCGCGGATTGACGACGACCCGCTGCACGAAGATGCCGGGCGTATGCACGTGGTCCGGATCGATCTGACCGTTGTCGACCAGTTCCTCGACCTCGACGACCGTGACCTTGCCGCACATCGCCACCACCGGATTGAAGTTGCGAGCGGTCTTGCGGTAGACGAGATTGCCCTGCCGGTCGGCCTTCCAGGCCTTGACCAGCGACAGGTCGGCGCGAATGCCGCGTTCCATTACGAACTGCGCGCCGTCGAACTCGCGCAGCTCCTTGCCGTCGGCCACCACCGTGCCGACCCCGGTCTTGGTGAAGAAGGCCGGGATGCCGGCGCCGCCGGCGCGCATCCGTTCCGCCAGCGTGCCCTGCGGCGTGAACTCGAGTTCGAGTTCGCCCGACAGGTACTGGCGCTCGAACTCCTTGTTCTCGCCGACGTAGGAAGAGATCATCTTGCGCACCTGCCGCGTCGCCAGCAGCAGACCGAGGCCGAAGCCGTCGACACCGGCGTTGTTCGACACGCAGGTCAGGTTCTTCGCCCCGCTGTCGCGCAGCGCTGCGATCAGCGCCTCGGGGATGCCGCACAGTCCGAAGCCGCCGACGGCGACGGTCTGACCGTCGCGCGCAACGTCGGCGAGTGCGGCAGCCGCTGATGGGTACAGCTTGTTCATGGGGTTTTCTCCGCCCGGGGGGTTCGGGCGGGATTCTAGGAGATCGCCGCGCGCACCGCTTCCGGCCAGGGCATCGACCGGCCCGCCGCGTAGTCGTACCAGACGATCACCGTGCGCCCGGTCGCGTAGACCACGCCCGGCTCGTCGTCGCGCTCGATCGCCAACGACATCTCGACGCTCGACCGACCGACCCGCGTCACGATCTGGCGCACGACCGCGGTGCCCGGGTAGGTCATCGCCTTGACGAAGTCGCAGGCCGCGTGCGCGAGGATCGGCGCCTCGCCGACCGCAAGCGTGGCAATGCCGAACTGCGCAAACCACTGGATGCGCGCTTCCTCCATCAGGCGGAAGTACATGACGTTGTTCAGGTGCGCCATGGCATCCATGTCGCCCCAGCGCAGCGCAATGCGGCAGACGAACTCTTTCATTCTCTGTCAGACCTCGCCGGATGCCATGGCTCGATGAGCGTCATGCTGGAACGCCTGCGGCGTTGGCCTCCATGTCGCCCCAGCGCAGCGCAATGCCGCAGACGAACTCCTTCATGCTCGAACCGGCGTCCAGCCGCCGGCCTCAGGTCACGCTCAGCCCGTCGTCGGCGGCGACGATCGCGCCGTTGACGAACTGCGACTCGTCGGCGACCAGCATCAGCAGCACCGGATCGAGGTCGCCCGGCTCGCCGACGCGCTTGCGCGGCAGCGCCTGCAGCAGCTTGCGGCCGGCGTCGGTGTGCCAGTGCTCGGCGTTGATTTCGGTACGGATGTAGCCGGGGCAGATGGCGCTGACGTTGATTCCATAGCGGCCCCACTCGAGCGCCTGCGCGCGCGTCATCTGCACGACCGCCGCCTTGGTCATGCAGTAGACGCCGATCTGCGACAGCGGCTTGAACGCGGCCACCGACGCGATGTTGACGATGCGGCCGCGGAAGTCCTGCTGCTCCTTGGCGCGACCGATCATCCGGCGCGCCACCGCCTGGGCGACGAAGAACGCGCCCCTGACGTTGGTGTTGAACAGGTAGTCGAAGTCGACCGGGCTCGCCTCGGTCAGGCGCGCCACCGCCGACACGCCGGCGTTGTTGACCAGGATGTCGATCGGGCCGTTTTCCTGCTCGATCTTGGCCACCGCCGCCTCGATCGACGCCGGATCGGTGACATCGAGCGGCACCACGTCGGCGGCGCCGCCGCGCGACTCGATCTGCGCGCGCAGTTCCTTCAGACGCTCGACGCGACGCGCCGCCAGAACCGTCAGTGCGCCGTTGGCCGCCAGCACGCGCGCGAACTGCGCGCCCAGTCCGCTCGAGGCGCCGGTCACGAGCGCGATCTTCTCCTTCAGATTGGTCCGCATCGAGTGTTCCCGAGTGTTCCCTCCAGGGGCGAGATGATCATCGCACATAGAATTGACGCCGCTTCCGGCGACGCGCAGCGCGTCGCCACGATCCAGTGGAGCGCCGAGCCGCCGCTGATCGGCCAGCGCCGCCCTCGCCGGTGCCCCTCCGCGCGGGGGATTTGCCGCACGCCGTCGACCAGCGCCGACCGCATCGCCCCCTGCCCTCACGAAACGGAGATCGTCAATGACAGAGCCCCTGGCCATTGAGCGCGAAGCGATGCAGTACGACGTGGTGGTCGTCGGCGGCGGTCCGGCTGGACTGTCGGCGGCGATTCGCATCAAGCAACGGGCGGCCGAGAGGGGCTCGCAGATCAGCGTCTGCGTGCTCGAGAAGGGCTCGGAGATCGGCGCCCACATCCTGTCCGGCGCGGTAATGGATCCGATCGCACTCGACGAACTGATCCCCGACTGGAAGGTGCGCGGCGCGCCGTTGAACACCCCGGTCACCGAAGACCGCTTCTACATCCTCACCGAGCGCCGTGCGCTCTACAACCCGCACTGGCTGCTGCCCAAGTGCTTCATCAACGACGGCTACTACATCGTCAGCCTCGGCAACGTCGTGCGCTGGCTCGGGCAGCAGGCCGAAGCGCTCGGTGTGGAGATCTTCCCCGGCTTCGCCGCCGCCGAGGTGCTGTACGACGAGCGCGGCGCGGTGCGCGGCGTGGCCACCGGCCACATGGGCATCGGCAAGGACGGCCAGCCGAGCGCCAACTTCCAGCCGGGCGTCGAGCTGATCGGCAAGTACACCCTGTTCGCCGAAGGCGCGCGCGGCCATCTGGGCAAGGAGGTGATCGCGAAGTACAGCCTGGACGAAGGCCGCGACCCGCAGACCTGGGGCATAGGCATCAAGGAAGTCTGGGAGATCGATGCCGCCAGGCATGTGCCGGGCCTCGTGCTGCACAGCGCCGGCTGGCCGCTCGACCACGCCACCTACGGCGGCGGCTTCATGTACCACTTCGAGAACCGCCAGGTGTCGATCGGGCTGGTGGTGGGGCTGGGCTACACCAACCCGTACCTGGAGCCGTTCCAGGAATTTCAGCGCTACAAGACGCACCCGGCGATCCGCGCCTTCCTTGAAGGCGGCCAGCGCCTCGCCTACGGCGCGCGCGCGATCAACGCCAGCGGCATCCAGTCGCTACCGAAGCTCGCCTTCCCCGGCGGCGCGCTGATCGGCTGCGACGCCGGCTTCCTGAATGCGCCGCGCATCAAGGGCTCGCACGCCGCGATCAAGAGCGGCATGCTGGCCGGCGAAGCAGCCTTCGACGCGGTGGCCGCCGGCCGCAGCGGCGACGAACTGGCCGCCTACCCGGCCGCGTTCGAAGCGAGCTGGCTGCACGACGAACTGCACCGCGCGCGCAACTTCAAGCCGTACCTGGACCGGGGTCTGAAGACCGGCGCGGTGCTGTTCGGCATCGACCAGTTGGTGTTCCGCGGCAAGGCGCCTTGGACCCTGCACCGCAAGCAGGCCGACCACGACAAGCTCAAGCCCGCGGCCGAGTGCGCGCCGATCGAGTATCCGAAGCCAGACGGCAAGCTCACCTTCGACAAGCTTTCGTCGGTGTACCTGTCCAGCACCAACCACGAGGAGAACCAGCCGGCGCACCTGCGGCTCAAGGACGCCGCGGTGCCGGTGGCGACCAACCTCGCCCGATACGCCGGCCCCGAGTCACGCTACTGCCCGGCCGGCGTCTACGAGTTCGTCGAGGTCGACGGCAGCCAGAAACTGCAGATCAACTTCCAGAACTGCGTCCACTGCAAGACCTGCGACATCAAGGACCCGACGCAGAACATCGTCTGGGTCGTGCCCGAGGGCGGCGGCGGGCCGAACTACACCAACATGTGAACTCGCGGCCGCCGATCGCGGACAGCTTGATCTCCCGCAAGTCCGCCCGGCCGAGCCTGCGCGCGCTGGGCCATAGACTGCCGCGACCGCACTTTGCCGGGAGTCACCGAGTCATGAGCCAGCGCTGGGACGAACTGCTGAGGCGCGACCACGAAATCACCGAACGGGTCTTCGCCGCGATGGAGACGACGTTCGCCGGCGCCGACGGTCCGTCAGCCGAGCAGGTCGGTCTGCTCGGCGAGTACCTTCAGGGCTACGTCGAGCAGTGCCACAACCAGAAGGAGGAACGGCACCTGTTCCCCCGGCTGGAGGCGGCGGGCATGCCGCGCCATGGCGGACCGCTCGCGGTGATGCTGCACGAGCACCAACGCGCCACCGAACTGCTGGCGCGGCTGGTGCCGCTTGCGTCGGCCTACGCGGCGGGCGACCGCGACCAGCTCGCGACGCTGCGTCAGGTCTTCGCCGACTACGCGGCGCTGTGCAAGGACCACTTCTGGAAGGAAAACGACATCCTCTATCCGATGGCGCTGCGCCTGCTGAGCGAGGCGCAGGCCGACGAAGTGGTGCGCGGCATCGAGGCGGTGGAGGCTGCGCTTGGCGCCGACACGCGCCAGCGCTACTACCGGAGCGCCGAGCGGATCATCGCGTTGGGCGAGCTGCGCGACCTGTCCTTCGGTCTCGACCGCGAGGTGCTGGCGGCGATCCTGAACACGCTGCCGGTCGAGCTGTCGTTCATCGACCACGAAGACCGCGTGCGGTACTTCAGCCACGAGCACGGCGAAAAGATCTTCGGCCGCACGCGCGGCGCCATCGGCATGGCGGTGCACAACTGCCACCCGCCCAAGAGCCTGCACCTGGTCGACCAGATCCTCGCCGACTTCAAGGCCGGCCGCCGCCAGGTCGCCGAGTTCTGGATCGAGATGAACGGCCGCACGGTGCACATCCGCTACTGGCCCGTGCGCGACCGCGACGGCCGCTACCTGGGCACGCTGGAGACGGTGCAGGACGTGAGCGCCATTCGCCGCCTGACCGGCGAGCGGCGTCTGCTCGACGCGGTGCCGTAACCGCACCTGCTTCTGATCGGCGTAGCAGTTCTTTCAACTTCAGGGCTGCGGTTCTCAAGTCGAGACGATGATCCGAAGCGCGGGCGGCGTGACAACGGACAGCGGTCAACCGAGCTGATAGTCCATCGCCAGCCGCGATTGCATGTCGCGCTCGAGGCGAAACGCCTGTTTCAGCGTCCGACGGTCCAATTCGTTCAGGCGGTTCGGGTCGATGCGGTTGGCGTTCTCTTCCGTCAGCTTCTCCAGCGCCGCCTGGTGGCGCAGCCGCACCTGCTGGATGAAGAAAAACGCGGCGACCGTGGCCTGCGCGTCACGCTCGGGCAGCACGCTGGCGGCGACCGCGGCGCGAAAGCGCGCAGCCGTACCGGTGGCCGGCAGCCCGTGGGCGAGCGCAACGATGCGCGCACAGTCGACGAACGGCCGCACGCCGTACAGCTTCAGGTTGATCGCGCCGTCGGCCTCGGTGACGAAGTCGCGCCACTTGGCGAGCGGCGGCCGCGCTTGCAGCGCATTCTCGGCCATCAACCGCAGGAAGTTCGGCCGCACGCGCGTGCGCGCGAGGAACCACTCGCTCAAGGTCTGCGCCAGCCGCGCGTCGCCGGCAAGCGCGCGCAAGTCGAAGCAGATCGCCGCGTCGAGCAGCGCTTTCGGATCCGAGTTGGCGAGCCAGCCCTCCAGCTTCGCCTGCCACTCGGCCGACGACAGGCACAGGTCCGGGTTCGAAGCCATCACGTTGCCCTTGCACAGCGGGTAGCCGCAGGCGTCGAGCGCTTCGTTGACGGCGCGCGCGAACGGCAGCAGTTGCGCACGTGCTTCGCGTGCGTCCGCTGCCTCGAACAGCAGGCCGTTGTCCTGGTCGGTGGCGAAGGTCTGTTCGAGCCGACCTTCACTGCCGAACGCGAGCCAGCACCACGCGATGCGGTCCCAGGCATGGCGCTTGCGGACGACTTCGACGATGCGCTGGCAGATCCGGTCGTTGAGCAGCGATACGTACAGCGTCAACTGCTCGGCCGCCACGCCCTGGTCGACCAGCAGCTTCGTCAGTCGCCGCAGGCGCGCGGCGAGCTGGGCGAGCGTGTCGATGCCGCGCGCCAGACGGATCTCCATCGTCAGCTCGCCGAGCCCGAGCCGCTGCAGCGAAAACAGGTCGCGCTCGGACACGACTCCGACCAGCGCCTGGCCCTCGGTCACCAGCACGTGCCGGATGCGCAGTTCGATCATCGCCAGCGCCGCCTCGTACGCCGGCGTGTCCGCCGCCAGCGCCAGCGGATCGCGGGTCATCGCCGCGCCGATCGGTCCGTCCAGCGCGCCGTCGAGCACAACGTGGACCAGGTCGCGTTCGGTGAAGATGCCGACCGGCCGCCGGCGGTCGTCGACGACGACGATGCTGCCCACGCCCTCGGCCCGCATGCGCGCCGCCGCGGCGCGCACGGCATCGGTCTCGCCGCACACGACCGGCGCGCGCCGCAGCAGCGCGCGCAGCGCGAACGCCAGCGCCTTGTGCTCGGCCGCCAGGCGGCGTTCGATCGACGTGTCGTTGTCCGCCATCGGCGCCTTTGCTTCAGTACTGCAGCCGTGCGAGGTACGTCGCGCGCGAGGCTTGCAGCGCCTGGCCGAGCGTGACGATGCCGCGCTCGGCAAGCAGCGGCAGCAGGCGCAGCAACACCTCGCCGGTGACGAGGGCGTCGCCCAGTGCCGTGTGGCGGCCGATCACGCGCACGCCGAGCCGCTCGGCGATCGTGTCGAGATTATGGTCGTCCTGGCTCGGATGAACGATCGCCGACAGCAGCAGCGTATCGAGCACCGGCTGCGCGAAGCGCACCCCCGCTTGCGCTTCCTTGAGCTCCAGGAAGCGCATGTCGAAGGCGGCATTGTGCGCCACCAGCACCGTGTCCTCGCAGAAGCGGTGAAAGCGCGGCAGCACTTCCTCGATCGTCGGCTGGCCGGCGAGCGCGCGGGCGTCGATGCCGTGCACCGTCGTCGACTCGCGGCTGATCGACCGGCGCGGGTTCACCAGTTGCTCGAATGCCTCCTGCTTCAGCAGACGGCCGTTGACGACGCGTACCGCGCCGATCGAGATGATCTCGTCGCCTGCCGACGGCTCCAGCCCGGTGGTTTCGGTGTCGAACACCGTGTAGGCAAGGGTGGCGAGGCGGCGCTCGCCGAGCTCGCCGCGCGTGTCGACGCGCTCGAACAGGTCGAAGTCGTAGTACTCGGGCCGCGCCGCCACCGGCTGCGCGCGCGGCGCCGCCGCGGCCGCCGGCTCGCCCAGCGGCAGCAGAAAGCGGAACCACGCCGTCTGGCGCGGGCGGTCGGCCTTGTACCAGACTTCGCCGCCGTGGCGCTCGAGCACGTCCTTCAGCGTCAGCGGCGATTCGTCGGCGCCGCTCGCCAGCGGTTCCTTCTCCCACAGCAGCAGCACGTCGCTCGCGACCATCGTGCCGAGCCAGACGAGGTCGATCTCGGCGAAGCGGCCGTGCGCGGCAGCACGCAAGCGAAACACCCGTACGCCGTAGTCGGCGCGCACGCGCGCGGCGAGCGAAGCAAACGCATGCACGATGGCGAAGCTGTCGACGCGTACCCAAAGCTCGGACGCGCCGGGCTCGACGTCGGCCACCACGCCCACCGCGTCGGTGAGCCGGCGCCGCACGACCGCGAGCAGGTCGGCCACGCGCATGTCCTCCAGCGTCAGGCTGCCCTTCAGCGCATCGGCGTAATCGGCCAGCGCCGCGTTCAGTCGCTCGGTCAGCACGCGCGCCTCGGCGGCGACGATGTCGACGAACTGCGCGCGCTGCGGCTCGGGCATGTCGGATGACGCGACCAGGCTTTCGGCGGCCGCGCGCAGATTGGCCACCGGCGCGCGCACGCCGGTGGCGATCGACTGCAGCAGCTTCAGCCGCTGACCTTCGCGGCCGAGCAGCCCGCCGACGTCGTCGAGCGTGAACACCATGCCGGCGACCTGCCGCTCGGCGCCCGAGAGAAACGGCGTCACCCGCACGCGCAGCGCGCGGCCGCCGGCGGCGGCAGTGACGAAACTCGTTCGCGGGCGCTCGACGGCAGCGGCGAACTGCTGCTGGATCTTGTCGAGCGCGTGTGCGACCTGCTCGCGGTCGATCAGACCGAACACCGAGCGCCCGAGCCCGATCGGCGCGTAGTTGCCCGCGCCGTCGGACGCCTGACCGAGCAGCGCGGCGGCGCGCGCGTTGTACAGCAGGATGCGGCCGTCGGCGTTGCACACGAGCACGCCCTCGGTCAGCTCCGACATCAGCGCCGCGAAGCGGTCGCGCTCCTCCTCGACGCGGGCGCGCGCCTCGGCGCTCCTGGCGTCGAGTTCGCGTTCGCTGTGCCGGTAGCGCGCCGCGAGCTGGTTGATCGACGCGGCCACCGCGCCGATCTCGGCCGCGCCGCCGGCACCGACGCGGTGATCCGGATTGGCCGCCAGCAGCACGTGCGTCTGCTCGGCCAACCGGCGCGCCGCCAGCGGATAGCGGCGATACAGCCAGTGTGCGGCCGCGCCGACGAACACCAGCAGGATCGCCGTGCCGTACGCAAGTACCGGCGCGGCGTCCGCCGCCATCACGCGCAGCAGCGACCGCTCGGCATCGGCCAGGCCGATGCCGAACAGCGCAGCGGCGCTCGCCAGCAGCGCCAGCGCGCCGGCGCAGGCCGCTGCGATCCACAACAACGGGCCGGACGCGGCGCTCATGCGCCGTCGGCGAGCAGCCGATCGATGGCGGCGATCAGTTCCTGCGTCGAGAACGGCTTGGTCACGTACAGGTCGGCGCCGAGCGACAGGCCCTTGCTGACCTCGGCCTCGCGACCCTTGGCGGTCACCATCACGATCTTGATCTGGCGCCACTCGGGCCGCTCGCGCATCTTCTGGCAAACCTCGTAACCGCTCTTGCCCGGCATCATGATGTCGATCAGCACCAGATCCGGCGCGTACGACTCCACCAGTGCCAGCGCCTCTTCACCGTTGGCGGCGCAGCGCACGTCGTAGCCGGCGCGCTGCAGCAGGAACTCCAGTGCCGTGACGATGTTCGGTTCATCGTCGGCGATCACGACCTTGCGCTTGTCGGCAGCCACTACGCCTCCGTGCGGTCTTGCGCCGCGGCCGGCGCAGCGGCAACCGGCAGCGTGAACGAAAAGCATGCACCTTCGCCGAAGCGGCTCTCGACCCACAACCGGCCGCCGAAGTGTTCGATGATCTGGCGGCTGATGTGCAGGCCCAGCCCGGTGCCGGCCGGCTTCGCCGTTAGCGTATCGCCGAACTGACGGAACTTGTCGAAGATGAACGGCATGTCCTCGGCGCGAACGCCCGGTCCGTTGTCGCGCACGTCGACGCGCACCGCAGCATCGGTCTGGCGCACGACCACCTCGACGCGGCCGTGCTTGGCGGGGCTGAACTTCAGCGCGTTGGACAGCAGGTTCAGCAGCACTTGCAGCAGGCGGTCGGCGTCCACCGCGACCGTGGCGGCACCGGCCGGCAACTGCGGCGCGAGCGCCACGGCCTTGTCCTTGAACACCTGGCTCATCTGCGCCATGGCTTCGTTGACGATGTCGCGCACGTCGACGTGGGCGATGCGCCATTCGGCCCGCCCGGACTCGATCTTGGCGAGGTCCAGCGCCTGGTTGATGAGCCGGGTCAAGCGTTCCGTTTCGCGCGTGATGATGCCGAGGAACTTCTTCCGTTCGGCCAGATCGACTTTCGGGTCGGCGAGCAGGATCTCGGAGAACGCGCGGATCGACGTGAGCGGCGTGCGCAGCTCGTGCGTGATGGTCGAGATGAAGTCGTCCTTCAGCCGATCCAGCTCCTTCAGCCGCTCGTTGGCGGCGCGCAGCTCGGCGGAGGCCGCTTCCAGCTCGCGCGACTGCTGCTCGAGCCGGTGGCTGTAGACGATGACCTGCGAGGCCTCGTCGAGCAGCTCGCTGACCTTGTCCGGCGTCAGCTCCTCCTCCTTGGCGACCGCAGCGACCATGATGTGCGCCGACGCGGCACCGATCGCGCCCGCGAGCTGCGTCTCGACGAAGTGCACGAACTCGGCGTCGGCGACCAGATCTTCGTCCGGCCAGCGCCTGCCCGAGGCGCGCGCGTGTTGGGCGAACGCTTCGTCGGCGGCGGCGCCGCCGACGAAGCGCGCCAGCAGGCTGTGCAGCTCGCGCGCCGAAGCGGTTCCGCGCCAGAAGCGCCTGCCGCCGGACTCGCTGCGGAACACGTCGACGAACGCGGCGGCCTGGCGGCGCTCGGCAGCGCTTTGCGTTCCGAACAAAGACAGCGACACGTACAGGCCGACGTTGGCGATCATGCTCCAGATCATCGCGTGCGTGATCTGGTCGAGCCCGGCCAGCCCGAACAGCGCCTGCGGCTTGAGCAGCTCGATGCCGAACGGCCCGTGCTCGAGCAGCGACAGCGGCAGCCACCCGGAACGGGCGAAGGCCGGCAGCATCAGCGTGTACAGCCAGACGCCGAAACCGGCCAGCAGGCCGCCCAGCGCACCGCGGCGCGTGCCGGCCTTCCAGAATATGCCGCCCAGCGCCGCCGGCGCGAACTGCGCCACCGCGGCGAAGGAGATCAGGCCGATCGCCACCAGCGCGTACGCCCCGCCCGCCACACGAAAGTACAGGTAGCCGAGCAGGATCACGAGCACGATCGTCCAGCGCCTGATGGCAAGCAGCAAGCGGGTCAGATCGGGACGTTCGCTCAGCCGCAGACGTTTGAGCCGCAGCAGCACCGGCATCACCAGGTCGTTGCACACCATCGTCGACAGCGCGATCGACTCGACGATCACCATCCCGGTCGCGGCCGACAGCCCGCCGATGAACACCAGCAGTGCGAGCAGTTCCTGCCGTTCGGCCATCGGCAGCGTCAGCACGAACGTGTCGGCGTCGACCGTGCCGTCGGGGAAGTGCAGCCTGCCGCCGAAGGCGATCGGCAGCACGAACAGGTTGATCGCCAGCATGTACAGCGGAAACAGCCAGATCGCATGCTTCAGATGCCGCTCGTCCTTGTTCTCGATCACCGCCATCTGGAACTGCCGCGGCAGGAACATGATCGCCAGCATCGATAGCACGGTCAGCCATACCCAGCTCGCGTAGCTGCCGGCCACGCCTTCCAGCGGCGTGAGCAGCGGTCGCAACTGCTCGTCGGCAGCGGCGCGCGCGAAGATGTCGCCGAAGCCGTTGAACATGCCGAAGGTGACGAAGATGCCCACGGCGAGGAAGGCGAGCAGCTTGACCAGCGACTCGAAGGCGATCGCGGCCACCATGCCCTCGTGGTGCTCGGCCGCGTACAGGTGCCGCGTGCCGAACAGGATCGTGAAGGCGGCGAGGATCATCGCCACCCAGAACGCGGTGTCCTGCAGTACCGGCAGCGCGGCGTCGGTGGCCGGCATGACGATGTCCGGGTAGTGCAGCAGGATCGTGAAGGTGTGCGAGATCGCCTTCAGTTGCAGGGCGATGTACGGAACGATGCCGATGACCAGGATCACCGTGACCACGCCGCCGAGCAGCGCGCTCTTGCCGTAGCGCGAGGCGATGAAGTCCGCGAGCGAGGTGATGCGGTTCTCCTTCGCGATGCGCAGCATCTTGCGCAGCACGATCCACCACAGCGCGATCATCAGCGTCGGACCGATGTAGATCGGCAGGAAGCCGATGCCGTCGCTCGCCGCGCGCCCGACCGAGCCGTAGAAGGTCCAGGCGGTCATGTACACCGCCAGCGACAGGCTGTAGACGTACGGGTTGGCGATCACCGAGCGCCCGGCGTCGGCCCGCTGGTCGGCGTAGTACGCGACCGCGAACAGCAGCCCGAGGTACGCGAACGAGATGCCAACGATGACCCAGCCCTGGAGCATCGGGCTCAGCCCCAGCGCGCTAATCGCCGCCGCGTTCCACCGTCAGCGCCATCAGCACGATCAGCAGCGCCCAGGCGATGAAGATGTACGCGTACAGGATCGGAATTCCGAACAGCGTGCCCGGGACATTGAACAGCGCCAGGATCGGATAGTTGAACAGCAGGCAGCCGAGCATGCACAGGGCAACCAGGCGCGGTGCGCGCTTCTGCGGCTCGGCCATCGGCGCTGTCCCTCCCGGCTGCGGTCGCCGCTAAGGTAAGCGGCGGCGCGCGGCGTTGTCAAACTACCGGCATGGCGAAGACACCGCGGTCGCATTGACGCCCGCGACGGCCCAGGCCGTCCGGCGCCGGTTGACGTCGCTGGCATCGACCCGGTTCGCACAGGATCACCGTGCGCCAGAGGCCCGCCTCTGGGCCAGCGATGAATGCTGCGCAAGCTTGCGCCGCGGCCACCCTCGCCCGGAGCGCTCGCAGCCGGCGGCGCTAGCGCCCGCCGAGAAAACGCTCGAGCCACTAAGTGCAGACGATCGTCTTCACGTCGGTGACGCTGCCGTCATGAATGCGGTCGAGCCAGTAGTGTCCCAACGTCTTTCAGAGGAGAACGAGCTGTTGGTCGTCATCCTGTGTCAGAGGCGGTGGCGTAAGCGGTTGATTTATCGGCGTTGTCTCGAACATCGTCAGGCTCAGGATCTGTAGGAGCTCGTACAGGCTATGCGGCAGCATTGCGCGCTTCTTCACGATGGCGATCAGCACGTAGGTCGCCACCTCGATCCAGATCCGCGTCTTCACGGCGTTCTCGCTGGTGCCGAAGAACGCCTTGATCCGCAGGTGCTGCTTGATCCACTTGAACGCCGGAACGTCGACAGCGGCAGGTGCGCCATGACCTGCGCGAAAACGAGCTTGCCTTGATGCATCGCTACCTCCTGCGGGCACGGCCCGCAACGAGGGCGAAGTCTGGGTCGCGAAGTTCAAATCGAGACCAGACCCAAACGGCGATTTCTCAAGACAGATCATCAACTTGCCAGCCGCTCGGCTGAGAACGTTGGGACACTACTGGGTGAAAGCACTCTCCTTGTCCGCTTCCGCCCTGCGCCCGGCGGGCAACAACAAGAACGTGCGCGAACGTTTGGCCTCTGCAGTGCGCTCACCGGGAAGGCAACAGCGCTACGCACGGCATGACGCGCACGGGAGGCACGGCGCCGCTGCCGGCCGGCGTCGATCCCGCCCAGTCGGCGTGACCAAGATGCCTAGCCAAGCCTACAGTCGTGACCGTGTTCGAGCCTAGCAGGGTGTGCGATGCCACATACCGTCAACACTCACGAGGCGAAGACGCAGTCGTCCAAGCTCATCGAAGCGGTCGGCCGCGGCGAGGACGTGATCATCGCCCGCAACGGCGAGCCGGTCGCGCGCCTGGTGCCCTACTCCACCGCCAGGCGCGTACCGGGCGCCGCGCGCGGACGCGGCCGCCTGACCGACGCCTTCTTCGAAGAGTTGCCGCAGTCCGTGCTGCGCGAGTTCGAAGGCCGCGCGTGAGGCTGCTGCTCGATGCGCACGCGCTCTTGCGTTGGCTGCTGGACGATGCCGCCCTGCCCGGCAGCGCCCGACGGGCCATCGAGCGGGGCGAGGTCGTCTATGTCAGCAGCGCCTGCGTGTGGGAGATCGCGATCAAGCAGCGGCTCGGCAAGCTGCCCGAGTTGTCGCTGAGCGTGGCCGAATTGCCCGAGCTGATCGTGCAATGCCGGTTTGCCGCGCTGCCGATCACGGACCGGCACGCTGCCGGCGTCGCAATGCTGCCCCACCACCATCCTGATCCGTTCGACCTCCTGCTGATCGCGCAGGCGCAGGCCGAGAAGCTGATCCTTGTGACGCGCGACGCGCGCTTTGCCGCCTACGGAGTCACTGTCCGCTGGTGAGTCGGAGCGCTGCACGTCGGCTTTGCCGTCCGACTGCGTTGGCAAGCTTGGCCACTGCGCGCAGGGTCATGCAACAGGTGCACGGCCAGCCACGGGGGCACGGAGACCACAGACCGCAGCGGCGATGCCGGGGCGCGCAGGCGCCGGCATCGCTTCGGGCTCAGTCGTCCAGGTTGAACACCCGCATCGGCGACGGCTACGCCGGCTGGCCCGAGTGTGCGCCGCTCGACGCGATCGTCGTCACCGCCGCGGCGCCGGCCGTGCCGCAGCCGCTGCCCGACCCGTTGCGCCGCGCAGGGCGCATGGCGATGCCGGTGTGCACCGGCCCCGGCGACGAGGACCTGCCGCTGATCCGCAAGGGCGCCGACGGCCAGGTCACGCGCAAGCGGGGGCTGCCGTTGCGCTTCGTGCCACTGTCCTACGAACCGCGCTGACGGTTGCCGCCGACTGAACGTGCAGGACACTCGCCCGGCCGCCAACGCTGTCGTCCCGGCACGACGATCGGCGCGTTGCGCTGCGGCCACTGCGAGCGTCACGACCTCATACCCGACTCGGAATAGACTCCGCGCACACTCGATCTTGCGCCCGCGACTTCTTGCCGTGCGACTGTCGCTCCGCTTCGTCCTGCCGCTGCTGCTCGCCATAGGTCTGGTCGCCTACGCGGTGCAGCCGCTGGTCGACCAGCTCACGCTGCGCTGGTTCGTGCGCGACCTGGACATCCGCGCGGCGCTGATCGCCAACACCGTCCAGGAGCCGCTCGCCGAGCTGGTGCGCGCCAACGCGCGTTCGAGGACCGCCACGCTGTTCAACCGCATCGCCGATGACGAGCGGATCTACGCGCTCGGCTTCTGCGACCTGCACCAGCAGCGGTTCGTCGCCACCCGGGCCTTCCCGGCCGACATCGCCTGCGACGGTCTCGACCGCTTCGCTGACGGCGGCACCCGGATCCTGGAAGGCGTGAAGGGCCCGGTGCATGTCGCGGTCAATGACCTGCGCGACGGCCACGAGGTCCTGGGCAAGCTCGTCATCGTCCACGACATGAGCTTCGTGACGCGGCGCAGCGAGGAGACCAAGCGCTACGTGTTCTGGTTTCTGGTCGCGCTCGGCGCGCTGGTGTCGCTGATCACCGTGGTGGTCGCGCAGTTGAGCTGGCGCGGCTGGGTGCAGGGGATGAAGGCCGTGCTGCGCGGCGAGGGGCTCCTGCGCCCGGCGGCGCGGTTCACGATGCCCGAGCTGCAGCCGCTGGCGCGCGACCTGCGCACGCTGATGAAGGAGCTCGAGACCGGCTACCGCCGGCGCGACGAGAGCCAGATCACCTGGACGCCGGAGACGCTGCGCGCGATCCTGCGCGCCGACCTGCGCGGCGAGGAGATCCTGGTCGTCTCGAACCGCGAGCCCTACATCCACACGCGCAGCGACGATCGGATCGAGGTCCAGAGGCCGGCGAGCGGACTGGTGACCGCGCTGGAGCCGATCATGCGCGCCTGTTCGGGCACCTGGATCGCGCACGGCAGCGGCTCGGCCGACCGTGCAGTGGTCGACCGGCACGACCGTATCGGGGTGCCGCCCGAGAATCCGCGCTACCGCATCCGCCGCGTCTGGCTCAGCGCCGAAGAAGAGGGCGGCTACTACTACGGCTTCTCGAACGAGGGGCTGTGGCCACTGTGCCACATCGCGCATGTCCGCCCGACGTTCCGCGCCGAGGACTGGAGCTGCTACCGGGCGGTGAACGAGCGCTTCGCGAAGGCGGTCGTGGCCGAATCGCGCAGCCCGAACCCGATCGTGCTCGTCCAGGACTACCACCTCGCGCTGTTGCCGAAGCTCCTGCGCGACGCGCTGCCCGACGCGACGATCATCACGTTCTGGCACATCCCCTGGCCGAACCCGGAGGCGTTCGGCATCCTGCCCTGGCGTGAAGAGCTGCTCGCCGGGCTGCTCGGCTCGAGCATCCTCGGCTTTCACACGCGCTTCCACGTCAACAATTTCGTCGATACCGTCGATCGCGTGCTCGAGGCGCGCGTCGACCGCGAGACCTTCAACGTCACCTACGGCGGTCGCACCACCGCGGTCAAGCGCTACCCGATCTCGATCGAGTGGCCCCCGGCGGAGAGCGCGCATTGGCCGTCGGTGGCCGATTGCCGCAGCGCGATCCGCCGGCGCTACGCGATCGGCGACGACGTGGCGATCGGCATCGGCGTCGACCGCATGGACTACACCAAGGGCATCCTCGAGCGCTTCCGCGCCGTCGAGCGGCTGCTCGATCTCGAGCCGCAATGGATCGGCCGCTTCACGTTCGTGCAGGTGTGCGCGCCGACGCGCTCGCGCATCGACGAATACCAGGGGTTCGAGGCGCGGGTGCGCGCGCTGGCCGCGCGCATCAACGAGCGCTACGCCCGCGCCGCCTGGTCGCCGATCGTGCTGCGCGTCGGGCACGCCGAGCCGCCCGAGGTCTACGAGCACTTCCGCGCCGCGGAGGTCTGCTTCGTGTCCAGCCTGCACGACGGCATGAACCTGGTCGCCAAGGAGTTCGTGGCGGCGCGCGACGACGAGCGCGGCGTGCTGATCCTGAGCCAGTTCACCGGCGCGGCGCGCGAGCTGCCCGAGGCGCTGGTGGTGAACCCGTACGACACCGACCAGTGCGCGGCGGCGATGCATCTGGCGCTCACCATGCCCGCTGGCGAGCAGCGCGACCGGATGCGCATCATGCGCGGGCTGGTGCGCGAGTTCAACGTCTATCGCTGGGCGGGACGGATGCTGCTCGACGCGGCGACGATGCGCCGCCGAGGCAGGATCAGCGAACGCGCCGCCGGGGCGGTCGTCCCGCTGCGCCGCGAGGGGAGGTAGCGCGGCGATGATCGGCACTCCCGTGCGCGGCGCGGCGGCGGTCGATCCGGCGCTGGCGAATGCCTCGCTGCGCGAGATCGCGCTGTTCCTGGACGTCGACGGCACGCTGCTGCACATCGCCGAGGCGCCCGACGCGGTCGCCAGCGATCGCGCGACGCTCGAGCTGCTGTGCGCCGCCCATCGCGCCACCGGCGGCGCCACCGCGCTGATCACCGGGCGCCGCATCGCCGACGTCGACCGGCTGTTCGCCCCGCTGGTGTTGCCGGTCGCTGGTCTGCACGGCTTCGAGCGGCGAGACGCGCACGGCGCCCTGCACCGGCATGCCGGGCCGCAGCCCGAAATCGCTGCCGCTCGCGCGCAGCTCGCGGCGTTCGCCGCCGGCCACCGCGGCGTTCTCGTCGAAGACAAGGAGTTCACGCTCGCTGCCCACTACCGTCGCGCGCCGCTGGTCGAATCGACGCTCGGCGCGCTCGTCGAGCGCCTGGCCGCCGGATCCGGCGGGGCGCTCGCCGTCCAGCGGGGCAAGATGGTCTTCGAGCTGCGGCCTGCCGGCAAGGACAAGGGTACGGCGATCGTCGAGTTCCTCGAGGAGACGCCGTTTCGCGGCCGCACGCCGGTGTTCGTCGGCGACGATCTCACCGACGAGTACGGGTTCCGCATCGTCAACGGCCGCGGCGGCCTGTCGGTGAAGGTCGGCGGCGGGCCGACCGGCGCGGCCGTGCGCCTGTCCGGCGTCGACGCCGTGCGCGGGTGGCTGCAACGGCTGGTCGCGGCGGCGAACTGAAATGTCGACCCTCGACCTCGGCCTGATCGGCAACAGCGCGATCGGCGCGCTGGTGAACGCCGACGCGGAGATCGTCTGGGCGTGCTTTCCGCGCTTCGACGGCGATGCCATGTTCTGCTCGCTGCTGCGCGAGCGACGGGGCGACGGCGATTTCGGATTCTTCGCGATCGACGTCGTCGATCGCGCGCGCAGCGAGCAGGCCTATCTGCCGAACACGGCAGTGCTGGTCACGCGCCTGTACGACCGCCACGGCGGCGCCGTCGAGGTCACCGACTTCGCGCCGCGCTTCAGCCAGTTCGGGCGCGTGTTCCGGCCGATGATGCTCGTGCGCCGGCTGCGCCGTCTTGCCGGCAGTCCGCGCGTGTGCGTACGCGTGCGGCCGGCCTTCGGCTACGGCGCGCAGCGCTGCGCCACCACTCTCGGCAGTCACCACGTGCGCTACGTCGCCCCGGACCACGCTCTGCGGCTGACGACCGACGGCTCGATTACCGCGATCGCCGAGGAGACGTGGTTCTTTCTCGAACACGAGCTCACGCTGCTGCTCGGCCCCGACGAGACCGTCGCCGACGCGGTGTCCGAGGTCGGGCGACGGTTCTTCGACGAGACGGTGCGCTACTGGCGCGAGTGGGTGCGCGCGCTGTCGATCCCGTTCGAGTGGCAAGACGACGTGATCCGCGCCGCGATCACGCTCAAGCTCAACGCCTACGACGACACCGGCGCGATCATCGCGGCGATGACCACCTCGATCCCCGAGGCGTCGTCGAGCGGGCGCAACTGGGATTACCGCTACTGCTGGCTGCGCGACGGCTATTTCGTCGTCAACGCGCTGAACCGCCTCGGGGCCACGCGCACGATGGAGCGCTATCTCGGGTACCTGCTGAACGTCGCCGCCGGCGCCGACGGCATTCTGCAGCCGGTGTATCGCATCGACGGCCGCGCCGAGCTCGAGGAACGCACGGCTGAGGCGCTGCCGGGCTACCGCGGCATGGGGCCGGTGCGCATCGGCAACCAGGCGTATCGGCAGGTGCAGCACGACGCCTACGGTTCCGCGATCGTCGCCGCGACCCACGTGTTCTTCGACCGCCGGCTCGCGCGGGTCGGCGACGAGGCGCTGTTCCGGCGCCTCGAGCCGCTCGGCAGCCGCGCGCTCGCCGTGCACGATCAGCCGGACGCCGGGCTGTGGGAACTGCGCGGCACGGCACGGGTGCACACCTTCTCGAGCGTGATGTGCTGGGCGGCCTGCGACCGGCTCGCGCGC